>Ga0228644_1000515_pt1 | contig 12305 bp, 10 predicted proteins | sample 56DmetaG_FD_186020 | JGI IMG/M metagenome (GOLD analysis project Ga0228644, IMG submission 186020) | Seawater microbial communities from Monterey Bay, California, United States - 56D | ecosystem: Environmental > Aquatic > Marine > Coastal | place: USA: California | collected 2016-11-09
ATAACGGCGTTGTTATTTTGTGGATTACTGAATTTTTAACTGCTAGATTGATTTTTAAAGATGTACCCTCTTATCCAATAGAATTATCCTTATTTTTGCAGCAATTCAAAAAAACTAATGGGAAATATTGTAGCAATCGTAGGCCGACCAAATGTAGGCAAGTCCACATTTTTCAACCGTTTGATTCAACGGCGAGAAGCTATTGTTGATGCTGTAAGTGGGGTTACACGTGACAGGCATTACGGCAAAAGTGATTGGAACGGACAAGAGTTCTCTGTGATTGACACTGGAGGTTATGTTGTTGGCAGTGATGATATTTTTGAAGCTGAAATCGATAAACAAGTAGAGTTGGCTATTGATGAAGCTGATGCTATAATCTTTATGGTGGACGTTGAAACCGGTGTAACAGGAATGGACGAGGATGTAGCCAAACTTTTGAGAAAAATCAAGAAGCCCGTATTTTTGGTAGTCAATAAAGTTGATAATGCCAAACGTGCTCAAGATGCCGTAGAGTTTTATGCATTAGGCTTGGGGGATTATTATACGATTGCCAGTATCAACGGAAGTGGAACAGGGGATTTGTTAGATGCTTTAGTTGAGGCTCTTCCTCAAGATAAAGAAAACGAAGAACCTGAATTACCTCGTTTTGCTGTTGTAGGCCGACCAAATGCTGGTAAATCTTCTTTTATAAATGCTCTGATTGGTGAAGAGCGCTATATAGTTACCGATATAGCAGGGACCACAAGGGACGCAATTGACACCAAATACAACCGTTTTGGTTTCGATTTTAACTTAGTTGATACAGCTGGAATTCGACGTAAAGCTAAAGTTAAAGAGGATTTAGAATTTTACTCAGTGATGCGCTCTGTTCGCGCGATAGAAAATGCCGACGTTTGTCTATTGGTGTGTGATGCTCAAAGAGGTTTTGATGGTCAAGTTCAGAATATATTTTGGTTAGCCCAACGCAATAACAAGGGTGTTGTAATTTTAGTAAATAAGTGGGATTTAGTAGAAAAAGACACCAAAACCACTAAAGCATTTGAAACCCACATTAGAAAGCAAATAGAACCATTCACAGATGTCCCCATTGTTTTCATTTCTGCATTAACTAAACAGCGTATTTTTAAAGCGATTGAAACGGCTGTAGATGTTTATAAAAACAAATCAAAGCGTATCAAAACAAGTGTATTGAATGAAGATTTGTTGCCTATTATAGAGCACAATCCACCTCCAGCTTTGAAAGGTAAATACGTAAAAATTAAATACATAATGCAATTGCCAACTCCTCAGCCACAATTTGCATTTTTCTGTAACTTGCCACAATATGTAAAGGAACCGTACAAACGTTTTTTGGAAAACAAACTACGATCGTTGTATGATTTCAGTGGTGTGCCAGTAACTATCTTTATGCGTAAGAAGTAAAAGTTAAACGCTCTTTTATCTTAGATTTGAGACTTTATTTTTATGAGTTGATGCTTAATTGATTCTAGTTTGCAAATGATATCGAAATTCGTCAATGATTTTCCTTTATTTGTTTTTAAATACGATTTTGCACCCTCTAATGTGTAGCCCTGCTCTTTAACTAAATGGTAAATCAACTTTAAATTTTTAATATCATCAGGTGTAAATCGTCGGTTTCCTTTGGCGTTTTTTTTTGGCTTTAAAATAGAAAATTCACTATCCCAAAAGCGGATCAAAGAAGTTTTCACACCAAATCCCTTGGCAACTTCTCCAATGCTGTAATAGAGCTTTTTTGGCAGATCGACATGCATTTAATCAAGAGATTGATTTTCTACTGAGGCTTTGGCCAACAAATCATTAAATTCCTTACTTGTTAGGTTTCCATAATAGAAGTTGAGTGGATTTATGCGTCGTTTGTCTTTGAAAATTTCATAATGAAGATGCGGTGCTTGCGATCGCCCAGTACTGCCCACAAAGCCTATGATGTCGCCACGCTTTACACGCTGATTTTTCCGCACATTGTATTTGTACAAGTGCGCGTAAAGACTTACATAGCCATAACCATGGTCAATTCTAATGTGTTTTCCATAGCCTGAAGATCTTGAGTCAGCACGTTTTACTATGCCATCTCCGCTTGCATATACCGGAGTTCCTCTAGGTGCAGTAAAATCCATTCCGTAATGGAACTTTCTTATTTTTGTAAAAGGATCTGTACGGAATCCGTAACCTGAAGCCATTCGCGTTAAATCTTCATTTTTTATTGGCTGAATAGCTGGAATCTTCAATAGAAAGTTTTCCTTGTCCTTTGCTAAAGCGGTGATCTCATCTAAAGATTTAGATTGAATGACTAGTCGTTTTTGTAAAATATCCACGCGTTTATTGGCCTCAGCGATAAGGTCAGAGTTATTGAAGCCCTCAAATTTATTATATCGGTTTACTCCGCCAAATCCTTGAGTTCGCTGGACGTCAGGAATAGGGTTAGCTTCAAAATAAAGCCTGTAAATGGTGTTATCCCGTTCTTCGATATTACCTAAAACATCTTCAATCTCATTGACCTTCTGGCTCAAAAGCGTGTATTGGAGTTCCATGTTTTGAAGCTCTCTATTCAATATCTTTTCTTTTGGAGACTCAAAATATTGACTCCCAATAAGCACCATAAAAAATCCAAAAAGGGCAGAGGCAAATATGAACCCGAGGGTGTATCTTACCTTAGTCTTTTTGTCGGTTGTGATCTTTCTGTAGGAAAGAGTTTCAGGATCGTAGTAATATTTTACGTTAGACATTGCCTAAAAAGTTCTATTTTTGTTTCGTATTTTGGAAGTGTAAAAACTGCATTTCTTCCGATAACAAATATAATTTGTTTTTGGAGCAAAATCAAATTATTTCAAAAAGGTTAATAAAGCACATGAAATCTCAAGATATAAGAGCCAATTTTCTAAAGTTTTTTGAGGAAAAAAAACACACTATTGTTTCTTCAGCTCCAATGGTGGTCAAGGACGATCCAACCTTGATGTTTGTCAACTCGGGAATGGCACCATTTAAAGAGTATTTTGTCGGAAATGGACAACCTCCAAGCAAACGAATTGCCGATACCCAAAAATGTTTGCGCGTTTCGGGCAAACACAATGACTTGGAAGAGGTGGGTTATGACACATACCACCACACGCTTTTTGAGATGCTGGGCAATTGGAGTTTTGGAGATTATTTCAAAAAGGAAGCCATCTCTTGGGCTTGGGAATTACTTACAGACGTCTACAAAATAGACAAAAACATTCTGTATGTCACTGTTTTTGAGGGTGATAAAAAGGATAAAACTGAGATGGATACTGAAGCTTTCTCTATTTGGAAAAATATTATTTCCGAAGACCGTATTTTGATGGGTAACAAAAAAGACAACTTTTGGGAAATGGGTGAACAAGGACCTTGTGGGCCTTCTAGTGAGATTCATATCGATCTCCGAAGTGAAAAAGAAAAAGCTGAAATCCCTGGTTCTGAATTGGTCAATAAAGATCATCCACACGTTGTTGAGATTTGGAATTTAGTTTTTATGGAATACAACAGAAAAGCCGATGGATCTCTCGAAAATCTTCCGCAAAAGCATGTGGATACAGGAATGGGTTTTGAGCGTCTTTGTATGGCTCTTCAGGGAGTTCAATCCAACTACGATACGGATGTTTTCACGCCAATTATCCGAGAAATCGAAACTATTTCAGGAAGTGATTATGGGCAAAACGAACAACACGACATTGCTATCCGCGTTATAGCGGACCACATTAGAACTGTTGCTTTTTCAATTGCCGATGGACAATTGCCCAGCAATACTGGAGCTGGTTATGTAATCCGCCGGATTTTAAGGAGAGCAGTGCGATATGGTTTTACTTTTTTGAACCAAAAAGAACCGTTTATGTATCGTTTGGTGGATGTGCTTGTTAAAAAAATGGGAACAACTTTCCCTGAGCTTAATGCGCAAAAACAATTGATTCAAAACGTAATTAAGGAAGAAGAGACTTCATTTCTTAAAACCCTGGATCAAGGCTTGATATTACTTGACCGTATCATCAATACCACTAAAGGGGATGTTGTTTCTGGCGACAAGGCTTTTGAATTGTATGATACATATGGTTTTCCTGTAGATTTGACGGCGCTTATTCTTCAAGAAAAAAATATGCGCCTTGATGAGGCCGGTTTTCAGACTCAACTTGAAAAGCAAAAAAAGAGATCTAGGGCTGCTAGCGAAGTTTCCACTGAAGACTGGACCATTATCCGTGAAGATGATGAGCAAGAATTTATTGGTTACGAAACACTAGAAACAAAAGTTAAAATTGTTCGCTACCGCAAGGAAGTGTCTTCAAAACACGGAACACAATACCAATTGGTTTTCAATCTTACTCCCTTTTATGCTGAAGGCGGCGGGCAAGTTGGAGATAAGGGTTATTTGGAGGCCGCCAATGGCGATGTAATTTATATTTTAGATACCAAAAAAGAAAATAATGTTGCGGTGCACATCAGCCGAGATTTACCTAAAAATCTAACAGATTCTTTTACTGCGGTTGTGGAAAACAAACAACGTTTCAGGATAGAATGTAACCATACAGCTACCCATTTATTGCATCAAGCTTTACGTGAAATTCTTGGAGTCCATGTAGAACAAAAGGGAAGTGCTGTACATTCAAAATACTTACGTTTCGATTTTTCACATTTTTCAAAACTATCGTCTGAGGAACTTCAGCAAGTAGAACACTTTGTCAACTCTAGGATTGAAGGGCGCTTACCACTAGAAGAACAACGAGCAGTACCCATGACCCAAGCTGTAGCCGATGGTGCCATTGCGTTGTTTGGGGAGAAGTATGGTGATGTTGTGCGTACCGTACGCTTTGGAAACTCCATCGAATTGTGCGGTGGAACTCATGTAAAAAATACAGCAGACATCTGGCATTTTAAGATCACCTCTGAGAGTGCTGTTGCATCTGGAATTCGACGTATTGAGGCGATTACTAATGATGCAGTGAAAGACTATTTCAGTGAGAATGATCAACGTTTCAAACAGATAAGAAATGCACTTAATAACGCAGCTGATCCAGTCAAAGCAGTAGTTGATCTCAAATCTGAAAATAGTCAATTAAAGAAACAGATAGAACAACTTCAAAAAGATAAGGCTAAAGGCGTTAAATCTCAATTAATAGCTGAAATTCAATCCATCAATGGGCTTAATTTTTTAGCTAAGAAGCTTGATTTAGATGCTTCTGGGATGAAAGATGTTTCTTTTGAAATTGGTCAAAAAGTAGAAAATGTAGTATTAATTTTTGCTGCTGAACACAATGGAAAAGCCTTATTGAGCTGTTATATTTCAAAAGATATTGTCGCTTCAAAAAAATTAAATGCTGGTGCTATTGTACGTACACTCGGAAATTACATAGAAGGTGGAGGTGGTGGTCAACCCTTCTTTGCGACTGCTGGAGGGAAGAACCCCGCAGGAATACCTGAAGCACTTGAACAAGCCGTTACTTTGATTTCTTAATTCCAAAGCTTTGAAGTTTCAAACACAAATTCCATTACATTCTGCTGAAGGTCGTCTATTGGATTTTGATACGCAGTCAGTTTTATTGGGATCGTGTTTTACGAAGCATCTATCAAATAAGTTAGAGTATTATAAGTTTCAAACTCTAAGCCATCCATACGGGATTTTATTTCACCCTCAAGCTCTATTGACTTTATTGAAACATGTTCATCAAAACCATGCTGATGAACAAGCCATTTTTTTTAGTGATGAACAATGGAAAAGTTTTGATACACATTCATGCTTAAACCACAGTTCAAAAGCCACTTTTCAAAATCAATTAAGTTTGCGCTTAAATGAATGCAATACGTATTTCAAATCTGCATCTCACTTTATCATAACGCTAGGAACGGCTTGGTGTTACCGTCACCTAAAAACTAAAAATTATGTAGCAAATTGCCACAAACAACCGTCTTCACTATTTGATAAAAAGTTATTTGACATTGATGAATTGACTGATATATTATATGAAATCACTAATTTGATTCATGGCTTTAACTCAAAAGCTGAGGTTATTTTCACGGTCTCTCCCGTGCGCCACCTCAAAGATGGATTTATAGAAAACAGCCAGAGCAAAGCACATTTGATTTCAGCTGTTCATCGTGTGGTTCAAACAGCACCACTTTTGCATTATTTTCCGTCTTATGAGCTTATGATGGATGAATTAAGAGATTATAGGTTTTACGAACGTGATATGCTTCATCCCAATGCTCAAGCAATCGATTTTATTTGGGAGAAATTTAAATCTATATGGATCAACCCTAAGCTGCACACTGTTCTTAAAAGTATTTCGCGTATTCAAAATGGCTTACAGCACAAACCCTTCAACCCTGAAAGTGCAGCACATCGAGAATTTCGGAGTTCATTGGAAGCGGAAGTAAAGCGCTTAACAAAAGAATACCCAGGATTAAATTTTTAGTTTTAGTCGGCCTATTTCCAATCTAACAGAATTTATTTTAGGAGACCAATTCCTAAAATTGAAGTATATTAGCTAAAGAAAATCGACAAAATGAATATCAAACCCTATGTAAAATTATCTAAATCTCAAAACGTAGGTTATGTTGAGTTTTATAGCCCTCCGCACAACGCATTGCCCGCACAAATGCTGTCAGAATTGACAACAGCCATTACCAATGCTGGAAAAGATGACGACATAGGAATTATTGTTTTGAAAAGTGGTGGAGACCGCACATTTTGTGCTGGTGCAAATTTCAATGATCTTGCGGCTATCTCCAACCCTGAACAGGGTCAAACATTCTTTATGGGCTTTGCTAATGTTATAAATGCCATTCGAAACAATCCAAAAATAGTTATTGGATGCGTACAAGGCAAAGCAGTAGGAGGTGGTGTAGGGTTGGCGGCTGCAGTTGACCTTTGTTTTGCAAGTGAATTTGCTTCAATAAAATTAAGTGAGTTAAGCATAGGTATTGGCCCCTTTGTCATTGAACCTGCACTAAGGCGAAAATTAAGTCGTTCAGTTGTTTCGCAATTAACTTTGAGTCCACAAACTTTTTTCTCTGCAAAATGGGCTCGTGAAAAAGGACTTTATGCAGATGTTTTTAGCACTAACGAAGACTTGAATAAACATGTTATAAATTTGGCTGAAGAACTTGCTCGTTATAATCCCAAAGCACTAAATGAATTTAAAAAAATTCAATGGCAAGGGACAGAGCATTGGGGAGAATTGTTGGCGCAACGTGCCAAAATCAGTGGAGCACTGGTTTTGAGCTCCTTTACAAAAGCGCAATTGAAGAAGTTCACTAAGTCATAAACTAAAATACAAATGAGTACCCAAATTCGAATACAAAAAGTAAAACAATCGAAAGCGAATACTTTAGATTTTAACGATATCCCTTTGGGAAGGACCTTTACAGATCATATGTTTTTGTGTGCATTTGAAAATAATGCTTGGCAGCAACCAGAGATTATACCGATGGGGCCTTTGCCTACTCACCCTGCTGCAATGGCTTTGCATTACGGTCAAGCTATTTTCGAGGGAATGAAAGCAACAGTAAACCTCGAAGGCACACCAATGTTGTTTCGTCCGGAACAAAATGCAAAACGTTTAAATTTTAGTGCAAGACGTTTGGGAATGCCTGAATTTCCCGAGACGCTTTTTGTTGAAGCGCTCAAGGCTTTAGTCGATTTAGATCGAAATTGGATTCCTCCCCAACAAGGCAGTGCATTGTATCTCCGCCCCTTTATGTATGCCGATGAGGCTTTTATTGGAATGAGAGCTGCCACCAAGTATAAATTTATAATCATGGCATCTCCTTCCAACCCTATATACAGCAAAAGGGTCCGTTTGTATGCAGAGACCCATTATATACGTGCCGCTCACGGTGGTACTGGAGCCGCAAAAGCTGCTGGAAATTACGCAGCAGCAATCTTACCCACAGAACACGCAAAATCTAAGGGATATGATCAAGTGTTGTGGTTAGATGCGCAACATTTTAAAAGTATTCAAGAGGTGGGGACCATGAATATCTTTTTCAAAATCAAGGGTCAAATCATTACTCCAAATTTAGATGGTGCTATATTAGCTGGAATTACTAGAATGAGTGTCATTGAACTTTTGCGTCACAAGGGGTACCAAGTTGTTGAAAGACCCATCAGTATTGATGAAGTTAGAGAAGCTTCAAAAGAAGGAACTTTGGAAGAGGCTTTTGGAACTGGCACAGCTGTTGGTATTGCCATGATTCAGGATATTGGCTATAAAGATAAAGATATTCATGTTTCGGATGAAAGTCCTGTTGGTCAAATGGTTTTAGACACTATAAATGGAGTGCGCTCGGGAAATCTAAAAGATGAATTAAATTGGATGTGCAGAATTGAATCCTAGTAGCGAAGAATTAATTTTCTAATTTTTCTCCAGCGGTATGATCTAATAAATGCTCCTTCTTCAGCGGAAACTATAAAATTACTATTGGAATACCACGCTTTATAATAACCCATCAAATAATCCATAAATAGACGTATTTTCTTTTTCTTAAAGGCTAATTTAAGGGCTGATAAAAAAGCCAAAACAAAACCGTTCCGCATTTTATAAAGCGCTATTCCTTGAAAGTATTTTGCGCTTTTGTTATAAGTTGATCCAGTCGGTTTCAAATGCTTTACCTGTAGGCTGTCATCTGTTCTAAAGCCCCATCCGTTGTAAAGGGCTACTAGCTCATCTATCGTGTCCCAACCCATTGATTTTTTAAGGCCACCAATTGCTTTAAAGCATTCTTTTCTGTACGCTTTTAATGGACCTCTTATGTGGTCATTTGAGGTTAAATTTTCTAAAATCCATTTTCCGTTTTTTTCAATATAACAATGTCCTGCGACAAGGCCCAATTTTGGGTCATTTCGGTAATGCTTAGCAATGGTTTCTAAGTAATTTTTAGGGAAAATTAGATCTCCATCAAATTTACAGACTACGTCATAATCGCCGTCGAGTTGCTCAAATCCTTTGTAAAAGGCTGTTATGATTTTTTCACCTGGTAAATGCTTTTCTGAAGATCGATGCTGCACCATTTCAATAAAGGGATATTGGTTTATGAGTCCTTCAACAATTTTAGATGTTTGATCACTAGAATTGTCATCAACAACAATAATTTTTTTAGGAACTAAAGATTGTTCCGACAAGGAAACAAGGCAGTCTTTTATAAACGCTTCTTCATTATGGGCAGGGATGACGATGTAAAATCTCATTTTCGTTCGGCGTAAACAATATAATATCTTGGTGTAAACCTCCTTAATATAGGGCGAATACCAATTTTATTAGTTGGATTTGTCCATTTTTTTTTATCAACAATATGCCAGCCAGCTTTTTCCAATAACCAATCAAATTGCCAGTCTTCAAATTCATGAAAATGACGATCGCGTAGGTCGGTTTTGCTCCTGTATGCTGTTGAAAACCAAAGTCTAAGCGGTACGCTTGCGACTAATTTATTAGCTTTTATTTCTTTCAGTATGGAAAAAGGAGTTACTAAATGCTCGAAAATTTCGAAAGCGGTAACAACTTCTGCATTAGAATTTTGCACAGCTGAAAAATCTACATCAAGATCTTCCCCAGTAGTATTTGCAACAATAAATCCACTCTTTTGGAGTAATTTTGATAAAGGATTTGTAATACCTAGATCAAGAATTTTTTCGCCAACAGAAATATGCTGCTTAACAAAATCGAGTGTTTTGTTGTACCGTTTTGTTGGAAAATTCTTTTCGTACATTTAATATTTATAAACAATGGCGTTGATGTGCATACCTGCACCTACGCTTGCAAATATAATAACATCACCTTTACTGAGATTATGTTCTTTAAGAACACCTTTTCTGATCAAATCAAATAATGTGGGCACGGTAGCTACTGAGCTATTACCGAATTTATGAATTGTCATGGGCATGATGCCATCCGGAACAGCTGTTTTATAGAGTCTATAGAAGCGTTTTACAATGGCTTCATCCATTTTTTCGTTGGCCTGATGAATGAGTATTTTTTTGACTTCATTTATGGAAAAACCACTTTTATCCAAACAATTTTTAAGTGCATTAGGAACGTTATTTAATGCAAATTCATAAATTTTTCTTCCGTACATTTTAATGTACCTCACATCTTCATCCTGGCTTTTATCATTGGAGTTGCCAAAAAATAAATGGTATATCTCGTCGTGTGTATAAGAAGCAGATTCATGAGCAATGATTCCTCCTTCTTCCTCACTAGCCTCTATAACTGTAGCGCCTGCTCCATCAGCATAAATCATTGAATCTCGATCAAAAGGATCGACTACTCTTGAAAGAGTTTCGGCCCCAATAACCAAACAGCGTTTTGCCATCCCCGCTTTTATGAAGGCTTGTGCTTGTACCACCCCCTCGACCCAGCCAGGGCAACCAAAAAGAATGTCATATGCGACACATTTTGGGTTTTTAATTTTTAAAAGGTGTTTTATTCGCGCAGCTAAGCACGGCAGAATATCACTTTGGATGGTCTTATGTTTCACATCGCCAAAATTGTGGGCACATATGATGTAATCTAAAGTTTCGGGGTCAATTTTCGCGTCCTCAAGAGCTTTATTTCCTGCAAAAGCACCTAAATCTGAAGCAGTAAGTTTGTCATCGGCGTAACGTCTCTCCGAAATTCCAGTAATCGCCTTAAATTTATCAATAACAATATCTGCCGGTGTTTCGATAGATTCTCCCTCAAGAGTATAAAAATCACGATTGATAAAATCGTTATTTTTTTTAATAAGTTCAGGGATATAACTTCCAGTTCCAGTAATTCGAATGCTCATATTTTCTATTTAAACTTCGGCGTATTCATCTATTGGGACACAAGTACATATTAAATTCCTATCGCCATAGGCATCATCAACACGGCGTACAGAAGGCCAGAATTTATCTTCTTTTACATATGACAAAGGGAATGCTGCCGTTGCTCGACTGTATGGGTAATCCCATTGGTCGCTACAAATCATTTCTTGCGTATGGGGTGCGTTTTTTAGTGGATTGTTGGGTTCTGATTTACTTACTTTTTCAATTTCTTGTCTTATGGAGATCATGGCATCACAAAAACGATCCATTTCAGCTTTACTCTCGCTTTCTGTGGGTTCAATCATCATAGTACCCGCAACTGGAAATGAAACTGTTGGCGCATGAAACCCATAGTCCATTAGACGTTTGGCAATATCGGTGACTTCAATTCCATTGGTTTTGAAAGAACGGCAATCGATAATCATTTCGTGGGCTGCACGGCCTTTTTCACCAGTATAAAGAGTTGGGTAATACCCCTCAAGCCGTTCTTTAATGTAGTTGGCATTTAAGATGGCGACCTTTGTAGCTTGAGTAAGGCCCTCTGCTCCGAGCATTTTAATATATCCATAAGAGATTAGGCAAGCAAGCGCAGAACCATAAGGTGCCCCAGAAATCGATGTGATGGCTTGGCTCCCCCCAGTTTTTATTAATGGATTTCCAGGGAGAAAGGGTGTGAGCTGTTCGGCTACACAAATAGGTCCTACTCCTGGACCACCACCACCGTGTGGTATAGCAAAGGTTTTATGTAAGTTGAGGTGGCATACATCCGCACCAATTTGTCCAGGGTTTGTAAGTCCTACTTGCGCATTCATATTTGCGCCGTCCATGTACACTTGTCCGCCGTAATCGTGAATGATTTGTGTGATTTGTTTTATTTCAGATTCATAGACTCCATGGGTTGAAGGATAGGTAACCATAAGGGCAGCAAGACTGTCCTTATGTTGAATGGCTTTTTGACGTAAATCTTCAACATCAATATTTCCGTTTTCGGAGGATTTAGTGACCACAACTTTCATTCCAGCCATCACGGCACTGGCGGGGTTTGTACCATGAGCAGATGATGGGATGATGCATATTTTTCTGTGGTGATCTCCACGCGATTCATGATATGCCTTGATCGTCATAAGCCCAGCAAATTCGCCCTGAGCTCCAGAATTGGGTTGCAAAGAGGTGCCTGAAAAACCAGTAATTTCGTTGAGTTGTTTTTCTAGTGTGCTAAGTACTTCAGCATATCCTTTAACTTGATCTAATGGGGCAAAGGGATGGATATTTCCCCAATTGGACCAACTTAATGGCAGCATTTCTACTGCAGCATTTAGCTTCATTGTACAAGAACCTAGGGAAATCATTGAGAAATTCAATGCTAAATCTTTGCGCTCTAGGCGTTTGATGTAGCGCATCAACTCTGTCTCTGAATGGTAGGTGTTAAAAACAGAATTAGTAAGAAAACTTGATTTTCTGATTAAATTTTCGGGGAGGACTTCGCTTGATGAATCTT
>Ga0228644_1000524_pt1 | contig 12223 bp, 3 predicted proteins | sample 56DmetaG_FD_186020 | JGI IMG/M metagenome (GOLD analysis project Ga0228644, IMG submission 186020) | Seawater microbial communities from Monterey Bay, California, United States - 56D | ecosystem: Environmental > Aquatic > Marine > Coastal | place: USA: California | collected 2016-11-09
TATAACGTAGTGGTGTATAAATCAACTTCTACTAGTAGCGGTAGTTTTGCCGGTAGTGATAAAGTGTCTATTAATGATTATCAATTTGACTACAAAACAGGTGTACTACAGTTTGATCAAAATAAACCTACATCAAATCAAAAAGTATATATCACAGTATATCAGTATATAGGTAAAACATTAGCAACAGATCCTAATATAGGAATATTCACACAAACAGGATCTTTTTATTCGACTGAAAATAACTTAAAAGTAACTGGTTCATTTGACATATCTTTAGATGGAGTTGACGATAAAATAACAGTATCATCAGGAGGAGATTTAAAATTTGAATTTAACGAAGAAGGAACAGCAAAATTCTCTCCACAAGTCAATACTCCAACAGCAGTAAGCGGTGGAATGTTTTATAGCGGGTCGGATGAGTTCTTCTTAGGCTTTCATAATTAACTGATATTTATAATATATAAAAACAAACGATACCCATGGCAAATTGGAAAAAGATAATAGTTAGTGGATCCGATGCTCATTTAGCGTCCATAAAATCCTCTACACTTACTAATGATCAGATACTTATAGCAGGTGCAAACGGTCTAATAGAGAATAGCGGAATAAGTTATAATGGATCTATTCTTAATATAGGAAGTTCAACAATATCATCAACAGGAGCAACCTCAATTTTATCAGGATCATTCAGCGGTTCATTTGAAGGAGATGGTTCTGGATTAACTGGATTACCAACTGCTCTTAACTTTGCTGGGGATACCGGAACAGATGCATTAAACTTATTAACTGATACATTAACCTTTGAAGGAGGGACTAGTATAACCTCTACAGTATCGAATAATGAAGTATCTTTTAAAGTTGACGATGCAGGAATTACAAAAAATCAATTAAATACCAACGTCGCCGGAACAGGTATATCTGGTGGAGATGGAACAGCATTATCAGTAGATTACGGATCTACAGCAGGAACTGCAGTACAAGGTAATACAAACTTTACATTAAACGGAACAACAGGTGAAATAGGTGTTACCGGAACAGCAGCACAAGCATTAGGAGCAGGACCTTCATACACTATAACGTTACCAAGTACAATCGCAGATGATAGAACATTCTCAGGAACAGTTACTGTAGGTACCAATTTAATTGTGACTGGTGATTTAACAATCAACGGGACAACTACAACATTAAATACTAGTAACTTATTAGTAGAAGATAGATTTGTACTACTAAACTCTGGATCAGCAGATCCGGACGAAGGTGGTTTAATTATAGATGAAGGAACCGGATCAGGTCATGCATTCATATATGACTCTGGAGATACAAGATGGGGATTCAATGCATCGGTAGCACAAAACGCAACTACTGCTAATACAACAGCATATGCAGCAGCTATAGTAGACTTAGATAACACAGTTCACTCTACTGCTTATACGAATACACCAGCAGAATACGATAAAAGAGGTAATATAAAGATAGATACTTCTGACGATATTTGGATTTACGCATAAAATTTCTTACATTGGTTATATGGGAATACTTACAAAACAGAAGTTGAAAGCTGTAGAAGGCTTAACTAAAGAAGATTTAGAATTTGTATTAACAAAATTACGATCAGCAAATTACTCTGGTCATGAATTTGAGCACTTTTATAAAGTGTGGACGTTATTAACAAATCATCTGAAAACTATTAAAAAATAACATCGGAGCCTTACGGGCTCCTTTGCTATTTATACGTATATTATAGGCCCGAAAGGGGAGTGGACAGGCAATCCTGTAGCCAACCGTAATTAAGAAGATATGCCAAATTGGAAAAAACTGATAGTTAGTGGATCGGACGCTAACTTAAACTCACTTAATGTAACAACGAGCATCACAGGCTCAGATGTTAAAATAGACGACTGGGGATCTATATCAGCATCCCTCGCAAACCTTACAGATACTACACCAGACGGTTCCGGAACTGCAAACTACATAACAAAATGGTCTGATTCAGACACTATCACAGATTCTATAATAAAAGAAGAAAACTCTGGAATTGGTATTGGAGGTAACGTACAATCTGGTTTTAAATTAGATATAACTGGAAATTCGGTAACTAGAGGAAACGTCTATTTGTCGGAAGATATTTGGCATTTTGGTGCCAATGATTTTAATGTTAGAACAAGTGGCACAAGTAATATAAGATTACATACTAATAGTTCTGAACGCATACGTATTGACTCATCAGGTAACGTAGGTATTGGAACAACCAATCCTGGATCTACTCTACCTACAGACTCTGAAACTGCTAGTAAAGTTTTGCAATTAACAGGAGTAAGTGGAAACACAGGTGATACTGCTGTTTTACTTAGAAGTTCAGATAATTCTTCGGGATTAGATTTATGGCATAATGCTTCATCAGGTGATTCTTATATTGATAATAGATTTAACGCTGCTCAAGGAGATACTATATTTAGGGTTAAAACCGCAGGAACTCCGCTAGAAGCGCTTAGAATTGCAGGAGATGGTAAAGTAGGTGTAGGAACTCCTAGTCCTAGTGAAAAGTTAGATGTAGCAGGTAGTATAGTAGTAAGCACAGGACAATCATTAAAGTGGGGAGCAGGAGCAACTAGAATAACAGGAATTGACGGGTCATATATTTCATTATATCCAAACAATTCAGAAAAAGTAAGATTTTTAGCTAACGGTAATGTACTTATAGGTACTACTACAGACAACGGAGACAAACTAACTGTTGCTGGTAATATTCATGCTAGTGGTTCCGGTAATGAAATAATTACAGATCAAATATTCAGAGCAGCTCAAGGTACGATGAGATTCAGAAAAGGTTCCAATACTTGGGATGCAATGATGATGTCTAGTAACGGTAAGTTAGAGCTAGCAAATGGAGGAGCAAATGATAGAGGTGAAATTTACCTACATGCAGATCATGGATCTACTCCTAGAGCCGGAGTTGTTACTTTTGAAAATGAATCACAAGGTACTTCATTCCTCTTTACAGATACAGATAAAAGATTAAAGTTTCATACATCAGATCCTGGAGAAGATGATAGCTTAGGAGAAAAAATATTTTATAATAACTTCCCTGATGATGCAACTTTTGGAGGAGACTTGACCGTAAACGGTGCTATTACTTTATCTGAATCTTCAAATGAAATTATAAAATCAAATGGATCTATAAGATTAAATATAGATTCAAATAATGATCAAACAGATAGAGTATTTATAGTATCCACTGGAGCTAATTCTGAAATATTTAGAGTTACAGAAACAGGATACACAGTAGCTCAAAGTACTATCAAATCTCAAGCTGGTATATTAGCTCTCGGTAACGATGTGACTTTATTCAGAGACGGCGTTAATATTTTAAGAACAGACGATGCTTTCCATGCAAACAACAGTGTACATGTAGGAGGAGATGGTAAAGTATATGATAGAGCTAATACTAGTAACTATATAGAGTTAGCAGATACAGTTAATATTTCAACAGACACAAGCGTTACCGGAGATTTAACAGTAACAGGCACAATAACAGCACAAGAATTCCACACTGAGTTTGTCTCTGCTTCTGTATTATACGAAAGTGGTTCAACTAAGTTTGGAGATACATTAGACGATAATCATGATTTTACAGGTAGTATAAACCTTTTAGGTTCTATTAATATAGACAGCGGCAGTATACAGCACGATTCAAACGACATATCTACCTGGCATCTAAACATAAATCAAGTTTATACCGGCGGTGAAGATACTGCTCCAGAAGCTTTATTCTTCAAACCAGACGGAACTAAAATGTATATTTTAGGAAGAACTGGAGACGATATAGATGAATACGCACTTTCAACAGCATGGGATGTTTCAACCGCTACCTATACAGACCAGCTTGCAGGATTAAATGCAAGTCCTAGCTCAGAAGGATCTCCTCACGGTATGTTTATTTCACCAAACGGGTTAGAAGTATACATAGTAGGACATGATCGAGATCAAGTCATACAATGGACGATGAGTACAGCTTGGGATATCTCAACTGCTACATATACAAGAGAACAGGGACTAACAGATAGCGGAGGAACTTACGCTAACCCCCACGGAATACACTTTAAACCAGACGGAACTCGATTCTGGGTTGTAGGACAATCTGAAGATTTAATACAGGAGTATACACTTTCTACTGCTTGGGATGTATCAACGTTAAGCCTTGGAAGTAGTCTTAGCTTAATTAATTTTTACACATCATTAAAACTCCAACCACCAGGCGAACACAACTTAGCCGATATTGGAAGTACCGAAGATCTATTCTTCAGTGAGGATGGATATAAAGTATGGGTAGTAGATAATAGTTTCGACACTATCATACAGCTTAACCTATCTACAGCATGGGATGTTACTACTGCATCATATGACAGCAAAGCAGCAAGAACTACACCTTACCAGGCTTCAGTAGAAGGATTATACGTAAAAGAGTCAGAAGGAAAAGCATTTACATGTTCGACCAGCGGGGACCATGTTAGGACATACAATATAGGAGGAGTTACTCTTGAAAATAACAACGATAGTAGCATAGGTATAAAAAACGGACTTAATGTAAAAGGAGACTCTGTATTTAACGGAATTGCTTCATTTGGACATATATACGCAACCTCAGGATATTACTACGGTTCATTTAATACGTTCAATAATACTAGCTTAGCACATACTAACGGAGGAGACGTAAACATACTAGACGCTACAACAACTGCAGATAGTAAAGTTGACGTACAAACTAATATATATTGGGGAGCAAATAATATTTCTCAATCTCTTCAGAATAACCAGGAACATAACTTCAACTTACAAAGACCTAGAAATGGTGCAACAACCAGGATAAATATAGGACTTGTTAGAAATGATGATGGAGTAGAGAATTTTCATAACGGTATAGTTAAGATAAAATCATTAGCTCAAACATTTGATCACAGTGGTTCACTAAATGTAGGTAGAACTCTACAAGTAGAGGGTAAAGGGGATTTAGAGCTATTTGATTTAGGAGGAACAACAGTATTTTTAGATAATTTTACAGAATCTTCAACTACAGCATTAGAATCTCACACTCCAGATACAGGCGCAGGATGGACTAAAGTATTTGATGACGGAAATACCAATACCTGGAATGTAATAGGAGGCACAGGAGTAGCACAAATAGATGCTTCTGATACTGACGATGGTATAATGTACCTAGCAGATACTACTCCATCAAGTACAAACTACGAAGTTAAAGTCGATTTTAAAAGAAGAGATAGTGGAGACGATACATTTAGTATCATAATTAAATATAAAGATGCTAACAACTACTATGCCTTACAGTGGTCTACTTCTTATAGTACTTACTGTAGATTAATAAGAGTAGAAGGAGGTTCTATTGTTAATATACAAAATACCTTCGGAAACGGTGTTATGAACTCAACAACAGATAATCTAGCATCAGGTTTAAAGTTGAGGTATATAGACGGTAAATTAATGGTGTGGGATATTGACCCTACCGGATATGCAGCCTTTAGGGGTAGTTATGAAGTAACAACAGACTTTAATGATGGAGATGGAGGAACATACCACAAAGTTGGTATGGCACTCGGGGATTTATTTGGAGGCACTTTAGATGGAACAACTACTTGGAAGATAGATAAGTTCGAAGTTAAAAATTTATCTGCAGCATCTGTGTATGCTGCTGCAACTACTCATTATATTGAAAACGGTAATGTAGGTATAGGAACGACTAGTCCTAGTGAAAAACTAGAGGTAGATGGCAACATTAAGTCTAAAAGAATTACTCTTTCGCATAGTGGATATGCGGGTTATATAAACCAAGCGGGGGATTTTGGCGGAGGACCTTTGTATATTAGGAACCAGGGCCAAAACCATGATATAAATTTTCAAGGGAACAAAGGAGGAACTACTTCTACTTCTTTACATATAGACGGACTTACTCACAACATAGGTATAGGAACTACAAGTCCAAGTGCTAAATTGAATGTTGTAGGCACAGGAACTCAACTAGGAACTTCAGGATACTATTATAATACGTTTTTAAAAGATAATACTAACTCAGGTGTTCTTCTGGGAGGTAATAATACAGACAATGGAGTAGGTTTCTTAGCAGGTATTAACGAATTAGCCTTCCTTACTTATGGCACGTCTTGGGGTGAAAGAATGCGTATTAAATCTTCTGGACAAGTTCAACTTACCGACTACGGTTCTGGGACATTTACGGGAACAGTACAATCTACATTAGGAATTGATTCATCAGGTAATATAATAGAATTCACCGGAGGAGGAGGAGGATCAGTCTCAGCAATAACTTCTGGAGCAGATACTAGAGTAGCATACTTTAACGGATCAGATTCATTAGAAGGGTCAGATAACTTTACTTGGAATGATACAACATTACATATTAAAGGAGATAGTGATATAAGCTCGGACTTCCTAATAATTGAGGATTCTGATCCTACAGCAGGCTCTTCTACTCCAAGGATTCAATTTAGATCTGGTAGTACAGCTATAGGTCAAATCAGAGGACACGATACAAGAGGTCTTCAATTAGGTGGAGGAACAAGCACTCAAGCAATGACTCTAAGACCTAACGGGGATGTAGGTATAGGTACTACTAGTCCTTCTTCTAATCTCCATGTCCATGGTGCAGGTGGTACCGGTGTAGTTACTCAAATTAAAGTTACTCAAGCTGACGACGGCGCAGGTCACCCTGGTGCGAATGCAATATTGCAATCTTCTGGTTGGGGCGAAGCCTTCCTAATGTTAGCTGGTCATCAAATTTCAGCGGCTGGCGGTGATATGAATATTACGTCTACTACTGATTTAGCACTTCAAACTGGTGGTACTAATACTCGTATGTTTATTGACGGCAGTACAGGTAACGTAGGTATCGGGACTACTAGTCCTGGTAGACAGTTGGAAATAAAACGCCCATTGGGAAGCAGTGCAGGTATGATTAGAATAAGCGATGAGGCGTCATCGGCTTATTGGGATTTTGGTCATACTAACGACAGTGACGGAAACGATTTCCAATTTTGGTATAATAATGGAAGTTCTACAAGTAAATATTTTCATATAGGAAATGATGGTAACGTAGGGATCGGCACTACTAGTTTTACCTCTAAACTACACGTAGAAGCAACCGGTACATCTAATATTCGCACTCTACTGTTAAATGGAGTTGGAGCTGGGACAACAGGGATAAGAGTAGCGAGACCAGGTGCTTTTTTAGATATTGCTAATGACCTCAACAGTACACAAATTGTAGCATTTGATACAGCAAATAAAGCATTAATTTACCGACAAAGAGGTTCAGGAGGAGGAGGCAACGCCTTCCCAGCCCACCAGTTTACAGGAGACGCTAATACCTCGGGAGCTTATCCTGCGATATTAGGAGCTAAGGGAGGGGCAACGGGAGCTGCTTTGTTTAGAGGGCAGCAAGCTGATAACACTACCGTATTTACTGTTGAATACGATGGTAAAGTCGGAATTGGGACAGCTAGTCCTAGCGTTAATTTAGATATAGAAGATGCTAATGGAGTTACTATTGATCTAAACAGTTCAAGCGGAGATAGTCAGTTTAGATTCCAAGACGCTGGAACAACAAAGTGGGCAATAGGAAGAGATAACACTCAGCAAAATTTTGTTTTCTCTAATTCTGCAGGTTTAAGTTCTGATAACGTATTAACCTTAGAGCATGCCACAGGTAATGTAGGTATAGGCACATCAAATCCTGGATATAAATTAGATGTTGCCGGAGATATACAAAATAACGGTGTATTAAGAAGAGGTGGAAATGTATTCATAAAATCTACAGGATCAGAAACAATGATAGGTCCTGCAGGTTCTGGAATTATATCCTTCCATAATAGTGCTACAATGACTGCTGGAGATGAAACAGTTAGAATTGACGCTAACGGTAACCTACTTCTAAATAATACTTCAGCAGGAGCTAGATTAGATATTAGAGAAGATACTAATTATGCCATAAGAGCAGAAGATGCTACAGGACATTACTTTAGAGTGAATACAGGGGGTGATGTAGATATGAGAGGTGATTTAGTTGTACAGGGTACAATTACAGCTCAACAGTTCCACAGTGAGTTTGTCAGTGCATCTATTATATACGATTCAGGATCTACTAAGTTTGGAGATACAGTAGATGATAACCACGATTTCACAGGTAGTCTTGAAGTAAGAATGACAGACACCGCTGCTTCAGGAAAAAGAAGTTTTATAGTATCTGGAAGTTCCGGGGTAAGGTTGCAGAGAAAAGGAGACGGTAACGGATGGGCTATGGAATATGGCTTTAATGCGAATGATGGAACAGATTTAAAAGGATTCGGAGGATACGGGACAGGTAATTCATACTTACAGTACCACTACATTGGAGGGACATTTAATAACCCTAATATGGCTATCCTAGCAGGAGGTAACGTAGGTATCGGTACAGCTAGTCCTACATACAAGTTAGAAGTAAACGGTACAGCAAGGATTCATAATAGATTAACTTTTGGCGGTAACGTAAATAATTTTATAGAAGGTACAGGTAGTTCTTTAGATTTTAAAAGTAACGGAGAATACTACTTTAAAAAAGGAGCCAATACACATTTAACTATTTTAAGTGGAGGTAACGTTGGTATTGGAACAACTAATCCTGGGTACAAATTAGATGTTTTAGGTACTATAAGAGGAACTGGTACTACATCTAGACTGATATTAGATAATACACAAGGTCAGTCTTTTAATGTATATGCTTGGTCTACCGGTGTAAACCTATACAATAATTCATCAACTAATCCTAACGTGTATTTCGGTAGAGATGCTGGTACAGCAAATAACTTCTACTTTACTCGTAATGGTACTAACTTTACAATGAGAGTTGATACCGCTAATGAAAGAGTCGGTATAGGAACGACCTCTATGGGGTACACATTAGATGTAGAAAGTGATGATAATATTATAGCTAATTTTGAATCAACCACTAACAAAGGTGCTATTAGAATTAGCGACGATGATACAGTCGCATATATTTCCGCAGAAAATGGAAGAATTGGATTTGGGACTTCACCACAATTAAGCACAGCTAATCTAACAGTATTAACCAGCAATAATAATGTCGGTATAGGTAGTACAAGCCCTACTTATAAATTATCAGTAAGTGGAGGAATTGTAGCAGGTGGTAAAGTAACATATACAAAATCAGCAGGATCTTTAGATACCACAGGATACGCTGTAGCAGGATTAACAACCTCAAGTAATGGTCAAAGTGCAGGATTTACATTTACTTGTTTTGGACATACCGGAGGTTATCAAAAAATAGTTTACAGCTGCTACAATGCTTCCGGAACATGGAATACTGTTAAAGTTATAGACGAAGGAACAAATCAGTTGGACATAGAAGCATCTGCAAACGGTACAACTATTACATTTACATTTAAATCTAGATCGGGTACAATGAGTTATACTCCTAGAGTAACAGTAGAAGCAACAGGAACAGCAATAAATAATACTTACGCATAAGATATGGCAATTAAAAAGATAAATACTGACTTACAAATTGAAGCTGGCTTATTAGACGGAGACGGAAACTCAGGAACTAATAACCAAATACTTATATCAACTGGTACAGGTATAGACTGGGTTAATGCCTCTACAGTTATAGGTGGTCCTTACTTACCACTAGCTGGTGGTACCATGACTGGTGATTTGTTAATTAATACTACAGGTGGTTACTTTCAGGTTGATGTATCAGATAATTCTGTAAAATTTGCTGATAATACTAAAGCAAAATTTGGAACTGGTAATGACCTACAAATATACCACGATGGTAGCAATAGTTATATTGATGACACTGGTACAGGTAGTTTATTTGTACGGGGTTCAGATATATTTATAAAAGCAAATACAAGTGAAAACGCTATTATTGCAAGAGCAAATGCGGCTGTAGAACTATATCACAATAACGCTTTAAAACTTGAAACTACAAGCACAGGTGTAGATATAACAGGTAATGGTATTTTTACAGGCAACGTAGGTGTTGGAGGTACAGCAGGCGCTAAATTTGATGTTAACTCGGGAACAGCAAATACAGTGGCTATATTTGAAAGCACAGATGATAAAGCTTTTATAATTATTAAAGATGACGATACAAATACACATCTAATATCCAAAGACGGTAAATTTTATATTGGACAAGATTCTACTTCCTATGAAAAATTTAATGTAGATATATCAAACGGTAGTACAAATATTGGCGGTAACTTAACAGTAAATGGGGCTGTCTATGTAGCTAACCCTCTTAACTATCAATTTAGTTTAGCCAGTAACGCACTTATTACACCGTCATATACCAATGCAGTAAGTACTCCATTTGGACGTACTTGGCACGATACTTTAGCTTTTCAAAGAAACTACACAGTCTCTCAAGAAACTTCTACTGACAATACTTCCTGGACAAGCGTAACAACTACTGCTGGTTTATTTGTTCAAAAAGACAAAACAAAACACACCGTAATAGCAAGCGGAGTTCGCTCTGTTAGATGGACATTTACTGGAGTAGCTTATAATGTTGCACGCTTTATACATATAGCATCAGGTTTCTCTAGCCCTACACCTACATGTGCAGTAACTATAGAGTATAGTTCGGATAATACAAACTGGACCACAATACATACAAGCACAGGAGTAGCATTTAGTTCATCTAATAGGTACTATTATGTAGACCCTTATATTGGAAATGGAGGACGAAATTACTGTAGAATAACAATTGATAAAGGAAATACAGATAGCAAGGTAGTGAGTTTAACCGGGGTTAAAATGTTAACTCAAAGGTTAGGAGATCAAGGAAAAGGTAGAGAAGATGAATTACCGTTCTTATGGGATGATAATAAAAAAATCACTTTAGAAGGAGGAGCTACTACTAACAGTAATAGTACAACTATAGCTTCTCGTAAATTTGTAGCTAGAGACAGCAACGGTACAGGTCTTTTCGCAGATAATGCATCTAGTGGTTTGAGTATAGCTGACAATGGAAACGCAACTTTCACAGGGACTATAAGTGGGAATGGAAAATTTATAATTGCTAATAATGGTACTGCAACTTGGGGAGCAGCAAATGATTATGGTCAATTATCGTGGGACACGGGCTATGCACTTGTAAGAGGGCAAAGCGGTAAAGGTATTAAGCTGCAAACAAATAGTTCTTCTACTACCCTAACATTAGACACATCACAAAACGCAACATTTGCAGGTGATGTAACAGTAGCAGGTACTATAACAGCACAGGAATTCCATACGGAATTTGTATCAGCATCTATTATATACGATTCAGGATCTACTAAGTTTGGGGATACCTCAGATGATAACCACGACTTTACAGGAAGTATAAAAGTTAATTCAGGTAATGTAGTATTAAGTAACAACAATGAACTACGTTGGGAAGACTCTACAGGAACAGAAAAACGTATACTCGAATTAGTATCATCAGATTTATTAGAATTAGAAGGTCCTAATAGAATAAGATTGCTACCTGGTGGGAATACTGCTATTGATTTATTTTCCGGATATAATACTAAGTATACGATGTCCAGCGTTCACTCATTCTTTGATGCTAGTGCAAACGAAGCTGTTAGAATCGATGGTGCTGGTAACGTAGGGATCGGAACGACTAGTCCACAAAGAAAACTTGAAGTAGTTGGAAAAATAAGAGTTTCAGATGTAATAGAATGGGGCTGGGGTGGCGTTAGAATTATAGGAAGCACAACAACAAACGATTTTAGAGTACAAACTTGGAATGGTTCATCTGCACAAGATAGATTAATAGTTGATGGATCTGGTAACGTAGGGATCGGAACGACTAGTCCTGGAAATAAACTTCACATAAAGAAAGATGATAGTAGCGAATCTGCTATTATTAAGATTGAACAAGATGGAACAGGAGATGCAGTGATTGACTATCTACTAACTTCTACAAATATGTGGAGAGTTGGTGTAGATAATAGTGATAGCGATTCTTTTAAATGGGGTATTGGTGATTTAGACGACCATACAAAATTACGTCTTTCCACAGCTGGTAATTTAACAGCAGAAGGCACTATCGATGCAGATGATATCACAATAGACAATTGGGGATCAGTATCAGCTTCTTTAGCATCAATATCAGATGCAGGTGGAGTAAATGGATCTGGAACCG
>Ga0228644_1000529_pt1 | contig 12165 bp, 10 predicted proteins | sample 56DmetaG_FD_186020 | JGI IMG/M metagenome (GOLD analysis project Ga0228644, IMG submission 186020) | Seawater microbial communities from Monterey Bay, California, United States - 56D | ecosystem: Environmental > Aquatic > Marine > Coastal | place: USA: California | collected 2016-11-09
TGCTTTCGCCAGCTTTATTGGGAGAGCGATTTGACTTGTTTATTGGGGCTGGAGTGATAGTAGGGTTTTTTGGTGTAGTTGTTGTTCTGCAGCCTTCAGGTGAAGAGTTTAAGCCAAGTCTTCTTTTAGCAGTAGTTGCGGGCATTTGTTATGCTCTCTATATTATCTTTACAAAAAAACTTTCCTTTAAGGCACCTCCCGTCCTAACTCTTTTTTATTCGGCAGTTGTTGGAATTGCAATTATGTTGCCCCTAGCTTTGTTTTCTTGGACGGGGCCCGACTTTAAGGGAGTGTTGCTTGGTGCTGCTATGGGTTTTTTTGCTGCAGCATCACATTTCTTTATTATTAAAGCTTTCGAGTTCGCAAGCGCTTCTGAACTAAGCCCTTTTAATTATTTTGAAATTGTTGGTGCTATTACTTTGAGCTACGTTGTCTTTGGTTATATTCCAAATCTTCAGGCAATTATTGGGCTTTTTGTTATTATGGGAAGTGGCCTCTTTGTGTCTTGGCGTGTTATGAAAAATAATGACGGACAAGCAGAAGACAAAGAAAAACTAATAGAGCCCCTGTAAGAAAAGGCCTTGCACAAATGCAGCTCCATGTTTTTGCTTGTGTTTTAAACAAACGCCTATATATACTTCACTATAATGTCTTGGCTTGAATCAACTCAAGTCTTCTAGCATCTGAATTTTAAATTATTCTATAAATATGAACTGGCGCACAAGAACTGAAAATAAATTAGAGAACTTTTCTGACTGGATTTTTGATAACGCTAAGAAAATGATCCTAGCGATTTTTGTATTAGTAGTTGCAATTGGATCCCAATTGCCTTCTCTAAAGGTGGACACAACTACTGAAGGTTTTTTGCATAAAACAGACCCAATGAGGGTTGAGTACGATGTTTTCAGAGACCAATTTGGTCGTGATGAAAAGCTAATGATCGCTGTTAAAACAAATAACATCTTTGATCTTAATTTTTTAGAAAAACTCGATAATTTTCACCATGCCTTAGAGAATGAACTGCCAAATATTAAGGCGGTCGACTCACTAATTAATGCAAGAAATACTTACGGAATTGAGGGAGAGCTTATTGTTGAGCCCTTAATAGACAGCTTGCCAAAAAATAAAGACGACCTCATTAAGCTTAAAGAAACAGTAACTAACAATAGTCTTTATGAAAACTCACTATATAGTGAAGACTTCACTATGACTACGGTGACGATTGATACAGAGACTTATTCAAGCTCAGGCGCCCCCCAAGAGACACAAAGCTTTGAGTTTGACGATGGGCTGGAGTTTGACGATGGGCTGGAGTTTGACGATGGGCTGGAGTTTGACGATGGGCTGGAGTTTGATGAAGATACTCTTGGTGAGCAGAGGCTCTATTTAACTGATGCTGAAAATGACGAAATCATTGCTGAAACGCAAAGAATTATGGAGCGATTTAATGACAGTAATTTTGAGATCTACTTGTCAGGTTCTGCGGCAATTGCAGGTATTTTTAAGCAAGCGCTTATGAATGATTCGGCTGTTTTTATTAGTTTAATGATGATAGTTATCATGGTTGTTTTGTTCGCTTTATTCCGAAGGGTGTCCGGAGTCATATTGCCATTGGCCTGTGTTTCATTGACACTAATAATGACAGTGTCCCTGATGTCAATTTTTTCCGCACCATTTACTATGGCTACTCAAATCATGCCAACATTTCTTCTTGCGGTTGTGACAAGTGCGTCCATTCACTTACTGGCAGTATTTTATAAGGATTTCGCAACAACCAATGATACAAAAAAGTCTCTTAGATATGCAATGGGACACTCTGGATTGGCGATTATAATGACCTCAATTACAACTGCCGTAGGCCTGTGGTCTTTCTCGTTTTCTGGAGTGGCGCCTGTAGCAGATCTTGGTGTTTTTGCTAGTAGCGGGGTAATGGTTGGGCTTGTTTTTACACTAATCTTTCTTCCATCTTTGATTTCGGTAACCAAGTTTAGGCCAATCAAGCAAAGGACAGGAAAGGACGGCCAAACGTTTATGGATAAGGCGCTTATTGGGATCAGCGTTTTTGCAACCAGCAAGCCAAAGTTAATTATTTCACTAAGCGCTGTTTTAATAATATGTGCAGCTATTATTGCTTCTCAATTAAGGTTTTCTCACTTCCCGCTTCAGTGGCTCCCAGAGGATAATTTTGCACGAATAGCAACAGAGGAGGTTGATAAAAACTTAAAGGGCTCCCTTACTCTAGAAGTGATTATTGATACTGAGAAAACAAACGGCCTCTATAATCCAGAAGTCTTAAGGGTTATTGATGACGTCTCTCAAAATATCAATTCGATTTCAACAGGAAATATGTTTGTTGGAAAGGTCATAAGCTACATTGATGTCATCAAAGAAACCAATAGAGCTTTAAATGAAAACCGTGATGAATACTACGCTATTCCAGACGACCCTGACCTTATTGCCCAAGAATTTTTACTGTTTGAAAGTAGCGGCAATAATGATTTAGCCAGTCTCGTTGACTCTAACTATTCTAAAGCCAGGCTAACTCTAAAAACTCCATTCATAGACTCTCTTGAGGCAAACACTTTTATTGATAATGCGCAGCTTTATCTCGATGAAAAGTTTGGCTCCTTGGCAAAAGTAACCTTTACAGGGATAGGCACCCTCATGACAGTGACCTTTGAAGAGGCTATTTATAGTAGTGCAGTGAGTTATATTTTGGCATTTTCTCTTATCGCTATATTAATGGTTTTATTGATTGGAAATATTAAGATTGGGCTCATTAGTATGATTCCTAATCTTTTGCCAATCATTATCCTTTCAACAATCATGGTGATTTTCAAAATGCCTTTAGATATGTTTACACTTTTAATTGGAGCTATTGCACTAGGCCTGGCTGTTGACGATACGGTTCACTTTATGCACAACTTCAGAAGGTATGAGTTGCAGTATAACGATGTAGACAAGGCGGTTCGTTTAACACTACTAGGAACTGGAAGAGCAATAACGCTTACATCTATTGTTCTGGCTCTTGGTTTTCTTGTGCTTACCTTTTCTCAGATGAACAACATGTTTGATTTTGGAATTTTAACCGCAAGCGCAATACTGGTTGCATTGCTAGCTGATTTTTTTCTGATGCCAGCAATTATGAAAATAATCATCAAAGACAAAACAAGCCTGTAATTAAGACATAAAAAAGGCGCTTAACAGCGCCCTTTTTTTCGAAAAAAACTATGGTTGTTAGGCTTGAGCTTGTGCCATAACCTCTTCAACGAAGTTGTCTTCTTTTTTCTCTATTCCTTCGCCAACTTCATATCGAACAAACGATAAAACTTCAGAATTTTTCGATTTCACAAGGTCTCCAACAGTCATGTCTGGGTCCTTAACAAATGCCTGTCCGTAAAGAGTTACCTCGTTTACAAATTTTTTCATTCTTCCCACAATCATCTTTTCAATGATGTTATCTGGCTTGCCACTCTCTTTTGCTTGTTCAATAAAGATTGCTTTCTCCCTCTCTAGCAGTTCGCTGGAAAGCTGATCTTCACTTACACACTCAGGCCTAGAAGCGGCAATGTGCATAGCTACATCTTTAGCTAATTCAGCATCCTCAGACGAGAGCACTGCAAGCACTGCAATTCGGTCGCCATGTTTATAGGCGCCTAAAACACCACTATCAGTGCTTACAATTTGCACTCTTCTAACTGAAATATTTTCTCCAATCTTCGCAATAATTCCCTCTCTGGCCTCATCAACAGTTTCTCCAGAATCTAGCTTCTGGCTTACAAAGCTTTCCACTGACTCAGGCTTATTTTTGAGCGCTAGTGCACCTAAGGCTTCTACAAAATCTATAAATGCAGAGCCTTTTGTGACGAAGTCAGTTTCAGAGTTGACCTCAAGAATTGCAGCATGTTTGTTATCATCACTGATAGTAACATTCACCAATCCTTCAGAAGCAACTCGACCAGCTTTCTTTGCAGCTTTTGCAGCTCCTGAAGCGCGCATCAAGTCAATTGCTGCCTCAAGATCTGCATTGGTTTCAACGAGCGCTTTCTTGCAGTCCATCATTCCTGCACCAGTTCTTTCTCTTAATTCTTTAACTAAAGCGGCTGTGATTGCCATATTAATGTCTCCTATATAAACCGAACTTGATTACTTGTCGGCCTCAGTTTTCTTAGTTGAGGTTTTCTTTGCTGCAGGCTTTTTAGCTGCAGGCTTTTTAGCTGCAGGCTTTTTAGTAGCCTCTTTCTTTTCTGCAGGCTTTTTAGCTGCAGGCTTTTTAGCTGTAGGCTTTTTCTCTTCAGCAGGCACTTCCGCTTCAGTGCTTTCTTCAGAAACCTCTTTCTTTGCTGCAGGCTTTTTAGCTGCAGGCTTTTTCTCTTCAGCAGGCGCTTCCGCTTCAGTGCTTTCTTCAGAAACCTCTTTCTTTGCTGCAGGCTTTTTAGTAGCCTCTTTCTTTGCTGCAGGCCTTGTCTCAACGATAGAAGCTTTAGCCTCCAAAACCGCGTCTGCAATTTTTCTTGCATAGTATCCAATTGCTCTAATTGAATCATCATTTCCAGCTATCACATAATCGATGCCCTCAGGATTATGATTAGAGTCTACAACGCCTATAATTGGCAGGCGAAGAGTTTGAGCTTCTCTAACAGCATTTTTTTCATGACCAATATCAACCACAAAAACAACATCAGGTATGGTGCCCAAGTCTTTAATGCCGCCAAGGCTTCTTTCTAGCTTCTCCATCTCGCGGGTCATTACTAGGGCTTCTTTCTTAGTAAATTGAGCAAAGTTTTCTTCTGCTAGAAACTCTAAATCTTTAAGTCGTTTTATAGACGCCTTGATAGTTTTGTAGTTTGTCATCATTCCGCCTAACCAGCGATGATTAACGTAAGGCATGCCGCAACGAATTGCCTCTTCTTTAATTATGTTGCTTGCAGCTCTTTTTGTTCCTACAAAGAGAATTGATCCTCCTTGAGATGCAGTTTTGCTAGCAAAGTTTAGTACATCATTAAACTGGGGCAGTGTTTTTTCTAAATTGATTATGTGAACACCGTTTCGTGTTCCGTAAATATAAGGCTCCATTTTTGGGTGCCAAAAACGAGACCTGTGGCCGAAGTGAACACCGGCCTCTAACATTTTTTTCATTGACGCTTTCGCCATACATTTCTCCTGGGTTAAGACTTCCACATTGCCTATTAGCCAACCCCTTTTAAAGGGCACCCTGACTAATATTGGGGCGCTGTGTGATACATTAAATTACTGACGTTGTTAATACAATGCCGTTCCTTTTCCAGCCAAAATGCTGAAAGGCGACAATTATCCCATATTTTTTCTAAATACGCAAAGACTATTTGGCTGCCTGTTTTTCTGTGTAAGGCTTTTAGAGTATTCGACGCATCCCAAAAAAAGACTCGTTATAATTGAGCCTTTTTTCGTTTTTCCTGCGCAGTTTTTGGTTATGATAGTGCTTAGAGCTATTAAAGGGGAGGCTCAACATTATATATTTAATTGTTGTTTATGAAGATTGCGATTATTGGCAGTGGAATATCGGGCTTAACCACTGCATACCTTTTACACAAAGACCACGACATTACTGTTTTTGAAGCAAATGACTATATTGGTGGACATACCCACACACACGAAATAAGCCAGAACAACAAAATGTGGAGGGTCGATTCAGGCTTTATTGTCTACAACGAAAAAACCTACCCTAATTTCATTAAGCTTCTAAAAGAACTAAAGGTAAAGGTCCAAAAGACTACAATGGGTTTCAGTGTTAAGGCCCCATCACAAAACCTTGAGTATTCTGGGGGCTCTCTAAATACGGTTTTTGCCCAAAGACTTAATTTGTTCAAGCCAGCCTTTTTGATTATGCTGAAGGACATTCTTCGCTTTAATCGCCTAGCTGCAAAAGAGCTTTCCAAGGTTGACGAGACAACAACCATTCTTAGTTTTTTAGAAAAACATAAGTTTAGCAAGCCCTTTGTGGAGAATTACATTATTCCAATGGGTGCGGCTATTTGGTCAACTGCAGCTAACAAAACAACGGAAATGCCCGCAGCTTTTTACATTCGTTTTTTTAAAAACCATGGTCTTCTCCAGATATTTAATCGCCCACAATGGTATGTTATCAAGGGCGGCTCTAAGTCCTATGTTCAAAAAATAATTGAGGGTTTTCAGGAAAAAATTCTTCTATCTAAGCCAGTAATAAAAGTAGAGCGCAACCCCTCTGAGGTCAAGATTTATTGTGAAAAAGAAGCTGATCCATTATTTTTTGATAAAGTTGTCTTTGCTACCCATAGCGACCAAGCGCTAGCATTGCTTAAGGACCCAAGCAATGATGAAAAGTCAGTTCTTGAGGCCTTGCCCTATCAAAAAAATACAGCTATAGTTCACACTGATGTGACACTAATGCCAAAAATTAAAAAAACCTGGTCAAGCTGGAATTATTTGTTGAGTGGCGACCTAAATAGACCCGTCACACTGACTTATAATATGAATATTCTTCAGTCATTGGACGCGAAACCAGACTTTTTGGTGACCCTTAACAGTTTGAACGAAATCAACCCTTCAAAAATAATCAAAAAAATTGATTATTCGCACCCCCTCTTTACGGTTAATGGAGTCCATGCTCAGAAGAAAAAAAACCAAATCAGTGGCCAAAATAATACATATTATTGTGGCGCCTACTGGGGCAATGGTTTTCATGAAGACGGAGTCAATAGTGCGCTCGATGTCTGCAAGGCTTTTGGGGTCTCGCTATGAGCCTTTCTAAAATGCATCACTTATACTGGGGAACTATTAGTCACCATAGGCATACTCCATTCAGCCGTTTTTTTAAGTACCCTATTTTTATGGCTTATATTGATATCTCTAATTTAGCCTCTGTCATGAAGCCATCTATGCTTTGGAACATCAACAAGCCTGCAATCGTTTCCTACAGGAGACAGGACTATCATGGGGACCCATCAATAGGCCTTGAAGAGGCTGTTAGAAAAACTATGCATGAAAAAACAGGTATAGAATTCAAAGGTCCAATCAGGCTTCTTACACACTTAAGATACTTTGGACACAACTTTAATCCAGTTAGTTTTTATTACTGTTTTGATGAAAATGATAAAAAAGTTGAGGCTATAATGGCCGAAGTTACTAATACTCCATGGAAAGAAAGGCACGCATACGTTATAAATGAGCGGCTAGAGTCGAGCAGCAAACTAAGCTTTACTGCCACTCCAAAAAAACAATTCCATGTCAGCCCTTTTTGGGGAATGGACCACGAATATGAGTGGTTTTTTTCTAATCCTGAAGAGGCGTTAAATGTAATAATGAAAAACTATAAAGATGGAGAAAAGGTGTTCAATGTTGCGCTGAGCTTAAAAAGGCAAGCCTTCAGTAAGAAAGGCCTTATTAAGGCTATTCTTAGGTTTCCGTTTGCAACTATGATGGTTGTCTACAGAATACATTGGCAAGCCCTGATGCTTTTAATCAGAAGGGCTCCATTTTTTACACACCCAGATAAATTATGACAAAAGAAAAACAGTTCAAAGACAAGCTATCCGTTGACGCTCTTGCGAACAGCATTCAAGAAATGCAAAAAAGCACACGCACAACGTCTTTTTTTAAAAGCATTCTATTTAGAAAGCTAAAAAGCATTAATAGTGGTGAGCTAACCATTATTGATGGTAGCCGCAAACACGTTTTTGGTAATCCAGATTCTGAGTTTAAGGCAGAGCTGGAGGTTTTTTCGCAAGAGTTTTATGTTTTTTTAGGAAGCGGGGGGACAAATGGCGCTGCAGAGGCCTTCACTGCTGGATACTGGAGCTCCAACAACCTTGTCAAGTTGATACAGCTTATTATTAAAAATAAAAAAACTTTGCTTGGCCTTGAGTCTGGCTTAGCAAGACTGGCCAATCCAATTACAAAACTAATTCACAAAAAAAGACAAAATACTTTAGCTGGAAGTAAAAACAATATCTTGGCCCACTATGATTTGAGTAATGATTTTTACAAGCTTTGGCTAGATCCAACAATGACCTATTCAAGTGGAGTTTTTCTTAATAAGAACTCAAGCATGAAAGAGGCTTCTATTGAAAAATTAGATAGAATCTGTAGAAAACTCAAGCTTAAAAACACAGACCATGTTCTTGAAATTGGCACGGGGTGGGGAAGCTTTGCAATTCATGCCGCTAAAAACTATGGCTGCAAGGTTACAACAACAACCATCTCTGATAAACAGTTTCAATATGCATCAGAGCTTATATCTAAAGAAGGCCTTGATAACAAAATAACACTTTTAAGCAAAGACTATCGAGAGCTTGAGGGTTCATTTGACAAGGTTGTTTCTATTGAAATGATAGAGGCTGTCGGCGCAGAGTACGTTCCTGGGTTCTTCGAAAAAGCATCCTCATTAATGAAAATAAATGGACTCATGCTGCTTCAGGGGATAACCTACAATGACCCTGACTTTGATTCTTACAAGAGATCAGTTGACTTTATAAGGAAGTATATTTTTCCAGGCTCATGTCTTGTTGCAATGCCGCAAATATTACAAGCCATCAAAGATAAGACTGATATGGCGATGATACACTCTGAAGACATTACTCATCATTATGCAAGAACACTAGAGATTTGGCGAGAAGACTTTCTAGCTGTTTTGCCTCAGGTTAAAGAGCTTGGTTTTTCAGAGCCTTTTACGAGGATTTGGAATTTTTACCTGGTCTACTGTGAAGCAGGTTTTCTTGAAAACCTAATTGGAGACTTTCAGCTTGTGTTTGCAAAGCCGGATTCAAGAAACACTCAAATTACATATTAACTTATGATTACTTTATTAATTAAACTTGCAGAAAAAGGGTGGTTGCCGGACTCATTAATCAGGCTCGGAATAAAGCGCCTATGCAGTCAACGCTTGGTGAAGGCAACAAGCTTTAGTGATGATGATATGGAAAAGGAGCATGCCGCATGGGTTGAAGTTTTAAAGAAAAGCCCAATTGCACTTGTTCCAGAAAAAGCAAACGAACAGCATTATGAGGTTCCACCAAGACTCTTTGAGCTCGTGCTCGGAAAGAGGCTTAAATATAGCTCGGGCCTTTGGCCAAAGGGAGTGTCTTCGCTTGACCAGTCTGAATCTGCCATGCTAGAGCTGACAACGCAGAGAGCAGAATTGGTTGATGGCCAAGATATATTAGAGTTAGGGTGCGGTTGGGGGTCTTTAACGCTTTATATGGCGGAGCATTTTCCAAAAAGTAAAATTACCGCAGTTAGCAACTCTTATGACCAGAGGCAGTTTATAGAAGAAAGGTGCAGACAGCTTAAGCTAGACAATGTCAGGGTTATCACTGCAGACATGAATGATTTTGAGGCTGAGGGATTGTTTGATCGAGTTGTTTCAATCGAGATGTTTGAGCATATGCGCAATTATGAAAAACTACTTGGCAGAGTTAATTTGTGGTTAAAAAAGGAAGGAAAGCTTTTTGTACATATATTTTCCCACCAAAGAGTTGCCTATCCGTTTGAAGATAATGACGATGCAGACTGGATGGCAAGGGAGTTTTTTAGCGGTGGCCAAATGCCCTCCCATAGGCTATTGATGAGCTTTCCAGGCCAAATGAAAATACAAAAAGACTGGAGAGTAAGTGGAACGCACTACGAAAAAACCTCTCTTGCTTGGCTTCAAAAAATGGACAAAAATAAAGCAGAGGTTTTAGAGCTCTTTAAGAAAACTTATGGAAAAAATGACGCCAAATCATGGTTCCAAAGATGGCGTATTTTTTTCATGTCTTGCGAGGTTCTTTTTGGGTTTTCCCAGGGCTCTGAATGGGGCGTCTCGCACTACCTTTTTGAGAAACCGCAATGATTAGAGACTTTGGCGCTATCGCTTTATGCATTTTACTGGCTTACCTTGTTGCTATAGCAGCTTCAGTTGATGGGGTATTTTTTTCTGGAATTCCAATAATTCTTTTGTGTGCTATCGTCAGCTTTTTGACGCATTGGATGATTGCGGCTCCTTCGCTAATTACAAGCTCAGAAAAATATTTTGACTTTACAGGGATGGTTGCTACGCTCCTTGTTGTTTTAACTGCGATGTTTGCGCTCTTGAGTTCGGGAGCACAAGTATCAATCCGTTCAGTATTCGTTGCCTCCTTTGTATCTGTTTGGACCTTAAGACTGGGAATATTTCTTTATAAAAGAATAGTGAAAGCTGGTGAAGACATCAGGTTTAGAGATATAAAAAAATCGCTTCCAAAGTTTTTAATGACTTGGACATTGTCAGCGCTTTGGGTCTTCTTAACGACTGTAAACGCCATTACTTTAATCGCGCTGAACCCACTTGAGCCAATTGGTATATTTTTTATCATGGGAGCTTTGTTGTGGTTATTAGGCTTTGGTTTTGAGGTGATTGCTGACAGACAAAAAAAGTACTTCAGTGAGCAGCCTAAAAATGAAGGCAGGTTTATCACCCAGGGGCTATGGTCTGTGTCTCGCCATCCAAACTATTTTGGAGAAATTATTCTATGGGCTGGTATTGCAATTATCTCGCTACCATTTTTATCTGGCTGGCAGTATGTGACTCTAGTGTCTCCTGTGTTTGTGTTTCTCCTTTTGACAAGAATAAGCGGACTTCCTTTTTTAGAAGACAAGGCTGAAAAAAAATGGGGCGAAGACAAGGACTATATTGAATACAAAAAAAGAACGCCAATATTAGTGCCATTTTTTGGAAAAAAAAATCAATAAATTTAACTTTACATGGCTCTTGAAACCCCTCAATACCAAGTAATCTCAGAATATAATGGATTCGAAATCCGTCGTTACAATGAAATGATAATTGCAACGACTTCAGTCCGCTCAGATTACAAAGGCTCTACATCATCTGGCTTCAGAAGAATTGCTAATTACATTTTTGGCGGCAATGACAAGGAAATGAAAATCGCTATGACTGCCCCTGTAATTACTGACTGCCCTTCTGATAATCGAGAGAGTTACAATATTTCCTTTGTGATGCCTAGCGAGCACTCATTGAAAGACCTTCCTAAGTCCAACACAGAAAATGTTTCAATCCAAAAAGAATCTTTGGGGGAGGTTGCAGTATTTCCTTTTGGGGGATGGGCGACAGAGTCTAGAAGTAAGAGTTTTCAAAAAAAATTTGCAACGCTTCTCCAGCAAAATAGTATTGAAACAAGCGGAGACTTTATGGTCGCTCAGTTTAATGCTCCTTATGTTATTTCCATATTTCGCAAAAACGAGCTTATGGTAAGAATTAATAGATAACTTTTTTTATTGGCATTTGTTGCAGACGCCATTAATCTCAACAGCCTGAGAATCATTAACAGCAAACTTATTGCTGTCAGGTAATGAGAGCTGTGCTGAAAGCTGACAAGACTCTTGAACTGATTTGCAGCTAGTACAGTGAAGCAGCACATGGAAATGGTTAGTATGGCTATCATTACAAACCAAATAGGTATTGCTTGAGTCCATTTTATGAACAACACCCAATTCAATCCAAAAGTCTAAAACCCTATATATTGTACTAATATTAAATAAATGGCCTTTGTCTTTAAGGGAGTCCTTAAGGTCATAAGCAGAAAGATTTTTTTTGGAGGAGCAAAGCTCATCAATAATTGACATTCTTTGGGGTGTTGCGCTTCGTCCCGTTTCTAGACATTTAGATATTAATTCTGATCTGCTAATCATGAGGGTCCTCTAGGTTATAGCTATAATCTTCATTGGCATATTCTTCGTCACTAAAATGAAGTGTTTCAATAACAGCATCAGTAATGGTATATCCACTATCTGCAAGATCAAAGCTTTGCGATCCTACAGATATTCTCCCATAAACAATTATTGGCATGTACAAATCACGAAACTTTGTAGGACTGCCAGTGACATCTACAAGTAAAGTTTGATTCAAAGGTGGAGGCGGTACATGAATACACTGCCCAGCTTCAGGAACTAGTAAAAACTTACTGATCCTAGTGCCCTGATACTCAATTGGAACCATAAACCCAGCAAGAGCAATATCCTTGCCCTCTACAGAATTGTTCAGCCTGGTTCCCTCTGCAGCCAATTTAGCTTGAAACTCTTCACTCATGTACATCTCATAAGTGAGGTCTTCGGGAATAAAATCATATGCATCATCTGGCTCGAGGCTTAGCCAGTTATTTTCTATAGTAGTCA
>Ga0228644_1000555_pt1 | contig 11855 bp, 13 predicted proteins | sample 56DmetaG_FD_186020 | JGI IMG/M metagenome (GOLD analysis project Ga0228644, IMG submission 186020) | Seawater microbial communities from Monterey Bay, California, United States - 56D | ecosystem: Environmental > Aquatic > Marine > Coastal | place: USA: California | collected 2016-11-09
CTCAAGAAGGTCAGTTTGATGGAAAGTCTAGAGACTTGATTGAGGAGGCTTTTAATCTAGATTCTCAATCCGTTCAGGTTTTATATTTTTCAGGTATTGTTGCAGCGCATGAGGGGAATCTTAATGTTGCAATTGATTTTTGGCAAAAGGCACTTTACCTTATGCCTGTAGATCATCCTGACAGAAATATAATCGAAGAGGCTTTAGATACCGTATTGAATTTACAAGTAAAATGACAGCCATGAGTAAAACAGTAGAACTAGCTAAATCACTTATAAGCCATGCCTCAGTTACACCTGACGATAACGGCTGCCAGGCAATAATGATAGAGCGACTCAAAAAAATTGGTTTTGAGATTCATCCACTGAAATTTGGAGATGTTGATAACTTCTGGGCTACTCGCGGTAATAATGGCCCTATCTTTGCTTTTGCAGGCCACACTGACGTTGTCCCAGCTGGAAATGAAGAGGCTTGGAACACTAAGCCATTTGAACCAACCATCAAGGATGGTTTCTTATTTGGTAGGGGGGCGGCCGACATGAAAGGTGGACTAGCGGCCATGGTGACTGCAACCGAAAACTTTGTTAAAGACAATCCGAATCATGAGGGAACTATTGCTTTTTTGATTACATCTGATGAAGAGGGAGTTGCTGTCAATGGAACAGTAAAAGTAATGGATTATCTCAAAGAAAATGACACAAAAATTGATTACTGTTTGCTTGGAGAGCCTTCATCCACCTCAATTACTGGTGACGTTATTAAAAACGGTAGAAGAGGTTCACTAAATGGAGTGATTATTGTTAAAGGTCAGCAGGGCCATGTCGCTTACCCTCATTTGGCTAAAAATCCCATTCACTTTATTGCTCCAGCGCTAAATGATTTATGTCTTCAAGAGTGGGATAGTGGTAATGAGTATTTTCCAGCTACCTCATTTCAAATTTCTAATTTCCATTCTGGCGACGGTGTGACAAATGTTGTTCCTGGAGAAGCCAAAGTCATGTTCAACTTTCGCTACTCAACGGAAACGACAAAAGAAGAATTGATGACTAAAGTCCATGAAATTTTGGATTTGCATAAAATTGACTACACCATCGATTGGTCACACTCTGGGCATCCATTTTTGACTCCGGTGGGTGACTTGGTTTCAGCCTGCGTCAGCTCGATTAAAGAAACTAAAGGCATTGAACCAGAGCTATCAACATCTGGAGGAACTTCAGATGGAAGATTTATTGCTCAAAAAGGCACTCAGGTAGTAGAGCTTGGACCAGTCAACGCAACGATTCACCAGGTTAATGAATCTGTATTAGTTCAAGATCTAGAAGATTTAAGCAAAATCTATTGCGGAGTTCTAGCGAAGATACTCGTCTAGTAAGGGTACTAAATGAAATTTGATATCATTACACTCTTCCCTGAAATGTTTTCTGCTATTAAAGAAGAGGGCGTCATTTCAAGGGCACTTAAGAATTCAATCATTTCCATAAGAGAATGGCAGCTTAGAGACTTTAGCAGTAACAAATACAAAAATGTTGATGATAAACCTTATGGCGGCGGTGCAGGGATGGTCATGCAGGTTAAACCAATAAGGGATTGCCTTGCAAAAATCAAAGAATTCGAGCCTGATACAAAGGTCATTTATTTGTCACCTCAGGGTGAGCCCTTAAATCAAAAACTAGTTGAGGAGTTGACAAAATTTGATTCATTGACGCTCCTTTGTGGTCGTTACGAAGGCGTCGATGAGAGAGTAATCGAAAATGACGTAGACTTTGAAGTTTCAATAGGTGACTATGTGATAAGTGGAGGAGAGCTGGCATCAATGGTATTAATTGATGCGGTTAGCAGGCGTTTAGATAATGTACTTGGAAACAAAGACTCTCTGAATGACTCATTTGCAGATAATTTGCTTGATTATCCACACTATACTAGGCCCGAGAGTATTGATGGTGATTCCGTTCCCGTGGTCTTATTAAGCGGTAATCAGGCTAAAATTGATGCTTGGCGCCAAGAGCAGGCAATGAAGAAAACAAAACAAAAAAGACCTGACATTCTATCAAGTTAGTTGCTTGATTTAAACACCTTCCTGAATTGTTATTGTTAAGCCAATCGTATATAATTTAACAACACTTTAATAAACACTCTATGACAATAAAACACTCCTATAAAGGCTCAAATGTTGCTTTGATAACCCCAATGTTTGATGATGGCGCTGTTGATTATGAGTCTCTGAATAATCTCATTGATTTTCATATCGATGCTGGAACGAGCTCAATTGTATCAGTTGGAACAACAGGTGAGTCAGCAACTGTGGGAGTAAAAGAACACCTTAAAATAATCAAGCATACAATTGAGTATGCAGCAAGAAGAATTCCAATAATTGCGGGAACAGGGGCTAACTCAACTTCTGAGGCGATTGAGTTGACTCAAGAGGCTAAAAATCTTGGTGCCGATGCTTGCCTACTTGTCACGCCTTACTATAATAAGCCAACTCAGGAGGGCTTGTTTCAACATTTTAAGCTGATTGCTGAGAGTGTAGATATTGATCAGATCTTATATAATGTGCCTGGAAGAACTGCAGTAAATATGTCTGTAGAAACCACTGCAAGGCTATCCAAAATCTCAAATATAATTGGCATCAAAGATGCTACTGGAGATCTTGCAGTCATTAAAGAACTTGTTAAAAGTTGTCCTGAAGATTTTTTACTATTGACTGGAGATGACGCCACTGCTGTCGATTTTCTGCTGTTGGGAGGTCATGGTGGTATCTCTGTTACAGCTAATGTGACGCCTAAAGAGCTTCAAAAAGTTTACATGACAGCCATTGCTGGGAACGCCGAATTAGCTAGACAAGCCAATAAAGAGTTGATAAATCTTCATCAGAATTTGTTTGTTGAATCCAATCCTATTCCAGTTAAATGGGCACTTCATAAAATGGGCTTATGCTCAAAAGGAATAAGGCTGCCACTGATAGTGTTGTCGAGTGAATTGAGGCCTTTAATAGAGAATGATTTAAAGGAATTAAATTTGATATGAGAATCTTAAAGTACTTAAGTATTATTTTTTTTAGCGTTTTAATAGTTAGCTGTTCAAAAGTTTCTGAACCCATAAAGAAAGTTAGTATTGGAAGCAAAGTCATTAATTATCAACCCAGTGAAAATGTTGATTCTTTGGTAATCCCTCCTGATCTCACTAAACCATCAGTTAAAGGAGACTTTTCTGAAGTTATTGAGTCAGATGATGATTTAAATGCTTTTTCAAGTATTCAAAATGTTGAAGTTAAACGAGATCAATATCGAAGATGGCTTTTAGTTGAACTCTCGCCCGAAGAGTTGTGGAGTCTGTCCAAAGAATTTTTTCGTTCCTATGGCTTCAAAATAGAAAAGGAAAATCAAAAAATAGGCCTATTTGAAACTGATTATCTTGAGATAGAAACTAAAGTTCCAGATAAATCATTAGGCGCCATTAGGGCAGCATTATCAAAAGCCTTAAAGACACAATATGGTCTTCCTATCGCAGATAAATATAGAGTTCGTATTGAGCCAACTGACAATCCATTCCAATCAGAACTTTATTTAACATTAAGTTCAATTGGAGAGGTAACAAGTGGAGCAATGAGATTATGGCAACCAAGAGAGAAAGATGTTGAGCTAGAGACTGAAATGCTTCTAAAACTTATGGTTTTCCTTGGAAGCGATAGTCAAGAGGCGATTGAAAAAATACAATCTGATATAAATGAAGATAAGGGTAGTGTAACTCTTGCAAAAACAGAATTAGGTCACCCAGAATTATCATTACCACTTAATAAGAGAGAGTCATGGAGATTTTTAGGTTGGGCTTTAGATGAGTTAAGTGTCGATATTAGTGATCGTGATCAGCTTTCAGGGAGTTTTTATATTACAGTGACCCCAGATAGAGGTTTTTTCTCTAAGTTAATAAATACTGTTTCATCTATTAAGACCTATCAGCTAGTGTTAAGAGAAGATAGTAGTTCAACTACGAAAGTTATTTTTGTTGATTTAAAAGAAGAAAATGATAGTGAAGCAATTGAATATAGTACAGAGCTATTTAATCAAATTGCTTCCAAATTCTAATTTTTAATACAAGCTAGATTGTAATAATCATGCTTACAGAAAAAATAATTCAAGATATATCTAATCAAATTACTTTAGTCAGTGATTTATCAGATGAAGAGTTAGTTGAATTTTGCAAGGTTGCTAATCAAAGATATAGGGCTGGTTCTCCGATCATCAGTGATGAAAATTATGATTTTATCTTCATTTCAGAACTTGCTAAAAGAATTCCTAACCACCCTTTTCTTAAGCAAGTCGAAGATGAGATTGAAGGGTTTTCGGAAGAGAAAATTAAGCTTCCAGAGAAGATGCTGTCAACTGATAAAGCCTATACATGGGGCGAAGTAGAAAAATGGCTAGAGAGGATTGCTAAATTTTCTGATGATTTTGCATTTCCATTAGATGAAGTTGTAATCAAAGGAACTGCAAAGCTAGATGGATTTGCAGGATATGATGATGGGGCTAAACTCTACACTCGTGGCGATGGCAATAAGGGGAGTGATATATCAAGAGTATTTGAAAGAGGTCTTGGAATCTTAAATGACAGTGAGAGAGGACAAGGTCCTGGCGAGATAGTTGTTAAGAGAAGTTACTTTGAAATGCATCTAAGCGGTCATTTTGAATACCCTAGAAACTTTCAAGCAAGCCTAATTAAAGAAAAAGAGTTGGATCATTTCGCTAAAGATGCAATTAATGCTAAGGCTGCTTTATTTGTTCCCTTTAAGCAACTACCCTTTTGGCAAGGCAATATCAAGCAGTTTAAGAATCAGTTTGCTGAAATAGTCTTAGAGTTAGAACAAGGTGTTGATTTTGATATTGACGGTGTTGTTTTTGAAGTAGTAAATACTGATTTAAAAATACATATGGGGTCAAACCGAAAGTTTCATCGATGGCAAATTGCCTTTAAAGAAAATAAAGAAAAAGCACAAGTCAAAGTCATTTCAATAACACCACAAGTTGGAAGGACTGGAAAAATTACGCCAGTTGCAGAGTTAGAGCCTACCCAACTCAGTGGGGCAACAATCTATAGAGCCACAGGCCATCATTTTGGCTTAGTAAAGGAGCAAGGTCTTGGAGCTGGAAGCATTGTTGAGTTAACTAGAAGTGGAATGGTTATTCCAAAAATTAATAAAGTCCTAAAAAAAGCAGAAGTAGATATTCCCTCCAATTGCCCAAGTTGTTATTCTAAGCTTATATGGGATGCGGACTTCCTTTTGTGTCCAAATATCAATTCTTGTCCTGATCAGGTTGTAGGAAAAATGATATATTTTTTTAAAACTCTTGCAAACAATGATGGCTTTGGACAAGCAACTATTAAAAAGCTTTATGAAAATGGTATTCATCAAGTTAGTGATATTTATCTTCTAGATATAGATAAATTAATTTCAATGGGCTTTGGTGAGAAAACCTCAAAAAATCTAATTGATCAACTTAACAGGTCGCAACAAGAAAGTATTGAAGATTGGCGTTTTTTGGCTGCTTTTGGTGTGCAAAGGCTTGGGATGGGTAACTGTGAAAATTTATTCAAAAATTATCCTATAGAAGAAATCTTTGAATTAACAGCCAATGAAATTGCAAATATAGATGGTTTCGCAGAGCTAACTGCAGAGCAAATTTTTAATGGTTTAGAATCTATTAGAGATGAATACCAAATTTTGATAAATAATGGATTTGAGCTTGAAAAAACCCCTCTTAGTCATGAGGCCACTTTAATTGAGAGTCCCTTTCATAATAAAAAAATTGTGTTTACGGGCGCCATGAGTCATTCACGATCCCAACTTGAAAAACAAGCCAAAATGCTCGGTATTTCAGTTGCAAAGAGCGTAAGCTCAAAAACAGATTTTCTTATTATTGGAGAAAATGTTGGTCAATCGAAGATGAATGATGCTAAAAAACATAATGTTGAAATCATGACTGAATCTGAATATTTAAAAAAACTAAATACCTAGAATTTTTTTATATATAATTATCTCCATCTTAAATCCGAAGTTGGTTTTAAGTGAAGACATTGACGTTTATTTGGGTAGATATCCAGGTAAGCGTTTTTTTTCGTCAGTTTAAAGATGAGCTGAACTGGTATAGAAGCCCGCTACTTTTTTTAAAGGTAGCGGGCTTCTTTGTTTATAACATTGGAGTAATGATATGAAAATGATAACAGCTTACATTCAGCCAAAAAGACTGGATAGCGTGAGACAAGTTCTTTCAGAAATTGATATTAATGGTGTTTCTGTTACGGAAGTAAAGGGATTTGGAAGACAAAAAGGCCACACTGAGCTCTACAGAGGTGCAGAGTATGTGGTGGAGTTCCTACCTAAAGTTAAATTAGAAATTGCAATTACCGACGAGCAAGTTGATGAAGTTATTGAAACCATCAGTTCCGCTTGCAAGATTAATGGTGGAAAGATCGGAGATGGCAAAATTTTTGTTACAAGCCTAGAGCAGGTTGTTCGTATTCGTACGGGCGAATCTGGTCCTGAGGCACTATAGGAGTAGGAAATGGAAAATCAAATATTGGAATTACAATATGCAATTGATACCTTTTACTTTTTGGTAATGGGTGCACTTGTTATGTGGATGGCAGCTGGCTTTTCAATGCTAGAGGCTGGATTGGTAAGGAGCAAAAATACAGCTGAAATACTAACTAAAAATATTGGTCTTTTTGCTATTGCTTGCACTATGTACATGGTTTATGGTTATGACTTGATGTATGGCGGTGGAGCTTTTCTTTCGGGGATTAGTGGACAGGGTGAGACATATTCAAATGCCTCAGACTTCTACTTTCAGGTTGTCTTTGTAGCAACTGCGATGTCTATTGTATCTGGAGCAGTCGCTGAGAGAATGAAACTATTTACTTTTTTTGCTTTCGCTGTAATCTTTACTACTATCATCTACCCTCTTGAGGGTTCATGGACTTGGGGTGGAAATGACGTCTTTGGTCTTTACAACCTTGGTGACTTTGGATTCTATGACTTTGCAGGATCAGGAATAGTTCATATGGCTGGAGCTGCAGCAGCAATTGCTGGTGTACTAATCCTTGGCCCTAGAAAAGGAAAATATGACAAGGATGGAAATTCAAAACCAATCCTGGGTGCAAACTTACCTTTAGCTACCTTAGGAACATTCATCCTTTGGCTAGGTTGGTTTGGATTTAACGGTGGATCAGTTCTAGCTATGGCTAGTAAAGAGAGTGCTGATGCAGTAGCGATGGTTTTTGTTAATACGAACGCTGCGGCAGCTGGAGGTGTTATTGCTGCACTAGTTTTTGCTAAACTTTGGTTTGGTAAGGCAGACTTAACTATGACATTAAATGGCGCCTTAGCAGGTCTTGTAGCAATTACTGCAGGACCTGATACGCCGAGTGCTTTTGCTGCAGCTTTGATTGGTGCTGTAGGCGGTGTCATCGTTGTGTTGTCCATTGTTTGGTTGGATCGTAAGCTTAAGATAGATGATCCTGTTGGCGCTATTTCAGTTCATGGTGTAGTTGGACTTTGGGGTCTATTAGCAGTTCCATTAACTAATGCCGATGTTTCATTTTCAGGACAAATAGTTGGAGCCTTAACTATATTTGTATGGGTATTTGTTGCCTCAATGCTAGTTTGGCTGGCGCTCAAAGCTCTTATTGGTATTCGTGTTTCGGATGACGAAGAAGAGTCTGGAGTAGACATCTCTGAGTGCGGAATGGAAGCTTACCCAGAGTTTGTAACGAAATAAATAATTGGCATCAATTGTCCAGATTGGTGCCATCCATTTTATGCAATTTGATGAAATGGCTAAAGAATGACTTGGCTGGTGGTTTCACTCCTAATTTTCCACCAGCTATAGTTTTTTGACTAACTCAAATTTTAATGTACCATGAAACCAGCTCTAAATTCTTTGCTTATCGGGTATATTATTATGGCTATTAAAATTAAATAACTATGAAAAAGAATTCAATTAACCAGACAGCTCTTAAAATTATTCTAGTCGACGAAAATATGGGCCGCTCTGCTATTTTAAGACGTGCTCTTCAAGATAAGGGTCATGAAGTAATCAGCCGTTTAGAGGAGAGCGAAAACCTTGCAAATAGCAACGAAATTACTCATGCTGATGTAGTGATTGTCAATGCAGATATTCCTGATGAGGCTGTCTTTGCGAATTTAAGGGATGTTAATAAAACAAAGCCCAAGCCTATTGTTATGTTTACTGAGGCTTCAGAGGAGCATATGGCTGGAGCAGCAATCAAATCAGGAGTTAATGCATACATTGTCGACGGACTAGAAGAGAAGAGAGTGCAGCCAATTATTGATGTTGCAATTGCTCGTTTTAGAGAATTTCAGGCTCTAAAAGATGAGCTAGATGCAACAAGAAGTCAGCTGGCTGAGCGTAAATCAATTGAAAAAGCTAAGGGCCTTCTGATGAAACACAAGAAAATTACTGAAGATGAGGCTTACCAGTCCTTGAGAAAAATGGCAATGGATAAAAATAAACGCATTTCAGAAGTTGCTGATGGCATTATCAGTGCCTTCGAACTTTTAGGTTAAAGACTTATTTACTCTCTGGATGCTTTTTCATCATGCCCCGAGACTCCAAAGCGCTTAGCTAGTTCTGATTCAATCTCTTGAATTTCAATGTCTTCATGACGAAGGAGTACTAGGAGGTGGAACCATAAATCAGCTACTTCATGAATGATTTCATTTCTGCCTTCATCATTAACAGCATTAATGACCTCTTCAGATTCTTCACGAATCTTTTCTAAAATCGAGCTTGTCCCATTGCTATATAGTGAAGAGACATAGGATTGGTCACTAGAAGCAGATTTTCTTTCTTCTAAAATTTTCTCTAGCTTATTTAAAATACTATCCATAAATATCTTTTGGATCCTTAATTACATTTGAGATGATTTTCCATTTATTATCATCGAGTTTGTTAAAGAAGCATTTGGCTCTTCCAGTATGGCAAGCAATCCCACCTTTTTGATTAACCTTAAGTAGAACAACGTCTTGATCGCAATCTGTAAAAATTTCGATTATGTCTTGGTAGTTGCCTGACTCTTCGCCTTTAAACCAGAGCTTTTTTCTCGATCTTGAAAAATATACAGCTTTTTTTGTCTCAATGCTCAACTCTAAAGCCTCTTTATTCATCCATGCCATCATAAGAATTTCATTTGAAGAATAGTCCTGAGTGATTACAGGAACTAAGCCCTTTTCATCAAATTGAATGGTGTCTTGAGGTTTCATTTATTAGTTATTTTTTTATTTAATTTTACAGTTGGATACTGTGAGAATTGATCATAATTGATTAAAGACCAGCTTTGAGGCTAGCAACGATAAATTGATCTAAATTCCCATCAAGAACGTCCTGGGTATTACTACTCTCTATCCCAGTTCTTAAATCTTTTATTCTGGATTGATCTAAAACATAGGATCTTATCTGGTGACCCCATCCAATATCAGATTTTAAATCCTCAACATCTTGCTTCTCAGAGTTTCTTTTTTGTATTTCAAGTTCATAAAGTTTTGACTTTAATTGTTTCATTGCCTGATCCTTGTTAGCATGCTGCGATCTTCCGTCTTGGCATTGAACAACTGTTGAAGATGGTAAATGAGTTATGCGAACTGCAGATTCAGTTTTATTAACATGCTGACCACCCGCACCAGAAGCACGATAGGTGTCAATTCTTAGGTCAGATGGATCAATTACAATTTCAATATTATCATCAATCTCTGGTGATACAAAAACCGATGAGAATGATGTATGTCTTTTGCCATTAGCGTTATATGGTGATTTTCTAACAAGTCTGTGGATACCTATTTCACTCCTTAGCCATCCAAAAGCATATTCACCATCAAAATGGATTGTTGCCGACTTTATGCCCGCTACATCACCAGCCGAAACTTCCATTAATTTCACTTTAAAGTTGTGTTTATCTCCCCATCTCAAATACATTCTAAGAATCATTTCAGCCCAATCTTGAGCTTCAGTTCCACCAGAGCCTGACTGAATATCAAGATAGGCAGAGTTTTGATCCATTTCGCCGCTAAACATTCTTTCAAACTCATATTTTGAAATTAATTGCTCAGTCTTATCTAGGTCAGCTATTAACTCATTCACTGTATCAATATCATTTTCACTTTCTGCCATTTCAAAAAGCTCTTTAGCGTCACTTAAAATAACGCTTGATTTTAAAAATGTTTCACATAGATGATCGAGCTGGACCCTCTCTTTGCCCAATGACTGGGCTTTTTCTGGATTTGACCAAACATCTGGATTTTCTAACTCTAGTTTGACTTCTTCAAGTCGATCTTTTTTCTCTTCAAGCTCAAGGTGCTCAGATAAAACACTAAGACGTTCTGTCAGCTCAGATATTTTTTGGTAGTGTGCAGATAATTCCATGAGTCTATTTTAATGCGACAAGCAATAAAAAAGCCCCAAAATAGGGGCTTTAATTTCTGTCTCTTAAAAATTAATTACTTTCTTAGGCCTAAACGCGAAATCAAATTAGCGTAAGCTGAAAGATCATTGTTTTTGATATATGCAAGTAATTTTTTACGTTGAGAAACAAGTCTTAAAAGCCCTCTTCTTGAGTGATGGTCTTTCTTATGAGTCTTAAAATGCTCAGTTAGATGCCTTATTCTTGCTGTAAGAAGGGCAACTTGAACATCAACTGACCCAGTATCAGTAGAGTCTTTTTGGTATTCTTTAATAATAGTTTGTGTATCAATAGACATATATTGTTCATGTATCAAAAAATTAAGTGGTGAATTATACGCTATTTTTTAGAATTGTTGTATTTCTAATCAAATAATATTAATTATATTTGTAAAAGTTTTTTTCATCATTAGGTCTTGTTTTAAAGCGGCGATGAATCCACAAATATTGTTCTGGAGATTTAGAGATTTGTTTTTCTAGAATTTGATTTATAAGCGTTGCATCATGGATTGGATCAGAGGTAGGATAATTCAAAATTGGTTTTTCAAAAGACATTGAATAGCCCTTCTTGGTTCTAATAAAGCTGTAAGGTATAACTCTAGTATTATTATTTTTCGCAAGTCTAGCAGTCGCAGCTGGAGTTGCAGTTTCTATTCCAAAAAGTGGTGCAAAGACGCTGTTGTTTTTGCCTAGATCTTGATCAGGTGCATACCAAATTGGAAGGCTATTATTTATTGCTTTAACAATGGATCTCGTATCAGTGCTCTTAATCATTACAGCTCCATTTTTTTTATACCCTTTAACCATGATCTTATCAAACAATCTATTGTTTTGAGGTCTGTATACGTTTGCAATCGTATGATTTAATAGTAGTGCTCGACTTCCCAACATAAGAGGCATAAAATGTGAACAAAGAAGGATAATACCGCCTTCTTCTTGGAGCGCATCTTTAAAGAATTTCTCATTAGTAATCGTTAGAAGTTTTCTAATTTTATTGTCACTACCATAGTATGCATTAGCGGTTTCAAAAAAACTGACACCTATTGCTTCAAAATGTCTTTTTACAAGGCTGTTCACCTGGCTTTGCTTTTTTTGAGGAAAGCAATGAGAGATATTGGAGTAGGCAGTTGATCTGAGTTTATGCATAAATGGATACAGCACTCTTCCAATTGATTTTCCAATAATTACTTGAGCGCTGAAAGGAATCAAAACTCCAATGCGCATAAATATGATTAGAATCCAGGTTGGTATGAATTTAGGGTGAATGAATTCAGTGTTTAACATTAAAATAAAAAGAAAACTCAACTAAAGCTAAAGCAGTAAATTATGCCATTTATTGACAGAGATTTTATCAATGATTTGCCCAATAGAGTAGATATTGTT
>Ga0228644_1000574_pt1 | contig 11608 bp, 21 predicted proteins | sample 56DmetaG_FD_186020 | JGI IMG/M metagenome (GOLD analysis project Ga0228644, IMG submission 186020) | Seawater microbial communities from Monterey Bay, California, United States - 56D | ecosystem: Environmental > Aquatic > Marine > Coastal | place: USA: California | collected 2016-11-09
ATCTGTGGGAGGAGATCATCATGGAATCAGAAGTTAAAATACCTTCAGCCAGAATAAGTTGGTACAAAAAAGATATTGAAAGTCTGGGATATGAATGCACAGACGAACAAGCTGAAGAGGTATTAGAACTTGCCGAGAGTAAACACGATGCTTCAATAGGAATAAATTGGGAAGTCCTTGAAGAATGGTGCGAGTATGTTGGTTTGAGTAAATCATCATGATAAGCGCTTGGACAATCATCGGTATAGCTTCATTTGTAGCTATCTATTGGACACTAAATGACAGATAATCAATGTGTTACAAAATAAATTTGGAAATTATAAACATTGTTATTAATTTGCACAAAAAACAAAAACATGGAAACAAATAAAATTTACGAATTAACAAAAGAGAATAGAAATTTACTTTACGAGAACAGAGACTTGTTAAAAGAGAACATAAGACTTGAAAAAGAAGTAGGTAAACTTAAAGAAAGAGAACAGTATGTTCAAAAAGAAAAAAGAAGACTTTCAAGTGCAATAAACTATGTGAATTACATACAGAATAGATATTCTGATTTTATTGGGGACAGGATACCAATTACAGATGAAACCTCTATAACTGATTTACCAATTTCCGTAAGAGCAATGAACTCTTTGAGGGGTAATGATGTAAATACTTACGGAGAGTTAAGTAAGCTGAGTAGAATGAATATGATGCGTTTTAGGAATTTTGGAAGAAAAACCTTAGAAGAGGTTGAAAATGTATTAGACAACATAGAAAATATTAAATTATAGGGGATGCCGAAAACCTTATAGAGTAGGCGCAATTTAATAAAAGGGGTTAAGAGCCTCACGAAAATTTCGAAAAGTATATTTTAATTGAATCGAATGAGAATGTGTCTTTTGAAAAGGAAATCAAAGGACTAGAAGACAAGCAAGATGCTGTCGGAGGACTTATTGAACTGTATACCCTAGAGGATGGCACTAAGGTCTGGTTTAATGAGAATGGTTACAACTTAGATTTAAAGGAAAACTTTATTGCATCATTCTATCTTGGATTCAAGGTAGTTGGAAATGTTTTGTTTCAGTTTAAATCTGAAGATGGATATGACAAATTGTTTCAATTTATTGCGTCTCACGTTGTGATGAGAAACAAAGTGTCTAATCTCGAAAGCTCTTTACTTAGTGAAAAGGGTTACTAGTAAATCAAGGGAGGTCAATCCTCCCTTTATCAAACATCAGGATAGTGTAGTAGGTAGCACATTACATTCGCTTGAAGATAAGTACTCAGGGTGCACATTGAGTACGAGAGCTGAGAATGGAAAGAGGGTAGGTTCGAGTCCTACTCCTGAAGCTAAAGGGGTAGCTGAAAACCTTATAGAGTAGGCGCAATTTAATTTAATTATTTATGAATACAACTAAAAGAAAGACGACTCGCAAGAGAAAAACTAAGTATCATGTAGGTCGCATTCCAGTAAGTCAGATTGAGTTTATTAGAAACTTAACAACTGATGACGTTAATGAAATCCAAGCAACCTTTAAAAAGGAGTTTGGAAAACTGTTAAAGACAGAGACTATTGCTAAGTATCGCTCTGGAGTCAACACCTTAAACAACAGAGAGTTTACTGTAACTATCAACAAAGATGGTAAGAAGTATTCTCTAAATGAGTTCTTCACCATGAGAATGCAAGATTCTTTTGATGAGAACATGACCTACGTCATGGACAACGTTTACAGACAGTTGAGAGATGGCATTTCTTAAATTAAGAAAGCTTGAAACAGGTGTACACATCTACTCCTACACAGGGGTAGATGGCGTATGCCATGTAAAGGCTTTGAGTAAGAATGAAGTCTACAAGATGAATGTATGTTGGAGCAAACTAAAGCATTCACTATCAACATTGAACGTGGCGACATTTACAGAGCTAAACAAGTCATGTAAGACTTGTGGATCCAAACTAGGTGTAGATTGCGGTGATGCCGAACCAGACTACGATGACAACTATTGTAGTGAAGGCTGTTATGAATCTAGAAATTTAGACTACTGTTAAACAACTGATTATGAGTAGAACTAAGGAAATGCTAGAAGAAAATTGGTACGAATACCAAGGTCGAATCGAGTTAGATTGGATGGAACAAGAGTATTTTAACTATATTGCAAACCCTAAAAAACAAAATTATGAAGATAAGTTTGAGAACAAGGAAGCAGTCCCACATCTCCAAAGTCAGAGACCATATATTTTATCAACATATGAGGATGACAAAAGAGACAAAGGATATAGACGAACTGAAGGGAAAGGAACTAAACCAAAAGGTTAAAGAACTTCAGTCGATTTCCAAGAGAATGAAAGAGTATCAGAAATATTTAAACCTATTACTATTTTGAAAACAATCGGAGAAATACAACCAATAGACGAAGACTTTTTGTTAGCACAAGTAAAGACACTCAAAGAGCATCTAAACGAGTCAGACAAAAAGGTGATGAATCAACAGTTCGAGATTGACAGATTAAACTCTAGAGTTGATATGTTAAACTTAGTTGTTTCTGATTACGAAGAATTACTAAAAGAATATAAAAATAGAATTGAGACAAATGACTGAAAGTAGAGAGTACATGCTTTCCGTATTATGGAGATCGTTAGACCCTGATAAAAAGGTAACCTTTCGTGATGGGAGCGAACATTATTTTCTCCCTAGAATTAAGATGGAAAAGATATCTGATAAAAAGTATGAGCTTTTAGATACCACCAGAGACGTTTACAAGCCTTTAGAGGGATTTTTAGTGCAGTTTGCATATGAAAACTCATTAAAGAGGCTTTCGGACTCTCTATCGTACTCTAATGCCTTAGACAAAATTGAAGGTCAAGGTAAGGAGCTGTCTGAAAAGACTTATAACTTTTTTAAACAAAAAGTAGATGTCTTGAAAAACAAAGAAGTAACACATTTAAATCAAATAAAACTAAATTATGGCAACAAACAGAGAGAAGATAGCGAAGCTATACAAGAAGTATGACCTCACTCCAGATGAGGTATTTAAACACCAACACTACACAATCATTACTCGTGCAGGTATCGACAAGATACAAGGTGTAGAACAAATCAAGATACATTACGATGTTATTGAATGCAAACCAGAGTTTGCGGTTGTGAAGGCAAATGCTGAAAAGCAAGACACTACAATACAAACCTTTGGTTCTGCCCTTAAGGGAGACTATAAGAGTGGTAACTGCAACACATGGTATGTTATGGAGATGGCAGAGAAACGAGCAATGTCTCGTGCTGTACTAAAACTCACAGGGTTCTATGAACTAGGGGTTTTTGGAGAAGATGAATCTGAGGACTTTAAAAGAAAATAGTTATGATAGGATTTTTAGCAAACAACACCTACCTAGATCACACTACTTGTAATCTCGCTGGCTTGGAATTGATTAAGGTTTATTATCATAAAAACAACTGGTATGCTCTTGTTACGAAACTAAGATCTCAGGTAGAAGGATTATATTTCGATGAGAATGATTTTGATTGTTATTACATACCACATGAAGGGGGGTTTACCAGTGCTCACTATATTAAGTATGAGGCAAGGAAAACCAGATCAATAGACGCTAAAGAGTACGCTAAGGATTTGATACATCATATAAACATGGAAAACGATCATGAAGATGATTTTGGTTTTTTTACTAATACAATCACAATGGCAGACTATAAGAAACAAAAGAGCAATGAAAAATCTAACACATAACAAAATGAATTTCTCAGAAATTGAGAGGTTGTCCGCTAAAAGGGGGTATTTTGTGGACAATAGCGGACAAATGTATACTCCAAACGGAACTTTAGTGCAAACAAAAAACAAACAAGGTTACATAAAATGCACAGTATCTGTCAACGGAAAGAACAAAACACTAACAGCTCATAGGCTTGTGGCATACAGCAAGTACAAGGAAAAAATATATGAGGCAGGAGTTCTTGTTCGTCACTTAGATGGAGATAAACTAAACAACAAATACGACAACATATGTATTGGTTCAAACTCAGATAATTCTTTAGATATCCCAGCTGAGGAAAGAATGGCAAGGGCTTTAAATGCAACAAAGAAAACCATAAAGTATGATGCGGATGAAGTTTATAGCTATTACATTGAGTGTGGCAAGTCTAGGAAAAAAACACAAGAGAGGTTTAATATATCTAGCTCTGGCACCTTACACTACATAATTAACAGTAGAAAAATTAGAAAAGCATGAAAACAATTTCATTTGATAACCACCTTTTTAGATGCTCGTCCATCAGTAAGTTGATGACGAATCCGAGGAACAAGAAGGACCTGCTTTCTGTAGGCACGAGAACTTACTTGGGCGAGATATTTAAAGAGGAGTTATACGGAAAGTCTGGAGTGATACAGTCAAAGTACCTAGACAAAGGGATCATGGCTGAAGAAGAGGGCATTGAGATGTATGGTAGACATATATCAAGAGACGTTGTAAAGAACACAAAAAGGTATAACAACGACTACATAACTGGAGAGCCAGACCTCTTTGCAGACACTTTGGTAGACATAAAGTGCTCCTGGAATCACACAACATTTCCCCTAACTAATGAAGAAGTTCCAGCAAAAGATTACTATTGGCAACTCCAAGGATACATGGCTCTTACAGATTTTGAGGAATCAAAGCTTGTTTACTGCCTTGTTGATACTCCTGATGAATTAATCTTCGACGAGATGAAGAGGATTAGATCTAAGCTAGGTATGATTGACTTACCAGATGAACTCGAACAAGAGGTTTGGGACTCTCATAAGTTTAAGGATATAAACCCTAAGCACAGGATAAAAGAATTTGTGGTTGAAAGAAACCAAGACGACATAGATGCAATCTATAACCGAGTTGTTCTCTGTAGAGAATACCTCAATCAATTAAATCAATTATTAACTTAAATTTTTTATTATGGCACAGCCAACAAACAAAGAGCGTATCGCTCTAAACGTAACTGAGTTAGGAAAACTCATCAAGGAATCACCAAAATCTGTAACCGACAGTGACAAGTACGGTAAGAGCGTTTGGTTTGATCTAACAACTTGGGACGATGGTTCTAAGTCTCTATCTGGATACAACCCAGAAACAAAGAGTAGATACAACCTCGGAAAGGTTTTTCCTCCAAGAGATAACCCTAACAACGGTACGCAGACTCCACAGCAAGCTTCAACTATGGCGCAAGCAACGGACGACCTACCCTTTTAATTTATTTAAATCAATTAGCCTGTTATATGGGGGACTATTATACAAACTATCCCCCTACAGGCTTATTAAATTCCACAATTTATGAAACTAGAAATAGAGAGACAACACATAAAGCATTTACGCAGAAAAGATGCGATCATAGCTATCTGTGAGAAACACATGAAACCACACGATATATTTAATAACATGAAAACAAGACGTAGACCTGTTGTCCAGAGGAGGCAACTTGTTATGTACGTTTTAAGGGAATTTACAGACTTGCCATATCTTGATATTAGCACAGTGTTTAAAAAAGATCACGCAACAGCCGTGCATGCATGTAGGCAGATGGAAATTTTTGTTAAGGATAAGAAGTTTTTTGATCCCTACCTACGATATTTATATATTCAAATAAGAAAGGATATACTAAAAATTATTGGAAATTTTGATAAGATAGAGGAAACTTTAGAAGAGGAACTATTAAGAGTAAAGGGTTTAAACTATAAGCTTATAGAAAGAGAAATTTATAGAAAGGAAAGAATGATTTCTTTTAAGATGCAATTGCGATTTATACCTGATAGATACAGTAAAAGAATAATTAAATTTATTGAAGAATGCATAGCTCCTTTGTAACTTTAGACAGAAAGATTTTGGATTGGGAGTGGTATACTGATTCGAATACGATGAGGCTTTTTATTCATTGCCTAATCAAGGCGAACTGGAAAGAAAAAGAATGGATGGGTACAACAATCAAGAGAGGGTCCTTTATTACCTCTGGAGATAAGCTATCAGATCAACTAAATTTATCCAGGAAGCAAATCATTACTTCTTTGAAAAAATTAAAGCAAACTGGTGAAATTATCACAAAAGGGCACAACAAATATACTCTCGTAACCATTCTAAAATATGATGATTACCAGAAAATGAACAAGGAGGAGGGACAACAAAGGGACAACAAAGGGACAACAAAAGCACAACAAAGGGACACAACTAACAATAATAACAATAATAACAATACAACAAAAGGTTATTTAAATTATAAGGGCGTTGCCCAAAACTTTGAAGATGCCATGGAAAATGAACAGTATGTTTCCTTCATGATGGACAAGTATCAAATGTCTAAAGGCAACCTAGAAAAATACTATTTAGAGTTCAATGATCACCTTGAGCAGACCCTTGATACAGTCAAGAGCACTAAAGAATACGTTGCACACTTTTTAAATTGGTACTGCAACAAGTACAAAGTAGACAGACAAACAGGAAGACCTAAACTTAGAAGAAAAAACTCTTTATGAAGACAATCGAATGGAATGAAATAAACCTCAAGGGTAAATCATCTGGGCAAATTAAGACAACATGTCCTGCGTGTACTCCAGAGAGGAGGAATAAATCAGATAGATGCCTTAGCGTTAATATAGCTAAGGGTGTTGCTAAGTGTCATCACTGCGATGCTATATCCATCAAAGACAATAAGCCATTAGTACAAGACATGGTGTACAAGCTTCCAGAGCAAACCTGGAGGAACTACACAGAGATGTCTGATGGCATGGTTAAGTTCTGTGAAGAAAGAGGTATACACCAATCTACTCTGAAGGAATTAAATGTAACGGAGGAGGTTCAGTATCAACCACAAGCAGAAAAGAAAATGAACAACATTGTGTTCAATTACTTCGAGGGCGATACCCTTGTGAAGAAGAAGTATAGATCTGGTGGTAAGCACTTCACACAAACGGCACAGACCAAATCAATATTCTACAACATCAATGCTGCCATTGGTCAAGAGGAAGTTTTTATTGTTGAGGGTGAGTTTGATGTACTCGCAATGCATCAGTGTGGATTTAAGAATACAATCAGCATTCCTAATGGCGCAAATGACAATGATGACTTTTGGATAAACTCAGAGAAGTACATGCAGGACGTCAAAAAGTTTTACATTGCCACAGACAACGATGAAAAGGGAGAGATTGTCGCTGACAAGATAGCACAGAGGTTAGGTAGATACAGATGTGTTCGTGTTCTTTTTGGGGACAAGGATGCTAATGGAGATCTACTAAAGGGTGGAAGTGATCTAGTAAAAGAATCAATTCTAAATGGTAAAAGATATCCTGCATCAGGAACATACACGGCTAAAGATTTAGCAGGAGGCATATATGATCTTTACGAGAACGGACTTCCAGAGACCCTTTTCCCTAAACATAAATGTTTCGGCAGACTAAAGGAAGTGTTCTCCGTAATGAGGGGACACCTTGTTGTTTCAACAGGCATACCATCACATGGTAAGTCAAACTTTACGGAGTGGTATGTTATGAACCTTATGAGGGACTACAACATGAAGGCTTCATTCTTTTCTCCAGAGCACAGTCCAATGGCACTGCATCAGACACAGTTTATTGAGAAGTTTTATGGAAGAAACTTTTGGGGTGATACCCATAACAGAAAAAGGATTACAAAGCAAGAGGTTCAGAGATACGTTGAATGGGCTAACGAAAGGCTTTACATAACCGCACCAGATGATGGAGAGTTTCCTACTTGGAGTTGGCTGCTTGAAAAGTTTAAAGAGCAAATGTTTATTTATGGGGTAGATATATTTGTTATTGATGCCTTCAATAAGCTAGAGTACGATAAGTCAAATGATTCTGAGTTAAGTAAGATAAAGAATGTACTTACCAAGCTGACTATGTTTGCACAGATGAACAACGTAATAATATTCTTAGTGGTACATCCTAGAAAGATGATTAAGAAAGACAATGATGATTACGCACTACCAACTCTTTACGACTGTTCAGGATCTGCTGACTTCAGAAACCAAACACACGATGGGTTTACTATCTATAGGCACTTTACTGCAAATGACCAAGAGGGTATAGATGTCAACGATGTAGAGTTGGTTGTTCAGAAGGTAAAGATGAAGTTTCAAGGGGAGATAAACGCACTTGAAAGGTTTAGATTTGACTCAGCCTCTGGAAGATATTATGCCAAGAATCAAGACCCAACTACATTTGAGTTTGATAAAGAGGAGGTTGAAGGGGTTCCAGAGATGTCACTAGACAAAGCGTTTGGTGTGGAAGATGATGAACTACCATTTTAAATATAAAAATTATGAAAGAATTTACACACGAAAGATTTCCATCCTATGTGGCTCCCTGGAAAAGAGTAGCTTGGTTTAAAGAATTTCCTCATCTCAGCAAAACATCTTGCTATTATTTGAATAATTATTTTGACTACCATTATGATGTCGAAAAGCACAATGTTGGTGTTATTAAACTACAATTCTCTGATGGGGAATTTGTGTTGACTTCGTCTAAGGTTTCATTAAGAAGACGATTGAGTGAGTTAGTAAGCAATGCGGTAACTTTTTCAGAGCATAGAAAAGCTACTCCTTTAGAGATTTCAGTCGGAGTTAGACTGTATAAAAGGGAGATGATTCAAGTGTTCAAGCTATCGGATAACGCAGAAGATAAAAAAGAAATACAAAAAAAACTTTCTGATGGGAAGACCTAAGAAACAGCCAACATCTAGCTTTGTAACAAAGCACATTCATCAGAATGCAATGGCTTTCTGTGTATCAAAAGGTATAACTATATATCCAAAACTGACTAAGGATAATGAATATATGTTAAACATAAGGATTGATAGGAATGGTCTAATAAAAAACATAGAATCTCCTTTAACATATAAGAAACATCAGCTCTCAGGGAAGATTTATGAGCTTTACTTGCACTACTTTATGAAAATGGCAGATGATGATTTGATAAAAAAATCAAAAAAAAATTACATAAGTTTCAATAATAATAAATAAATTTGTATAAATGAAAGCTTTAAACTTGTACAACAGAGAATATAATAAAATAAAACAGAGCAGGTTCGATATTCACGAATTAGATGTTAATACGTTTTGTGAAAAGATAACAGGGTTTAAAACCAAAAGTGAAAAAGAAAAGATGGATGCCTTGCTCGAACTTGATACAATGCTTTACACTCAGCTTGGTGTTGAGTCAAGCCTGAAGGACAAGAAAGAAACTAAAAAGAAGTCTAGAATTATTTATAGGGCTATAAAATCCTTTAACAAGGAGATTGGAGATTCACTTCTTCAGCATATGGATCCAGATGTATGACACATAGAATTAGGTTCATAGAGAGATTAAGAGACAATCTACATTTATCAGTAGACAGAATAATCGACTCCCTATACAGACCTGATTTTAACGACACCAAGACTACAATAGCTCAGACGAAGGTTGATCTGGATAGGCTTCAAAATCAAATCAAAGAAGATGATTAATCAAAACGAACAAATTAAATCCCTAGCAGAAAAATATTTCAAGGATGGACACAGAAGTCCAACTGAAATTGCTAAACACATTCATCAGGATTTAAGTATAAACCCAGAGGAAAGAACAGTAGAGTCAACTAGGAGATATGTTTCTTCCGTTCTACAGAGAATCACACGAGCTGAAGAACAACCAGCTTTAGCGAGTGCTTGTGAAGAGAGAGGTATTGACATAAGTAGCGTAGGAATAGCGTGGTCAAAAGATAAGAAGTGGTCAATACAATTTAAACCAAACAAAGACAGCGGTCCTACGTTTGATCAGATGCTTGAAGACCACATCGATGCTGTCAAAAAACACACGTTTAGCTATGAAAAGATTGAACGAACAAACGATCCTGATGGGTGTTTACTTGTTATTGATCCTGCTGATGTGCATATTGGCAAGCTAGCCTCTTCTTTCGAAACAGGAGAAGACTACAACTCACAAATAGCTGTTAAGAGAGTTAAAGAGGGAGTTGAAGGGATATTACAGAAGGCATCAGGGTTTAAGATTGAAAAAATTGTTTTTGTTGCGGGAAATGACATACTGCATATCGACACTCCTAAGAGAACCACTACCAGTGGAACTCCTCAGGATACAGATGGTATGTGGTATGACAATTTCCTAATTGCAAAGAAACTCTATGTCGATGTCTTGGATACACTAATTCAAGTTGCAGACGTACACTTCATGTTTAATCCATCAAACCACGACTACCAGAGTGGATTCTTTTTAGCCGACTCTATTAGTTCCTGGTACAAGGACTGTGAGAACATTACCTTTGATACTTCAATTGCACACAGGAAGTATTATAGATATCATACAAACCTAATTGGAACAACGCATGGAGATGGTGCTAAGATGCAAGATCTACCTTTGCTTATGGCTCAGGAAGCTGGTAAGGATTGGTCTGCGTCAAAAAATAAATATGTATACATACATCACATACACCACAAGATGTCTAAGGACTTTATCGGGGTCACTGTTGAGGCTCTTAGATCTCCATCTGGAACTGACTCCTGGCACCATAGAAAAGGTTATCAGCATGCGCCTAAAGCCGTTGAAGGGTTTATTCATTCAAAGGATCACGGGCAAATGGCAAGACTAACACATTTATTTTAATTTAAAACTATGAAAGATTCAAACTATTACGAAGAAAGAAGAGACAAAATTTTAGATGAAATTATAGACCTGAGAGAGGAGTATGAAAATTGTTTTCCTAAACAAAAAGAAGGAGAGCTCCCAAGAGCTTTTATCAAGCAATCTATGAATGAAGTATTAAAATACGAAAGAACGCAGGACCCTCAACCACTTATACCTCAAAGATACTTGGTTGATTTAGCAGAAGACTTACCTGTGTATATGAAAATTAATAGTCTTATATCCTTAATAGAAAGAGCATACGATATGACTAAGCAAGAGAGGGAATTTTTATACTCAATAGAAGAAGATTACAAAGTGTAGGTAGATGCTAGATTTTATAAACTTTATAGTTTATCTTTGTGGCTTTGTGTGCTTGATTTATGTTGTGCGCATACTGTCAGGGAACCAAGATATCTGGTAATGAAAAAATGTAACAAGTGTAAAAAAAGACTTCCAGACCGTTGGTATAAAACAAAAGACAAAAAGACTTGCATGCAGTGTGAGTTCAAGTGGTACCAAAGATTCTTAAGATACTCAGTTAAGCAACGCAAATTAAGCCCTTTAGAGAGACTTTCTAATAGGCTAGGGTATATGGGTACATCTTTTATAGTAATAAGCCCTCACATCCTCTCCTATGACCTCCTAGGGGCATATACATATATTATTGGTGGGTTACTGTCCATGCCTCAAGTTTTTGTAGCTAAACAATGGAATTTGGTTTTGGTGAATATAAATGTTACCTTGGGCTATATGTTATATATATTAAATGCAAACTAAAATATGCGATTGCTGGCTCAATGTAGGTCAGTGTGAATGTGAAATTATAAACACAAAAAATGAAAGAAAGCAGGTTAATTCAAATGGAAAGATCAATAAAAAACCTGGAGGGTCAGATGACGGCGGTGATAGGTCAGCTACACAACCTAAAAGACCTCTCGGTTGGGACGCTAGAGACATTAAA
>Ga0228644_1000582_pt1 | contig 11501 bp, 9 predicted proteins | sample 56DmetaG_FD_186020 | JGI IMG/M metagenome (GOLD analysis project Ga0228644, IMG submission 186020) | Seawater microbial communities from Monterey Bay, California, United States - 56D | ecosystem: Environmental > Aquatic > Marine > Coastal | place: USA: California | collected 2016-11-09
TTGAGGCGGGCAAAGGGCACTGTCAGACAAAACGAGCTTGAGCCGTGCAGGGTGATCTCGTAGCCTCTCCGTATGACAAAACACTCCCCATTCAGGTACTTAAAAACGCGCCCTGAGATCATCCGCTTGGCTGTGATGCTGTACGTTCGTTTTCCGCTCAAGTTCAATCGAACCACCGCTCGTACTGAATGGCGCCAACTATTGAGCGCATAGATTCAGGCTGCGCCAGCAATCTGATGCGAGTTCTCATTCGTCTGACAGCACCCTTTGGTAGTAGTAACGTTAAGCGCTCGGCAGCTGGATACACTGGTAGGGAAGCCGTCAGACGATGCGCACTAATAACGACCATTCAATTTGCCACTATATCTTGATGTTGGCGTGGTGCTGACGTTTGAATGTTATTGAAGACCCGGTTGCAGTGTGGCAGCATCTTAATGATTAGTCGCATCGGGTGATCTCATGCATAATTTTGTTCGCATAAGTTTGATCCTTGCCCTTATATTTGGCACGGTTTCGCGAGCACATGCGATTTTGCATCAACAGGATGTGGCGCATATACTTACTATTTGCAGTGGCGGTTCGACGATTGTGGTCATGCTGGATGGCAATGGCGATCCGGTTAAGCGACAGGTTACTTGCCCCGATTGTATTTTTGTTTTGGCACTTGCCGATATTTCAACGGGGGTAATGAAGCTACATGACGCCAATGTGCAGGCGCACCAATATTGGACCGCCCAGGCCCAATGCGCGTCAGTGGTGTTTGATGGTTTTCAGCAGCGGGGTCCACCCTTCCACTTCTGATTTCAAGCCTAATATGGAAAATCAGGAGATTAAAATGAAACTTAGAAACCTATTCTCAGCGGCATGTGTCGCATTGTTCACAAACACACCTCTATTTGCAGGCGACGTCATGGTGATGGATGCCTATGCACGTGCCGCAAGTAAAATTGCCAAATCAGGCGCCGCATTTATGGTGATTCACAATCACTCTGATCAGGATGATCGTTTGATTGCAGCCGCATCGGATGTAGCGAAACGCGTTGAACTTCACACGCATATAGAAAAAGACGGAGTGGTTAGAATGACCAAGCTTAAAAATGGTATGGTTATCCCTGCCGGCGGCATGCATGCGCTAAAACGGCGCGGCGATCATATTATGTTTATGGGGCTGACGCGGTCGTTGGAACATGGCGATGTGATTGAGCTCACCCTGACCTTTGAACAAGCTGGGGACGTCACAATGACCGTTCCAGTTGATCTGGAGCGTCAGGATAAAATGTCTGTGCACAAGCATTCGCACTGATAACTGTAAGTGACTGTGTTTCCAAAATAGGTTGGAGACACAGTACCACGTAGATTATTATAAATCCGGTTTTCGCTACGCCTCAATCCAATGTAAGGGTAGAGGTAAGTGATGATGGTCAAAAAGAACCGAAGTTAGGACACCCCGAGGTACGGTCTGGGCTTATACGCTCGCTAATCTGATTGGGACCTAACGTGCTGACTTCATCAAGGCCAGCGATAATATCAACCGGCACTGTCAGACAAAACGAGCTTGAGACGGGGCGGGCGGTTTCGTAGCGTCGCCGTATGACAAAACACTCCCCATTCAGGTACTTTAAAACGAGCCCTGAGATCATCCGCTTGGCTGTGATGCTGTACGTTCGTTTTCCGCTCTCACTCCGTAACGTGGAGGATCTTCTGCACGAACGAGGCATTGAAATCAGCCATGAAACAGTTCGATTTTGGTGGAATAGATTTGGCCCAATGTTTGCTGCTGAGATACGACGAAACCGGGTCAGTCGGATGCGATCATATTCGAACTGGCAGTGGCACCTGGACGAGGTCTTCGTAAAGATAAATGGAGAGATGCATTACCTCTGGCGGGCCGTTGATCACGAAGGTGAGGTGCTTGAAAGTTATGTAACCAAGCGCCGAGACCGCAAGGCAGCATTGAAATTCCTCAAAAAGGAAATGAAGCGCTACGGCGGGCCAGAAGTAGTTGTGACCGAAAAACTACGTTCCTACGGCGCTGCAATGAAAGTTGTTGGCAACGCGGATCGGCAGGAAACGGGCCGCTGGGTAAATAATTGGGCTGAGAATTCCCACTTGCCGTTTCGACGACGAGAACGCGCCATGCTCCGCTTTCGACTGATGCGATGTTTGCAGAAGTTCGCTGCCGTCCACTCTTCTGTTCATAACCATTTCAATCAGGAGCGCCACCTCTACTCATGAGACAATTTCAAGCTAAACCGTGCCGCTGCTCTCGCTGAGTGGCGCCAACTATTCAGCGCATAGATTCAGGCTGCGCCAGCAATCCGATGCGAGTTCTCATTCGTCTGACAGCAGCGTTTCCGCGACTCTGGGGATGCTCAGAGGCAAAAGATACTTGATCCGCAGGCCTGATCAGGCGATCTTTGCGTCAGATGGAAGGCCACTTGGGGAATATCGGTCCAGAACCGTGGCGCAACGAAACCGTTCTTTTGCGCATCCCGCTCTCGACATCTTTAACTGTCTTATGCCGTCTTACTCTTTCAATTAAACGAAATCCGTAATCAACTGCGACCAGTCATAAAAAGGCACACCAATGAAACTTTTCGCGCTTGTTGCTTTGACCATGTGTGCATTCGCGGTAAATTCGGTTCTGAACCGGATTGGGGTTGCGTTACAGGGCATGGAGCCGCTGGACTTTGCGATGGTCAGAACTGCCGCTGGTGCTGCGGTGCTGTGGCTGCTGATTAGCCTACGAAAGGCCCCACGCCCACCCGTTTTTACCGCCAAACGCGCTGCAGGTGCGGCTGCACTTGCAATCTACATGGTTGGGTTTTCGTGGGCTTACATCACGCTGGATGCAGGACTAGGCGCACTGATCTTGTTTGGCGTCTTGCAGATCGTGGTCTTTGGCTGGACCGTGATCGAAGGCAGAAAAATCCCTTTGCTGCGTTGGATCGGGGCCGCAATCGCGCTGACTGGACTTTGCGTTTTGCTGTGGCCCAGCGGTACGGCATCAGTCAACTTGGGCGGGGCAATATCGATGGCGACAGCAGGCATGTCTTGGGCCGCCTATACTCTTTTAGGCCGCGCAGAAGCAGACCCGCTAGGGGCAACAGCAAGCAATTTCCTGCTTTGTATGCCGCTCGTCGCTATAGCAATGGTCTGGGTCGGTTCAGGAACCATGCCATTGAACGGCATCATGACGGCCATTATCGCGGGCGCGATCACCTCCGGAGTTGGCTATGCAATGTGGTATCAGGCGTTGCCTTCGTTGCCGACGACCATTGCCGGAATTGCGCAGTTGAGCGTTCCCGTCATTGCCGTCACAGCAGGCGTCATTTTCCTGAAAGAGCCGCTGACGCTGCGACTTGTGATTGCGGGCGGACTGGTCCTTGGTGGTATCGCAACATCGTTAACGGCGCGACGTTAGGTTTTCTAGGGTACTGTCAGATTAAACTTGGTTGAAGCGAGCAGGGTGTATTTGTAGCATCCGCAAATGACAAAACTCTCAACCATCCCACAGCACCAACTCAGCATCACCTGTGGCCTATGTAAGCACCACACGCTTCTAGAGGTGGCAAACCTGATTACCGTAGTTGGGGGCACCATTTAAATTAATCACTTATCAGACGTATTGATGTAATCATCAGTGATTTTGCGTCTAAAAGGTTTCAGGTAGGTTTCATCGTTGGCTCGATTTAGTTGTTATTTGGTGACTTTAGGCGAGCCAAAACCCATATCTCATCTAAAACTGAAGCCTTGTTTAGTTCCGTACCTATGGCGCAGCGTCTGGTGTGCAGGTACATGACCGCTGAAAAGTAGGGGTTACTCCACCTAATCCTTACAGTTCACCCGCAGGACCATGGACCGGCCCCCCTGTCCCAGGGCCCCGCGTCTCGGACCACGGGCCTTTAGTATTAGAGTTGTAGATTTATTTGGGGGTGATTTTGTTCGGTTGATCAATAACGTCGCCCAGGCAAGCTGGCTGCCCAGGCGAATATTAGGTCAGGCCACGAGGTCGTACCTGTCAGCGTTCATCACCTTGGTCCAAGCGGCTACAAAATCACGCACAAACTTTTCTGCGTTGTCGTCTTGGGCGTAAACCTCAGCGTAGCCGCGCAGGATCGAGTTGGATCCAAATACAAGGTCAGCGCTGGTTGCGGTCCATTTGACTGCGCCTGTCTTACGATCGCGAAGTTCATAGAACCCGTCGTCATCGATCGGATGCCAGCTGTAGGCCATACTGGTCAAGTTGACGAAGAAGTCCGTGGACAACGTCCCTTCACGGTCAGTGAACACGCCATGTTTGGACTCACTATGGTTGGCACCAAGCACCCGCATACCACCAACAAGTACTACCATCTCCGCAGCATTGAGGCCCAGCAATTGCGCCCGGTCAAGCATCAGCTCTTCGGGACGAACTGCGTAGATTTCTTTCTGCCAATTACGAAATCCATCGGCCAAGGGCTCAAGGTAGCTAAAGCTGTCTCCGTCAGTCTGTTCTTCGGTTGCATCGCCACGGCCTTTCTCAAATGGGACCTCAACAGTATGGCCACCAGCCTTAATTGCCTGCTCAAGCCCAACATTCCCAGCCAGAACAATTACATCTGCTAGGGACGCACCCGCGTCCAGTGCGATTGGTGCGAGGATGCCCAGAACCTTTTCCAGGCGGGTGGGTTCATTACCTTCCCAATTTTTCTGGGGTGACAGGCGAATACGTGCGCCATTGGCACCACCGCGCTTGTCAGAACTCCGGAAGGTCCGGGCGCTGTCCCAAGCCGTATTCACCATCTCGATGGCGGTCAGCCCACTGTTAACGATCTTGTCTTTCACAACGGCTGCATCGTAGTCGACATTACCGGCTGGTATCGGATCTTGCCAAATCAGATCTTCTGGGGGCACATCAGGACCGTAGTAATTAACTTTTGGACCCATATCGCGGTGCGTAAGCTTGAACCAAGCGCGCGAAAAAGTGTCAGCAAGATATGCTGGGTCTTTATGAAACCGCTCGCAAATTTCGCGGTATATCGGGTCAACCTTCATCGCCATATCTGCATCTGTCATGATCGGGTTGTGCTTGATCGAAGGGTCACTTGCATCAGGCACCTTATGCTCTTCAGCAATATCGACCGGCTCCCATTGCCATGCTCCCGCGCGAGATTTTTTCAGCTCCCATTCATAACCAAACAGAAGATCAAGATATCCATTGTCCCACTGGGTTGGGTTTGTGGTCCAGGCGCCCTCAAGGCCCGATGTGTGGGCTGTGTTCGCTTTTCCGTTGAAATTAGGGTTATTCCAGCCAAACCCAGCCTCGCTCATACTCGCCTCTTCGGGTGCTGCTCCAATATTCGCTTCCATACCATGGCACTTGCCGACAGTGTGGCCGCCGACCGTCAATGCGGCAGTCTCTTCGTCGTTCATCGCCATGCGCAAGAAAGTCATGCGCACATACTTTGCGGTAGACGCTGGATCAGGGTTACCGTTCACTCCCTCAGGGTTCACGTAGATTAGCCCCATATGCGACGCAGCAAGTGGGTTATACATGCTATTGGCATCTTCAATATCAGTCACGCGCTCGTCGGTTGGCGCAAGCAGAACACTATCATTGCCCCAGTTGATATCAATCTCCGGGCCCCAGATATCTTCACGACCGAATCCGAATCCAAAGGTATTCAACCCCATCGAATTGTAAGCAATTGTGCCAGACAGAATGATCAGGTCAGCCCAGGACAATGCGTTTCCGTGTTTTTTCTTGATTGGCCACAACAAACGGCGGGCCTTGTCTAGGCTGGCATTATCCGGCCATGAGTTAAGAGGAGCAAAGCGGATGTTACCTGTGCCTGCGCCACCGCGACCGTCGCCTAGACGGTACGAACCGGCTGCATGCCATGCCAAACGGATGAACAACCCACCGTAGTGGCCCCAGTCGGCTGGCCACCAGTCTTGGCTGTCGGTCATCAACGCGTGAACGTCTGCCTTAACTGCCTGGTAATCCAAGGCCTTCACCGCGTCACGATGGTTATAATCCACATCCATCGGGTTGGTCCGAGCGCCATGCTGGTGCAGGATGTCAAGGTTTAGCGACTTGGGCCACCATGATGTAACTGGCCGTTCAACACTTGTGTTACTGCCGTGCATGACCGGGCAGCCACCTGTCGCGTTCACATTATTTCCGTCCATGACATTCTCCAAATTGCTATATATGGCTCCGACAGGAGCGTGTTGGCTCTTTCAAGACACTTTAGACCTCCAGCTATTATAAATTCAAATTGAATAATCTTACCATTACGATAAGCTGAGCCTATGACAAATTTAACATTCAAGCAGCTACGCTACTTTGATGCGTTGGCCCGCTACCAGCACTTTGGACGCGCCGCTGAGGCATGTTCAATCTCTCAGCCAGCTCTTTCCTTGCAAGTTAAAGAGTTGGAAGCAGTGTTCGGTACTAATCTCGTCGAACGCAGTTCCCCGAGGATCCGTCTGACCACATTGGGGAAAGACTTTAACAGTAAGGGACGGCAGATCCTTCTGGCCGTCGAAGAACTAGAAAATCTCATGCGTTCGTCTAAAAATCCGTTTTCTGGACGCTTAAGGCTTGGTATAATTCCAACCGTGGCCCCTTATATACTGCCTGAGATCCTTTTGGCTATTTCAGAGCGCTATCCCGGATTGGAACTTGAGGTACGCGAAGCAAAGACGAAGTCTTTGATTGAAGGTTTATCGGGAAATCTCCTAGATTTCGCAGTCGCCGCACTTCCTATCTCTGAAGCAAAGCTCAAGGAGTTTGCGCTGTTCGAAGAAGAATTTGCGCTGGTTCGACCAAAGGGGGACGCAAAAAAGAAAATCCCAAGTCCCAAACTCCTCCAGACGATGCGCTTGTTATTGCTCGAAGAGGGGCATTGTTTTCGAGATCAAGCCCTGTCGGTGTGCCAAATCTCGAAGGTGCGACCGCAACGGTTAATGGAGGGAAATTCTCTTTCAACCCTCGTACAGATGGTAGGTGCTGGGATGGGCGTTACGCTCATTCCAGAGATAGGGATCAGCCTCGAGGCTCGTTTATCTGATGTTTCAATCGTCAGGTTCCCCAATCCAGCACCCAAGCGAACAATTGGTATGTTATGGCGAACCACGAACCCAATGTCCGTCCAGTTGACTGAGATCGGAGAGATCATCCGCGGTGTTGGCCAAAAAAAGCGAGACAGCACTAGAAAATCCGCTGAACGGGCAGTGTCAGACAAAACCATTTGAGACCGACAGGATGATTTTGTAACTTCGTCTAAAAACAAAACACCCTGCATCTCGCTACATCAAAACCGGCCCGGGGTCCCTGGACCATCTTGCCTGGGCCCGTGGACCGGGAGCCAAGAGCCAGGCCTCTATCGGACCATAGAGCAGGCACCCGCTCAAGTCTTGACTATCGTGTTGCCTGAGCTCAGTTAGCGTTGGTTGGTTTTGCTCGGTCCGCGGTCCGTGGACCAAATGCAGGGGTTACTGTGCCTGATCGCTGCAGTTGAGACGCAGGTCTATTGACCGGACCCCCTATCGTATTGCCCCGCGTCTCGGACCAAGGGCCTATAGTATTAGACTTGTAAATTTATTCAGCGGTAATTTTGCACTGCTGGGCATTTCTATCCATGCGCCAATTTCAAGCTACACCGTGCCGCTGCTCTCGCTGAGTGGCGTCAATTATTGAGCGCATAAATTTAGGTTGCGCCAGCACTCTGATGCGAGTTCTCATTTGTCTGAAAGCACCCTTTGCATAGATGGCTGCTGTGCGGACAAACCGGGTTTGTGCAAACGCAGCATTTTCTGGCTTTCGCGGCGGTGAATTTACGGAGATTCAATAGACACTGCCAAAGCGGTCATTGGGCATCATTGATGACCTAAAAATGCAGAATAAACGCCAAATGCACCGACAATAATTAGGCTGAACGCCCAAATCAAATCAAGATTGAACCAGCTTTTTGAAATGAATTTCAAACCAAACCAATTATAGACAAAGAGCGCAATCGCAGTACCCGCAAAGGTCATCGCAAAGGTGTGGGTTGCGGCCACTAAAAAGGCTGTCACTATATTGCTACTCATTAGCACTTGTGCAGCGGCATGACCTGTTCCTGACACGCTTTCGCCCAGCACTAAAAGCCCGCAAATACCAAGATAAATAGGCACCAGCATTAGTCCCGCACCATGGGCAGTGGCGGCCAGAAACGACCAGAGCCCTAGCTTGGCAGGATGGATGCGGGCCAGAATTTTCGGATGCCGCCGATTGATCAAAAGATAGATCCCCATCGCAATTACTAGCACGCCTGCACCCAGCCGAATTTCACGCTCGTTATTGACTAAGAAATACATCATTGAAAACGGCAGCAAGATGACAATCATCGCCAGAAAATGACCAGTGGCGAGCATCGCACTGGCTTTGATCATGGCACTTTTCTTGCGTTCAAATAGAGCCGCTGAGACAGCCAGCGGCCATCCCATACCAGGGTTTACGCCATGGTATATACCCGAAAAAATGACGGCCCACCAAAGGGCCGTCGTAGTCATGGTTTCCATATTTTATACAGAGGGGTAACAGAAACTATCGGTGGAACAATCGCCGCCTTCCAGACGAATTTGGTGGGCCCGTGTGTTCTCTGGGAAGTCAATGTAGAAGTCAGGATCAAGGGCAAAACTGCCATCTTCTCCAACATTCGCCATCACCATTTGCCCGCCTTCCTGATGCGGATAAAACTGGTTATCCCATGAAGAATAAAGCGAATTTGTCCAATACACTCTTTTTCCGTCCCGGCTGATTTCGACCATTTGCGGTCCGTAGATAACCTCCTTGCCGTTAGGGTGCTTATGTTCGGTGGCGATACCACCAAGCTGCACCTTACCGTTGAGCACGGGGTTCATTGGATCAGATACATCATATTGATGCATCTCGCCCAAGCCCCAACAGGCGACATAGAGGTATTTATCGTCAAGGCTCAGGTCGATATCAGTGACCAAGGGTGGCACGGCTCCGAAGCCTTTAAGCAAATCAGGAAGGTTTTCTGGATCTTCCGGGCGTGGATCGATCGTGATTGTCTTCTTGGATTGCCACACACCATCATCACCACGCCACCAGGTAAAAATCGCGCCTTGTAAGTTTGTTGTATCAACCACGACACCGCAGAACCCATAAGATTTGGTCGGATCATGGGCAGGGCGGATCTCTAACGCCATCTGGTAGTTTTCACCGAAATCCATCGTTTGGATGTTTTTGCGCGCGCGCAGATCCCAGAAGTGGATCGAATGGCCGTATTTGTTTGACAGTAAATCTTCTGGTACAACACCGTTTTCATATTGGGGCGGCAAACCCCATTCAGAACTGACCATATAGTCTTGTGGCAGGTTCCACCAGAAATCGTAATGTTTGTCTTGTGCACCGCGATCCATTTCGTAGCGACCGATAATTTCAAATGTTTCACAATCCATGATGAAAATACCGGGAGGGCCGTCTGTGCCATCAGCTCCGCCTCCACCAAGAGTTGATACGTAAATCCCTTCAGGCCCACAATGAATTGTATGGGGACGCGAATACCCTGTCTTTTCGAATAGTTCTTCCGGTTCAATAATCTTATGAATATGAGCCTTTAGTGGATCTTTGACATCAAAGATAAAAATACGCGACGAGCGAATGCCTGGTACGATCAGATAGCGGCGTTCTAAAAATGCATGGCCCGATAAGGGCGACAGAGATGATGAACACGCGTTCCAACCAAAGTGGTGAAATTCGTCCCCAGTGGTTTCAGTCATCACCTTATGAACGATCTCGCCATAGGTTTTTGACCCTTTGCGCAGGTCAATAACGGCTAGTCCGTCGTGTTGATCAGCGTCTTTGCCCAGCATTACCGTAAAGGCAAAATTTTCAGGTGGTGCTTGCATCGCTAGTTTTGCGGATGCATAAAATGTCGGATCCGGCTTCATCGGTTTATTCATCGATCTTCCTCCCTAAAGTTATTCCCCGCTCATTGGGGTTTGATACATCATTGCCGCGGTTCCTCCTTAGGCCTCGGCCACGTTGCATAGTTGAATGGCACCGCTGATCTTTGTTGCAAGCTGTGTCAGCTGACGGCCGATATTATGTCTGTAATCTGTGCCAAACCTGCGTACGGGTCCGACTGCGCCGACGCTAAAGGTGGCACCGATATTCCCGATTGTTATTGGGGCGGCAACGCTTGAGATGCCAATGTCAATCTCTTGATCGCAATCGGCAAAACCTTGCTTTCGGATGATATCGAACTCTGCAAGCAGGTCTTCTCGCGTCGTCTTTGTGTGGTCTGTATAGGCTTGGAGACTTCCTTGCAAAATTTTGTCTTGAAAGTTTTGTTCTGTGAAGGCTGCGATTGCCTTTGAACAAGAACAGGCATGCATCGGGCGTTCACCAAGCCCTGGATGGATGAAGGCACGGGCGGGATCGTCTGGTGTTTCGACATGAATAATTTCCACTTTGCTATCTCGGAAGCGTGCCAGAAACACAGTTTCATTGAATTTGGTAGCGGCCACTTTGAGAAGAGGCGCCGCAACACGGCGCACATCCACGTCGGATTTTCCCAATAGAGCAATGCGGATCAGCCGTTCACCAATCACATAGCGCCCGTCATTGTTTGGTTCTTCGATCAGCCCTTGTTCTTGCAATGTTTGCATCAAGCGATAGCAGGTTGGCTTTGGCAACCCACTTGCTATCTGAGCTTCGGTTGCGCTGATCGGACGACCGACGACGGCGATAATTTCAAGCAGATGAATTAGACGTTCTAGATGCACTTCAAAGGTACCTATTGAATTATGAGACACTTTCTCGGATGATGAGAGCGAATCATAGGAAAAATCAAGCAATTTTTTTAGGAGAAAAAATGCGAACACGTGCTGCTGTCGCCTTGGAGGCTGGAAAACCACTTGAAGTTATGGACGTTGAACTCGACGGCCCGCGCGCTGGAGAGGTTTTGGTTGAGATCAAAGCTACAGGTCTATGTCATACAGATGAATTCACCCGTTCGGGCGAGGATCCGGAGGGCATCTTTCCGGCAATCTTGGGTCATGAAGGTGCAGGCGTAGTGATCGAAATTGGAGAAGGTGTGACCAGTCTAGAGGTGGGTGACCATGTGATCCCACTTTATACGCCCGAATGCCGTGAATGCGAATATTGCTTAAACCCTAAAACTAATCTTTGCCAGAAAATCCGAAGCACCCAAGGCGCTGGGCTTTTGCCTGACGGATCGACACGGTTCAAAATGCTCGATGGGACGCCAATCCACCATTATATGGGATGTTCTACCTTCGCCAATCACACCGTTGTGCCCGAAATTGCTCTGGCGAAAGTTCGAAAGGACGCTCCGTTTGATAAAATTTGTTACATTGGTTGTGGTGTCACAACCGGCATAGGGGCAGTGATCAACACTGCTAAAGTTGAGATTGGGTCAACTGGCGTGGTCTTCGGCCTTGGCGGTATTGGACTCAATGTTATCCAAGGTTTGCGCCTT
>Ga0228644_1000583_pt1 | contig 11491 bp, 7 predicted proteins | sample 56DmetaG_FD_186020 | JGI IMG/M metagenome (GOLD analysis project Ga0228644, IMG submission 186020) | Seawater microbial communities from Monterey Bay, California, United States - 56D | ecosystem: Environmental > Aquatic > Marine > Coastal | place: USA: California | collected 2016-11-09
TTGACGGAAATATTCTGCGCCGATTGCTACAATTAACAATACTCCGATTACAACCATTTGAAGATATGAACCAACCCTCATAAGATTCATTCCATTTTGTATTAGAATAATAAAAAAAGCACCCAACACCACATTCTGAACTCGTCCAACACCGCCAAGTAAACTCACTCCACCAATTGCACAAGCTGCAATTGAGAGCAATGGATAATTAGCACCAATATTTGGCTCACCAGTTTCAAGTCTAGCGGTAATAAGTAATGCTGCAATACCAGTAACTAGTGCAGATAAAACATAGGCACCAACAATATAAACTCTTGTATTTATTCCTGATAGTTCAGCAGCTCTTAAATTTCCTCCTATTGCATAGAAATATCTTCCCACTTTAGTGAAATTAATAAATATAAAAATGAAAGCAATACATAAAAGTGTTATCCAAATAGTTATCGACACACCTAAAAATGTTCCATAACCAAATATATTGGTAAATGACTCTGGAGCGCCGTAAATTGGTATGCCTCCTGTGATAGTAAGGGCTAAACCAAAAATGATGGAGGACATGCCTAGTGTCATGATAAAAGGAGGAACGCGAAAAAACGCTACACCGATTCCATTAACCAAGCCAATACATGCAGCAACAAAAAGACCAGTTAAGCATCCTATAGCAATTGCCTCCCAGCCATTACCATAACCTGACCATAAGGCAACCATAGTCATAGAAGCTACAACAGATGTCATTGCTAGTATAACGCCTACTGAAAAATCCAAACCTGCTGTAAGCATTACAATCATTTGAGCCATGGCAACTAGAATAAGATCTGTTGAATGTCTGGCTACCGCAACTAAATTGGTTGGAGTTAAAAAGTTATTACTTGCAAATGTAAAAGTAATTAGAGCTATACCCAAAAACCATGGAAGGACTCCTGCTTTAATAAATAAAAAGGATAAATATTCTTTGATATTATTTCTCTTTATTAACCCACTATTCATTTCTTAATTTCTCCCATAAGAAGCTAATTTTTTAAGCATATTGCTCAATTAAATTTCTTTTTTTTTCAATATATTGTACATCATGGTAGTACATTTTTAACCTTATTGTAGAGAATAATACATACTATTGACTATAGTATGTAATAGTAGTAAACTGTACCTATACTTTTGGATGTTTTTTACATGGAAATTAAGGAACAAAACTTATTAAGAGATAATGATTCTGCTAATTCAGAGAATTTAAAGGCTTTTCCAGGTGAGCTGTATGTTAAGAATGTTCACAAATCTTTTGGTGTAACTAAAGCTCTTGCTGATGTAAGTTTTACTGGTTACTTTGGTGAAATTCACGCAATAATTGGTGGAAATGGTTGTGGAAAAAGTACTCTTGCAAAAGTATTGGCTGGAGTTTTACCAATTGACTCTGGAAAAGTTTCTATCAAAGGTGCACATCCTTCTACACCCAAAGAGTCTCGTAATCTTGGTGTAGCGATGGTGTTTCAAGAAGTACTTGTTGCTGATGAAGCATCAGTAGTAGATAACTTATTCATTGGAGTTGATGGTTTTATTACTAAAAATCTATCTGACAAAGAAAAACAAGATAAAGCAAGAGAATTATTAAGTGAACTTGCAGATGAAGAAATTGATCCATTAATGCCTGCAGGAAACCTACCTTTGAGTATCAAAGCGTGGATTACTATTGCTAGAGGATTATTAAGAGAGCCTGATGTATTAATTCTTGATGAGTCTACCGCTGCTTTGGATTTTGATTCAACTGAAAGGCTTTTTGAGAAAATGCGCGAATTACGTGATAAAGGCTCGGCAGTTATCATAGTATCTCATCGAATAGCTGAACTAGTCAGAATAAGTGATAGATGCACGGTTATGCGAGATGGTATTGATGTCGGAGTATTGGAGAAAGAAGAGGTCACAGAAAAAAATCTATTGCGCTTAATGACTGGAAAAGAACAAAAGGCTGACAGATCTGTAGATGCAGCACACCAAACAAAATATTCTCAAATTTCTCTTAAAACCAAAAATATGCAAGTTTGGCCTGACAGTAACAAATCAGATTTTGAATTACGCAAAGGAGAAATTGTTGGCGTAACAGGACTAGATGGCCATGGCCATGATGATTTTGTTCGAATTCTTGCTGGTGTAGATAATGCCTTTGATGGATTCACCGAGGTGAATATTAATAATGAAAATAAATACTTCTCAATTAAAGGTCTTGATGATGCGATTAAGCATGACATTGAATTTGTTTCGGGAGATCGAAAAAGAGAAGGAATCCTTCCAAACCTGAGTATTACAGAAAACTTGGGTATTTCAATGTATCACAAATTTAGCAAAATTCCTGGGGTTAGATTTATAGACTGGGGAGCTATAAATGATGTGGTAGATTGGGAAGTGGAGAGACTAGCAATCAAAACGGGGCCTAGAGAAAACCTAATCACCTCATTAAGTGGAGGTAATCAACAAAAAGTGATGCTTGGGAGAGCTTTTGCAACTCAACCTAAGATATTAATCTTGCTTGATCCTGCTCGAGGAATTGACTTACACACTAAGTTAGACCTTTATAAACAATTAAGAGAATTTGCAGATGATGGTAATTCAGTAATCTATATGTCGAGTGAACTAGAAGAGTTTATTGGCTTTTGTTCTCGAGTAGTAGTTTTTCGTGAAGGAAGTATTTTTGAAACATTTATAAATGAACAAATTAATGCAGATGGAATCCTGGAGTCAATGTTTGGTCATCGCCAAAATCCTAGTTTTGAGAAAGAACTAAATAGTCAATCTACTGAAAAAAACAACGATCAAACTAAGTTAAAAAATCTAACTAATAAGAAGCAATCTGACAATAAATTGGAGACTGAAGTGAAAAAACACAATATAAGCAATTACTTTAATAAAAAGACAGAAAAGATTAGTCCAGTAATTGCGACTAAGACAGGTTTTTCAGCTAAAGACGAAGAGCAATTTAATAATATATTGAATTCAACTAAGAAAAATAGTTACAAAGAGAAATTTGATCAAAAACAGAAAAATGATCAATACCAAGAAAAATATGATTACTCCGAAAATGATTCAAAAAAGTTTGAGGAGCTCATTGCTTCTGGTGAGCAGTTAATTAGAAAGAAAGGAAAAAGTAGTTATAGAAATAATAAGAACAAGGAAACTTACTCAATCTCTGATGAAGAACTATTTAATAAACATCTATCTCTAAACCAGGACAACTCCCATACTCAAAACCTTAATAAGAAAGCCGCCAAAATAAATAAAGAGCAATTATTTAATCGAGAACATAACTCATCTGAATCTAAAACTTTCGAATACAACGAGAAAGATGTAGCACAATTTGAAAAACTCATGTCAAAAAAATGAAAAGGAAAATCTAGCCAAAGTCATAATCAAAACTATGGAATTAATTGAAAAAAAACAATCAAAATCAAGTCCAAGTACCTATCTTATAGTCCCGATAGTTATTTTCTTTTTGCTTTTGATATTTGCTACTCTTAGAGGTCCTTACTTGGTCTCAAGCACTGGTTTTGGAGGGCTTATAATCGTTGTAACTCCGCTAATTTTAGCTACTTACGCATTAACTATCATTGTAATGGCAGGACGTGCAAGTGTCGACTTATCAATTGGTCCACTACTTAGTTTTATTAATGTAGGAATGATCCAACTAATAGGAGCGGGCTTTATGGATTCACCAATTGCTCTCTTTTTGTATGCGATAGGTGTTGGAGTTGCATATCAAGTATTTATGGCTCTAATTATTGTTTTTGTACGGGTACAACCCATTATTGTTTCATTGAGTGGATATCTTTCATTGGTTGGTTTGAATCTGATAATAATGCCTCGTCCTTCAGGTTTGGCGCCAGACTGGATGTATGATTGGGGCGCAGGAATTAATATTATTTCACCCGTTTTAATTATATTAATAGTAGCCACAGCTGGATGGTATTTGCTTGCTCAAACCGCTTTTTGGGGTAATCTAAAAATGATGGGATCGGATGAGCGAGCCGCCTATACAAGTGGTGTTAATGTCAATCTAGTTCGAATTGTCGCCCATGCAATTGGTGGAGTTTATGCTGGACTTGCAGCTATAACTTTCACATCATTAATTAGCTCTGGTGATCCTTCACAGGGCACAACTTATACTCTAATGGCTGTTACAGCACTTGTTCTGGGAGGTGCAAATTTAGCGGGTGGTCGAGGTAGTGCTTTTGGCGCATTGCTTGGATCGCTAAATATATTTTTAATAACCTATGCACTCTCAACATTTAACTTTGGCAAGATGCAAGCTTTTGTAACAGATATGTCGTATGGCCTGATGTTAGTAGTGTCTTTATTAATTAGTCTCGCGATACCCTTCCTCCAGAAACGTGCTCGAGGACTATCACCTGGACTGGTATTTTTAGTGCTTGGAATAATTACACTTGGGGTGATGGTCCATGCATCAATGGATCAATCAATGGGAGTCAAAAGATTTGCAGCTGCTAAGGCCTCAACTGGAACTGAGGATGCTTTTTCATCAGGCACAATTATATTGTTTTTAATTATAGGTGTAGCTGTTGTATCTTACATCATTAGAACACTATTCAAGCACATCAGTGCTCCAATGATTGGATTTATAATCGTATTAGTCGTAACGGCACTAGGCTTAATTTTTAACCCAGAATCATCAACAGCAACTTCTTTACTTTTAACTAACCAAAAAACGATTGGAGCAGATTATTACTCAATGAGTATTTTTGGATTGGAATCAATTTCACAATCACAATACTTTTCTTTTAATGCCCTTAAAAACTCAACTTATACGTTAATTGGTATTGTTGGTGTAGTTTTGTTAGCTTCACTAATTATTCTTATTATGCTTCCTGAAACGAATGCTCAGACTAAAAGAACTTCAACAATTTTATTTATATGCACTATACCAATTATTGCAGTTGGTGCGATATTCTTTGAGAATTCAAATCAAGGTTATTTAGCGAGCAATTTTTCTGGTGAAACATATGCCATTCTTTTGGTTGCAGCACTATTATTTATTATCACCATTCCGTTGGTAAAAAACAAAATACATAATATTAACAACTTATTTATAGGCGCTATATCAATATTGTCTTTAATTGTAATGTATTTCTTTGTTACCAATAGCACTCCTATCAATGAAGTGGCAAGCACTAGCATTGTTGTTGCAGGACAGGTAATGAATCATACAGACCCCATTATTCCAATAGGAATAGAGCCTATAGCAGCAAAGATTATTGAATATAGCGGGCCAATGAGAGTTATTAACGAATCTCAAAGCCTAAATATTGTTTCAGAGATTGCATATTGCGCTTTCATGATTGTTTTACTTCATATATTTTTACGACTCGCCATGGGTGAAACTAGCTTTAAAAGTTTTTGGAAATATTGGTATATACCGACCTTTGCTGTAATTTCTTGGAGTGGCCTGTTTTATGCAATAGGTGTACCTTTATGGCAAATCATTGTTGTCATTGTTATTGCAATAATTTCGGCACCAAATGTAATGCACATAATTAGCACTTACATAATTGGTGAGCATAGAGATGATGCGATTAAGAAATGGGAAGGATAAATGATAGATATGCTAAGTATTAAGAGGTATCAAAGTGAAAACTAGAAGAATGGGTAAAGCCGCCTTCTCTTTTTATAAGTGGCTTGGTTTTATTATTGCTGTCATTATTTCAGGCATTAGTGCCGTACTTGGATACATTGATAATACTCCTTCTCAACTAATCATCCTATATACAGTTGCAATTTTTGGCTCTATCCTTTGGGGATGGTACCACCTTTCAGTACGTTGGCAATTCAAAGAAGACCAGGATGAAAAAACTGCTTTAACCCCTGATGAATCAAGCAAAGAAGTAATAGATGATAGTGATCATCATGAAAGCTATATTAGCTATCTTATTAAAAGTAATAAGATAGCAATTATTGGAATTTTAGCAATGATTATTGCTTTTGTTGCACTTGCATTTGCAATGGATAACTTTTTTGAGTGGAAAAATGTTCTTACACTCGTAGTATTTTTCTTGACTCTTTTAGTTCTCATTATCACAAACTCCGTTGCAAAAAATAATAAGAGCGCCATGATGGGTTTGGCAGTTCTGATTGGACTATTTATTATGGGCTCATTAATTGTTGATGGATTTATCTCAACATTAAATCTTAAATCAATGTTGCTTTTTGCATCATTCCTTGGGCTTGCATGTATTGGACAAACACTTGTTGTTCTTTTAGGAGGTTTAGACTTATCGGTAAGTTTTGTAATAGGTGCTGCAAATATTGGATTGATGTACTTAATAAACCTGGGTCTTCCTCCATGGATTTGCATTATTGCTGTATTAATGGTGGGAATTGGAGTAGGACTTGTAAATGGCCTATTAAGTTTTCGACTTCAGGGGCAGGCCTTAATATTAACTCTAGGCGTTGGCTTCGTTGTGACTGGCTTAGTGCAAGCTTTAACGACTATAGGCTCTGACTTTGGGGGCAGTGTTTTTGGAGTTGTTCCTAAATGGTTATCCAACATTGCAGCTGCAAATGGAACATTTATTGGTATTAGTATTCCACCAGTTGTTGTTATCTGGGTAGTCCTTTCAATAGTATTAATAGTTGCACTAAAAAATACAACCTGGGGAAGGAATTTATATGCTGTAGGAGGAAATCGAACTTCAGCAGCACGTCTATCAATCTCAGAGCGCACCTATTGGGTTGGCGTTTTTACTATTGGTGGCTTTATTTCGGCATTAACAGGAGTGTTACTTCTAGGCTGGAGTGGTGGTGGCTTTGTTGGTGTTGGTGGACCCTATTTATTTCAAACAATCGCAGCTGTTGTTGTTGGAGGAACCTCATTACTTGGAGGAAAAGGTGGATATGGTTTTACAGTTATTGGTGTTCTAGTGCTTCAGGTTTTATCTTCATTTCTTGTGGGTATCGGATTGAGCTATGAAGGTCAACAATTTGTATTTGGACTTTTAATTCTTCCAATGGTCGCTTTGTATGCAAGATCACCTCATATTAGAACTCAAATATAGAAAATTACTATGTTTATTAGAAAACAATTGATAACAAAAACTACTTTAGAGGATAAAAAAAATGACTGAAGTTGTCAATTGGATATTCATCTTTCTTGGACTATACTGGGCTTTTTGTTTATTTTGGGGTATCCGTGCTGGAAAACAAATAGCAACAACTGATGACTTTTTTCTTTCTAACAGAAATATATCTCCATGGGTTTTTGCTCTTGCTGCAACCGCAATTTCATTTGCAGGCTGGATATTTATTGCACACCCTGGATTAGTATTTAGAGATGGGTTTCAATTTGCAAATACTTCATTTATTGCTATTACAGTAGCAATTTCTGGAGTGGTTTTACTTAAAAGACAATGGATGCTAGGAAAACGCTTTGGATATTCGACTTCTGGAGAAATGCTATCAGCCTATTATCAGGGTGATAGTTTGAGAATTATATCAGTCGGTATTGCTCTTTTATTCGGCATACCTTTTGTAGCAATGTTGTTTGGAGCTTCTGGATTCCTCATCAGTGAATTAACAAATGGCATGATGTCAAGAAATTTTGCCATGTGGGTTTTATCAGGCTTTGTACTTTTATATTCAATTATGGGTGGAATGCAAGCCATTTTAAAAATTGCAGTTGTACAGTTTGTTTTATTTATTTTAGGAATGGTATTGCTAGGCTTATTTGCTCTAGAGCTAGTTGGCAATTTTGATCTACTGAACCAAGGGCTTGCAAGTATATCAAAAGATGTTTCAAGTCACTTAGGAGAAACCAAAGGGATGGGAGGGGGTAACTTCCCAGGATACTTTGCAATTCCTGGTGTCATTCAGTTTACTGATGGTATAGGTATTGAAATACCAAAAGGTGGGCCATGGACATCAATAATGATACTAACTTTTGTAATTTCAGTTATGGGCATCCATTCTTCACCTGCATTTACTATGCTTGGGTTTACGAGTAGATCCCCTAAAGGTTTTGCAATTCATCAAATTTGGGGAGCTGCTGCAGTTGTTGGGTTTATTTTGTTTATATTCTCAATTCTAATAGGTCTAAGCGCAAACCTTCTAGGTGCAAATGCTGCTGTTAACGAAGCTGGTCTTGCAATTGCAAATTACCTACCTGAACTTTCAAAAGAACAGCATACTGAATTAGTAATTCAATTTATTAAACTTTTAGGAAATAGTTCCCCTTGGTTAGTAGGTTTTCTTGCTGTCTGTGCTGTTGCTTCTCTTCAGGCGACGGCAACTTCATTCATGTCAACTACTGGAAATATATTATCACATGATATTTATGTTCACTTCTTCAACAAAGAATCTGATCATAAAAGACAGGTAGGAGTAGCCAGATTATTCACCGGCCTAGTTTTCTTATGTGGAATGTTATTAGCTTCATTTTCAATGGAGGCAACAATTCTCCTTGGGAGTCTAGCTATAGCGTGTTCTTTTCAACTATGGCCATCGCTGCTTGGAGCTACATGGTTGCCATGGATTAATCGGGGTGGAGCTACAGCAGGACTAAGTATTGGCTTTATAGCAGTTATTTTGACTGAACCAATAGGACAAAAACTAACTGGAGGTGCATTACCTTGGGGGGTCTGGCCTTGGAACATTCACTCAGCAGTATGGGGTATGTTTTTTAATATTGTAATTTGTATGATTGTTTCATTAATGGCTTCAAATGATCCTGAAAAAAATCATAGACAAACTTTTCATAACTTTTTTCATGAATATACCGAAATTAAATTAAGTGATCGATGGTCAAAACCTATTGGTGCACTCATATTAATGATTTGGATGTTCTTTGCCATTGGACCAGGCTCAGTATTTGGAAATATGGCATTTGGAGAGCCAAATATCGGCTTTGATAAGTGGATTTTAGGGATGCCATCTATTTGGGCATGGCAAATAATTTGGTGGGCACTGGGCGTTGGAGCAGTTTGGTTCCTAGCAAATAAATTAAGAATGTCTGTTGATCCAGAAAAAGAAATAAAAGCAATTAATTCAGATTAAACTAAAAAAGACTCGTCTTTTCAAATAGACTCTAACTAATGCCGTACTGAGACCTATAACTCTCTATATCATTTAGGACCTTTGAGTCGTTGCTTGATCTAAGATAATCTATGATGTGTGATAGATTGATGATGCTCAATACTGTCATTCCAAAAATCTGTTCAACCTCTTGAATGGCAGAGAGCTCCCCCTTACCTTTTTCTTGACGGTCAAGCGCCACAATAACTCCTTTGGCTTTAGCGCCGCAATTGTTTATGATATCTTGGGCCTCTCGAATCGCAGTACCGGCTGTAATGACATCATCGATGATGAGGATGTCTCCCTCTAAAGGATGCCCAACGATGCTTCCACCCTCGCCATGATCTTTCACCTCTTTTCGGTTAAAGCTGTAAGGTACGCTTTGATTAAATTGGTCATTTAGCGCGATAGAGGCAGCAGATGCTAATGGTATACCCTTGTAGGCAGGGCCAAACAAGACATTAAACTCGAGACTACTTGCCACAATCGCATGGGCATAGAATTTTCCTAGTTCGGATAGATGACTCCCAGTATTAAAGAGACCTGCGTTAAAAAAATACGGGCTCACCCTTCCAGACTTTAAAGTAAACTCACCAAACTTTAATACGCCTGTTTCCAATGTGAAGTCCACAAAATCCTTCTGATACTGTTCCATCAAATATTCCTAAACAATTAAAATGAGTGCAATGAGAATTATAACAATTAATGTCAACGGAATACGTGCGGCTGAAAGAAAAGGCTTCTTCGATTGGCTAAAAAAACAAAACGCTGACGTTGTCTGCCTCCAAGAGATTAAGGCGCAAGAGGACCAGCTTGATGAGCGCTTTTATCCCGATGATATGCATACCTTTTATCATAGCGCTGAGCGAAAAGGTTATAGCGGGACAGGCCTCTACTGTAAATCTATGCCTGATAAGATTTCTTTCAGTCCTTGGGATGATATGAATTCGGAGGGCAGAATTATTCAGGCCGACTTTGGAGATCTCAGCGTGCTCTCAATCTATCTGCCCTCTGGCTCATCAAAAGAGGAGAGGCAAGCCCTAAAAATGGAGTTTATCTATGAACGTTTTCTACCTCACTTAAAAGACCTGCAGAAAGATGGAAGGAAATATATCATTTGTGGAGACTGGAACATTGCTCACAAAAAAATTGATTTAAAAAATTGGCGTTCTAACCAGAAGAACTCAGGCTTTCTCCCAGAGGAGCGGGCATGGCTAGATATACTTTATGACGAGGTTGGGTATATTGATTCTTTCAGAGAAATTAATAAAGAAGAGTTTCAGTATACTTGGTGGTCAAATAGAGGACAGGCTTGGTTAAACAATACGGGTTGGAGACTGGATTATCAGGTGGTCAGTGCAAACCTTGCTGGAGCTGCGCACTCCTGCGAGATTTATAAGGATGAGCGTTTCTCAGATCACTCTCCTTTGAGTATTGATTATCGAATATGACAGATACAAAACATCATCGAAAAATTCAAAGTTTTGTTAAGCGCTCTGGAAGACTTTCTAAAGGGCAATCACTAGGACTCAATGAGCTGTGGAGTGATTACGGGATTAACATAGCTAGTTCAACGCTGGACTTTGAAGAAATCTTTTCTAATCATAATGATGTTACCCTGGAGGTGGGTTTTGGGAATGGCGACAGCCTTCTTGAGATGGCCATAGAAAAGCCTTACCAAAACTTTCTGGGTATTGAGGTTTATGAGGCTGGGGTCGGCAGACTGATCAACGAGGCGAGCAAGAAAAGTATTACCAATCTTAGGGTCATCAAGGAGGATGCGGTCGAAGTTCTTGAAAATAATATACCTAACAAAAGCATTTCCAATTTCCAACTATTTTTTCCTGATCCTTGGCACAAAAAGAGGCACCATAAGCGTAGAATTGTACAAAAGAGTTTTTTAGATCTGCTATCCAGAAAACTACAAGATAGCGGTATGGTCCACATCGCAACCGACTGGGAGGACTATGCGGAGCACATAATGGACACGCTTGAATCTCACCCGCACTTTAAAAATCGCGCTGGAGACCATATGTATTCTGAAAGGCCTGAATATAGGCCGCTTACAAAATTTGAAAATAGAGGTCAAAAATTGGGTCACGGGGTTTGGGATATTATCTTTACAAAAACAAAGGGGGGTTAAATGTTATTTCCTATATTTGTAGTAGTCACTCTTGCTGAAATCTACGTACTGGTCAGTGTCGGTCAAGCGATTGGCGGACTATCGACAGTACTCCTCGTCATTATTACTGCGTTTATTGGATCAAGCCTTTTGAGACAGCAGGGCTGGTCTACTATGGCAAAAGCGCAACAAAGCATGGCCGAAGGTAGAACGCCTGCGATGGAAATGCTAGAGGGGGTTGTAATTTTGGTTTCTGGAATCCTGTTGCTCACGCCCGGCTTTTTGACAGACGGTCTTGGACTTCTT
>Ga0228644_1000616_pt1 | contig 11141 bp, 4 predicted proteins | sample 56DmetaG_FD_186020 | JGI IMG/M metagenome (GOLD analysis project Ga0228644, IMG submission 186020) | Seawater microbial communities from Monterey Bay, California, United States - 56D | ecosystem: Environmental > Aquatic > Marine > Coastal | place: USA: California | collected 2016-11-09
GCAGTGTTTGCTGTTGATTGTGCTGCTGCTGCAGAACCTGTTGCAGTGTTTGCTGTTGATTGTGCTGCTGCTGCAGAACCTGTGGCTGCATTTGCAGTTGTTTGAGCTGAGTTAATTGAACCTGTAAGGGCGTTTGAAGCTGCAGTTGCAGCTGCTGATCCACTCAATACAGCATTGCTTGCTGCTGCAGATCCACTTAATACGGCATTTGTAGCTGCCGCTGATCCACTTAATACAGCATTACTTGCTGCTGCAGATCCACTTAGTACAGCGTTAGCTGCACTACTTGTTGCAAAGTTTTGTGCTGCTGTTTGTGCAGCATTACTTGCAGTAGTCGCAAAGTTTTCTGCTGCTGTTTGTGCTGCCGCTGCTGCTGCTGCTGATGCTGTTGCAACGGAATCATTTGTTGCTGCATTACCTCCTACTATGTTGATATCTCCTGCTATTGTTAGAGAACCACCATCCCATTTTAAATAATTTGTATCGCTTCCTGTTAAGAAAAAGTTACCATTATCTGCCATGTAAGTTTTCCAATCACTACCAGAGTAGAACCCTAATGCTTCATTACCAAGATATAGACCAGCTGTTGTTGTACTTGGGGTAGATACTATTCTACCGGTGCTATCTGTAAATGTATCTAGGGCTATAGAAGCTGATGTATTAGATATAAGTGTTGACTGATCGTAAGTAGAGTCAGAGGCTGTAATCCATTCAGACCCGCTAAATATATATAGCCTTTCCCCATCGTTATCATCAATCCACATATCTCCTTGATGTCTACTTTCTGTAGTTGGAGCTTCATCTTGTCTGAATATAGAGTTAAGACCTGCTTGTACTAATTGGATTGCTGCATTTGTTTCTGCTTGAGTAGCAAATGATGCAGAGGTATTTACTGCTGACTGTGATATATCTGTAGCTATGGATCCTGAGATTGTATCAGAGTATTCTTGTGAAGCGGTTACTGATGCAGAGTAAGCGCTATTAGCTGCTGCCGAACCACTCAATACAGCATTACTTGCTGCTGCAGATCCACTTAGTACAGCGTTAGTAGCTGCTGCCGAACCGCTTAATACGGCATTTTCTGCAGAGGCAGTTGCTGCATTTGCAGTTGATTGTGCTGCTTCTGCAGAGCTTGTGGCTGCATTTGCAGTTGATTGAGCTGCTGTTATAGAACCTGTTATTGCAGTAACTGCACTATTACTTGCAGTAGTCGCAAAGTTTTCTGCTGCGGATTGTGCAGATGCTGCAGAGGCAGATGCAAAAAGTTGTGCAGCGGTTTGTGCTGCTGTTGCTGCTGCTGATCCACTCAGTACTGCATTTTCTGCAGAGGCAGATGCAAAAAGTTGTGCTGCTAATTGAGCGTTGTTAACGTCTGTAGATGTAGCGGCATTTCCCCCGGTAATATTAATTGATCCTTGTATGCTTAGCTGTTCTCCATCCCATATAAGAAAGCTACTATCACTCCCTGTTAAGTAGAAATCTCCGGATGCAGACATGTATGTTTTCCATTCACTTCCAGAATAGAAACCTAAATTATCTGCATTAAAGAATAAACCTTCTCCTGATGGTGTAGGGTTAAATGACATTTTTCCGACAGCGTCTACTGATCTACTAAGTGCTGTAGAAGCTGAAATAGCTGCTAGTAAAGCTGCTGCTGAAGCATTGTTTGCGTTTTCATTAACTGTTGATAAGGAGCCTGATAGTGAAGAAGAAACTGCTGTTGCTGCTGCTGAACCGCTCAGTACTGCGTCTGCAGATGCTGAAGCGACAGATTCATTTGTTGCTGCATTACCTCCTACTATGTTAATGTCTCCTGAAATGGTCAGGGATCCTCCGTCCCATTTTAAGTAATTGCTATCACTACCTGTTAAAAAGAAATTACCGTTATCAGCCATGTATGTTCTCCATTCACTTGATGAATAGAATCCTAATGCTGAATCCCCCAGGTATAGGCCTGCTGCATTTGGCGATGGTGTAGATACTATCTTACCAGAGCTGTCCGTAAATGTATCTAGGGCTATAGAAGCTGATGTATTGCTAATTAAAGATGTTTGATCGTAGGTAGTGTCTGATGCTGTAATCCATTCAGATCCACTAAATACGTAAAGTCTCTCACCGTCATTATCATCAATCCAAATATCTCCTTGGTGCCTGCTTTCAGTAGCTGGGGCTTCATTTTGTCTAAAGATTGAATTAAGCCCTGCTTGTACTAATTGAAACGCTGTGTTAGTTTGTGCTTGAGTAGCAAATGATGCTGAAGTATTTACATTTGATTGTGATATGCTTGTCTCTAAAGATCCTGTAGCGGTAGCAAGTGCTGCTGCTGCTGTATTTTCTGCTGCTGTTTGAGCTGCTGTTGCTGCTGCTGAACCACTCAATACTGCATTTTCTGCAGAGGCAGATGCAAATGCTTCTGCTGCTGTTTGAGCGTTACTAACATCCGTAGATGTAGCAGCATTACCTCCAGTAATATTAATGGAACCCTGTATGGTTAGTTCTCCTCCATCCCATGCAAGGAAGTTACCATCGCTTCCGGTTAAATAGAAATTACCGTTATTTGCCATGTATGTTCTCCATTCACTGGCTGAATAGAATCCTAATGCTGAATCTCCTAGGTATAGACCTGCTGATGATGTAGATGGTGTACCTACTAATTTACCTGTATCGTCTGTAAATATATCTACAGCTACAGAAGAAGATAAACTTGCAGACGTGTTGTTAATGAGTACTGTTTGATCATAAGTTCCGTCTGGTGTAGCTGCCCATTGTGTTGCATTCCAAACATACACTTTATTTCCGTCGTTAGAATCAATCCACATATCTCCAACTGTTCTATTTGAGGTAGAAGGTGGATTGTTTTGTCTAAATATTGCTGTTTTGCCGTCTATTAGATTGTTAGCAGAATCTAAACCATCTTGAAGAGTAGCTGTAGAAGAACTTATTGAAGCTGATAATGCTGCGTTTGAGGCAGATATACCGGTTGCTATTGAACCAGATACTGTGTCAATACTACCTGTTACGTAGTCTTGAGTAGCTGCATTTCCTGATGTGATATTTATCTCTCCTGCTATTTCTAATGTACCGGTTGACGAATCCCATGCTAGTTTATTACCTTCAGAACCTGTTAAGAAGAAATCTCCTTGATTGTCCATATAGGTTTTCCATTCTCCATCTTTATAGAAACCTAAGTTCGTAGAAGCTAAATAAAGTCCTTCAGCTGATGCTGTTGGTGGTCTTACTGCTCTACCTGCACTATCTGTAAAGATTTTTCCATCTAAAGTATTTGTAGTATTTACAACTGATGCTGAATATGCTGCGTCTGATGCTGAGATTTCTGTTCCAAGAGATCCTGATAGTGAGCTAGTTGCTGAGTTAAGTTCTTCTGTGTTTACACCACTACCTCCGGTTATATCTATATTACCTTTTACATTTAATGTTTCTCCATCCCAGTATATATAATTTGTCCCTGTTGTGCCTGTTCCTACCCTAAACTTACCGTAACCATCTAAGTATACTCCTGTTCCAGTAGTGCTTGTTATACCACTTGCTTCTGCACCTGCTGCTAAGGTTCCTTTATTTAGTGAGCTTGAAATTATAAAAGTAGTAGTATCTAAAGCAAATGTTTCAGTATTAATAACTAAGTTACCATCTGTGAAATTGTCTAATGATATAAAGTTATTGGCGCCTCCTACTTTCCAAGCTCCGTCTGTGTACCAGTAATTATTGTTGTTAATATAAATTCCATCATTTGTTCCTGATACGTTTGTCCCTAATGATATTTTCTGTCCTGTTTCTAATCCGGTTGAACCATCTTTAGTAGCAATATGAAGTATACCTGCAATTGATCCTGTGTCAGCTGTTATAGCTCCTCTGAAGAAACCATTTTCAGTATATAAGCCAAATCCTGGTTCATTATTACCGTATAGGTACCCTGATGCTAATCCTGAAAGGTCTCCTAATCTAGATCTTAACTGTAAATCATATGCTCCTGATCCTGTTCTTTCTACAATATCCATATACGGAGTAGAAACATCTCTAGGATTAGCATTCATCATTATGTATCCAGATGATATATCTTTAGTTGGATTAAATACTCCTGTTGATACTAATACCTGCCCTTCATTATATGGTTTTGCTGTTGAAACTAATCCTGATAAGAATTCTGCATCTAAATCTATTAAGTAAACTGTATCTCCGCTAACATGAGAATCTGCTTCTGTATCATGATAGTCTCTAATAACTGTTAAGACATTACTGTTAATTGCTGTTACTTTTAGTCTTTCACTTCCTATTTTAATAATATTCTGTACTCCAAGACCGGATGCAGAAGTTACATGAATAGCAGTTTCTCCTGCAGTATCTATATCTCCTGAAAGTGTAGTAATTGATGATGAGACTGCTGGGGTTCCTCCATATGCTCTTTCTACGTACAACTCTCCTGCTAACCCGTCTGGATCTATTGAACCTGTGTTACCTGTTATTGATGAATCTTCTGAGTATCTTTTTGAACCAGATACGTATACATACTCTACACTAAAACCGGCATCGTCAACTGATTTAATTTTAAGTATTTCTCCTTCAGTAAAACCTGAAGTATTAGCTACTGAGAATGTTACAGCATTTGCCGCATATGATGAAGACCCTGCTAAGATTACACCGTCTTCATCTTTCAGAGGCTGTATTGTAGTAGCGTTAGCGACCATTAATTGTCCACCGACTACGTTAACAGTTTCTTTTTCAAAGACTGTAGTGCTTAGGGTTCCTCTAATTCGCATATTCTCAAACTCTGCTGAACCATTTCCGGTTGTATCTATTCTCCAACCTTTTAGATTGGAAACAAAATTAGATGATTCTAGTTTTCCGCTTGAATGTATTATTAGTCCTGTCTCGTCTTCACCGTAGTTTTCTCCAAATCCTGCTGTAGGTACTGTTCTAATTTGAGAATCAGTTATTTCCCATCCTCCAATCTTATTGCCCTGTTGACCAAACATTGCTATGGTATTAGCACTGCCTGTTCCTGCTCCGTTATATATTTTTATACCGTAGAGGTCATCTGCTGCATCTGATATTTCTCCTAGTCTTATTATTTCTGCAGATGCAGTATCGAATATATTTAATCTTTGAGTGGTTGTATCAATATTAAAATAAGTCGTGTCTAACTTAAAAGTATCTGTCTTAATATCAACACCGGTGGTTGTGTTGAACCTAACATAGTTATCAGCATCCTTAGTCAGATCCAGTGTCGGTACAGTACTATCCATACCCATTATTACACCAGCGTCATCAGTTCCGAAGCCGGTTTTTGCACCTGCTATAATCATTGCATCTAAAGCGCTGCCTGATAGTTTAAGTACATTTGTCTCTCCTACTTCTATAGCAGAAGAGGCTCCTAATAACTTCACACCGCCTCCTCCAAGAGACATAGATGCTTCTGTAGAAGATATTTCTATGTTAGATGCTGAAATTTCTAATAGTGAAGTTGATAGGCTTATATTACTACCATCAAACTTTACAAAACTACCTGTTGCATCTCCTACATAAAATCTAGGTGAACCTTCGTTGTATTCTAACTGAATACCTTTATTACCAAAAGTGCTGTCGTTAAACGATATACTTCCTGCGGTTGCATCTATTACTACATTAGTAGATTTTTTTATCTGTGTGTTGGTAATTTCCCATCCAGCTATTTTACCTCCAGAGAACATTACTGCTGATCCTGTTATATCTCCGTTACCTTTTAAACTAAAGTTTGAAGCAGAAATAAAATGATCTGTTGGTCCTGCGGCACCGGATATAAAGAAGGAAGGTACCCCTAAAGTAGTGGGTCCGTGTAATGTACTATGGTCAATGGTGAAGCCTCCTATCTGCCCAGAAGTTGCTGTTATATTTCCAGAAATTACTGCATCTGAGGCGTGTAATAACCCGCTTGAAGAAATAGCAAAGTTGGATCCAAAATGTACGTAGTATGGAGCATTTACTGCTGGATCAAAGTCTATATACCATTCGTCAGAAGATAGGTTTCCTCCATCTGAATTCATAGCTTTATTCTTATCGTAGAATTGTCCGTTGAATAGGTCGACTATCATTCTACTACCAGTTATCTGGCTGTCAGCTATATATACGTCTCCGATTGACCCTCCATTTTCTTGGAAATCAGCAAATGCCTCTCCACCAATAGGTACAGTTGCAGTTGTTCCGTCTTTCCTTTGAAGAATTAATTGATTTTCAGCGAAGGATGCTGTAAAGAAGAATGATCTAAAATTTTCATCTAATTCTTCGTGTGTTAGAGGTGCTCCTTTCTCGTCTCTAAATGTTAAACCCATAGTACATTCCCTTTATTATAAATACGCTCTAATTCTCGAATTAGCCAGTATACATAATATAAGCTAATGCATAAAATGATGGAACGTGGTATGAAGGTGTTATATCGTGATCGTGTCCTGTACTGTTACCTGTCTGTGCAGTAGTACCGCCTCTCCAGTATACATATTTATTATCTGTATCACTATCTCCACTTCCTTTGTATTTTGTTGGACCTACATGATCTACTCCACCTATTGCTCCGTTTGCCCCTACACCTGGGTCGTTAATCTCTATATAGTACGAATCTTTATATTGATGTGTATGTTCTGGCATTTGTGCAAACGTTAAAACATGTGATTGAGTAGAGCCAAAGTGATCGTGATTGGTATTACCTCCTGTTGATACTGCACTTCCGCTAATAGTTGTAGTCGGTGTTCCTGTTGTATTATTACTAGCTACAATAAACTTATTTCTTAAATCTGGAGTAACTACTGAGTTATATGTTGCTCCATCACATAAGTTCCATCCGCTGGGTAGCGACTGCACTGCGCCTGACCACATTATTATTCCTCCTTGAGGTATTGGTGCTGCATTAACTTGCTTTACTACACTGTTATTTTGCTGTACTAAGAAGTTATAGTTTGTAGCAGATAAAGCACCTGCAATTGTATTAACTGTTAATGAACCGGATATTGTAGCGCTTTCTCTTACGTACAGTTCTCCACTCCCTGAGATGTCTCCTGAAAAAGTTGCTTTACCGTCTATATTAATATCATCTGATCCTGTTATTTTACCTTTAACGGTAAGTACATTTCCTGCAATAACTGCTGATGTTCCTATTCCGACATTTCCATCTGCTGCAAAATAGGCTACCATTTTATTGTAAGAAGGTTCTGCTGATGAAGATGGTGGAGCTGATATAATACTAAACGATTCATCCCCTGTTGTAGACTGTAGACCCATAAGTATATGAGCATTATGAGGTCCTTCTAATATGATACCACGTTCATTACCTGTTAATAGGTTAGCACCGACATTATTCTCGATTCTAGTGTTAGCTGCATCCCATGTGAATAGTTTTGATCTGTAGTTATTACCGTGCTCTTTACCAAATATAATACTACCGCTTATAACAAAATCTCCAAGATTATTAGGAGCTCCTCTATGTAGTACTTTTCCGTCACCTGTTACAGTTAGGAGTGGTATAGCATTATTATACAGTTCTATATTTGCATTATTATCTGAGAAGTTGTTTCTTATTATTAAATCTTTAGTAGTACCACCGTACGTAATACTTGCGTTTGCAGCATCTGTTCCTATCTTAAGGTCTGATCCATCTCTCAAATATACATCTCCGCCTTCTACTCTTAATTTTTCTCCAGAAGCAGCGGATGTTGCTCCTAATACTAAAGCATCAACGCCAGCACTATTATCATATACGACTGATGATGCTCCTCCTAATAGTGTAGGTGATAATTTAAATTGTACTTCTCCTACATTTCCAGCAGCGACTGGGTCAGAGCCGGTATATGGGTTTAGCGGTATATTGACTGTGCTAGCAGCTTGAACTGTACTTCCAGTGTAATGTAGGCTTAAGCTAGTTAAATCAGTTGAAAGAGAAGCTGAGTAAAATACTGAGCTAAAATTAACATCTAATTCGTCGTATGTTAGTGCTGTTCCTTTGTTTGATCTTAATGTTATTGCCATGGTTAAATATCTAGTTTTACTACTACCGTTGTTTCATTATTATTCGATACAGGGACTGGTTGACCCATTTTAGCTACAGCGATCAATTCGTTTGCATCGTTATATAGACCTACGGTAGTAAAATATGGTTTAAAGTGGCTACCTGTAAGTTCTGCTTTTATAGTACCATCTGTGCCTGTTGTTCCTGTTGGGTGTAGTGTGTTGTTAAATTCGCTTTCACCAATTGGACAGTGGTAGTTATACGTATAAATAGGTTGAGATGATTGCCAAGAGACACTTCCTGAGAAGTAATTAGCGTAGTAGTTACCTATAGCAGGGTTGGTGATGACCATAAGCCCATGTGAGTATATTACGTTTCCTACAATTCTCTGTGGGGATGAAGCAGAAAGTATTAAGTTACCGTTTTTATCATCTATTAATGTTGTTTTCCAATCATCAAAGCCTGCTACTACGAAATCTTCTTCAGTCTCATTGATATAATCTCCTTCATTAAGAATATACTCTCCATCTTGTAATACTTCCGATGCTCCATATAATGTATCTATCTGTTCATTATAACTTTGTGATACAAATCCGTATTCATCATCTTCAAAAGTATCGGATGAAGTAAATGCGTAGTTTGATTCTGACCCTGATACATCTGGTTCAATACGGATGCTTCCTGGTTTTATATTTGTTCCGTACAAGTTTTGAGGTATGGAAATGACGGTGAATTCAGATTCTGCTCTTCTTTGGTTTTGCGTATAAGAACTCTGTAAATAGTTCTCATATGCTGAGCCCGACATTTCGTTTGAACTACTTACAGGACTTCCGTTTTCAAATCCGGAGTAATATAAGTGGTTTATGCTGTTGTATACTAGTTGAGTGTAGTGCTCTTTGTCTGTGCCTATTAATCTCTTATCTGCTGTGTCTGGGAAGAATGTTGATGAACCGGATATCCCTATGTAGGTTTCTATTCCGAATTCATCATGTTGTTCTCCTGCTGCTACAAATCTTTTATGAGCAGTATAAGAGGTTAGAAATGAATCTTCTTTGTTTAGTTTTTTGTAAGCACTCATTCATTAATAGTCAAGTTTGATTCGTATTAGAGCTTCTTTAGTAAAATCCTTTAATAAAGGTTTTGATAATTTAGCTACCCCTAATAGATCGTTGTTATCATTATATAATCCTACTGATGTTACATATGCCTGTGGATTGTTAACCATTGAATTATGTCTTATCTCTCCTGACCCTGTTATATTAGACGGGTTTGACGAGTAGTTAAATTCACTGTTTCTCACTCTAACAAATACGTAGTTAGAAGATATTGTTTCTTCAGAATTTAACTTAAAACTATCTCCTGCTTTTATTGCATTATGTAGTATGGTGTTATTTGCACCGTTTTCATCATTTGATCCTGATAGAATACCTAGACCGCCTAGGTCAACTTCTAATGCCTGTACGTTTAGTAGTATTAAACCTACGTCCGGTAAAAACTTACCGTATGATGCTATATAGTTTCCTATAGTGTAGCCTGTCCCTAAATCATGAGAAACACCATTTGAACCTGAGATTATATCATATACTCTTCCGACATCGCTATAAGTTTCAGTTGATGTTAAGCCGCTATTATCTGTTAATTCTAAATTATCACTACCTTGAGTTAATTTAAGATTAAAAGTTCCTGGAAGTAATTTTTCTTTGTATCTAGCTCTGTTTATCGATATTGCGTAGATACCTTTGTTTCCTGTGTTACCTCCATATAAGAAAGAAGATTCTTCATCTCCTAATACTAATGATCTAAACTGTCCAAATATTGTAGATGTTGGAGATTTTCCAGCTACGTTTACATTATAAGGCTGTGCACCTGATCCATCTTCTGTACCAAATGCTATTGAATACTGTACTGCAGCTGCTGAAGAGTCTGATGATGTTTGATATACATTTAAATAATAGTCACCACTTGTTGCTGCTTCTTGGGTTGATGATGTTTCAAAGCTATCTAATTCATAAGTGTCAGTAGACCATACTGTTGATGATACAGAGTCTGCACTTACTATTACGTCTTCATTATCGAATTTTTTAAATGACATATCTTATTAAGTTGTTTTCGTTATTGTAATTGGAATAGTAACTCTTGCTCCACTATCTCTACCGATTATTGTAATCGTACTAGTAAGTGATGTTGCGTTAGATCCATACAGAGTGTTTATTGTTGTTCCAGTAATATTGATAGATGTACCAATTACTGCTTTTGATACATTAGTACCAAGTGTAGTAGTTGAATTAAGTCTATCTGCTTCTGATGAAGTTATACCAACTCCTGTGAAGTTAGATAATAACCTTACATCTGATATTGTTGCAGAATATCCGTTTGTTTCAAATGCTTGAGTAGCTCCTAAGTAGTTAAGAGTTTGCGGTGTTATAGTTAAGGATGCTCCTTGTTTTAATGTTATAGATGCAAATCCTGCTTCTAATATTGGTAGCTTAGCTGTACCTCTAGGTAGTGTAGCAAGCTTATATTTCATTACTTGATTTTCATCTGGGAATGCTTCTAGTAGCGGCATATTCTCTATAGCTTCACCAAAAAAAGCTGATCCTGAAGGATGAGCGGTGTTATATAGAGTATAATCTATTTCGTCATCTGATAATGCAAATTGAGTGATTCTGAAGGATCCGTCACCTCTTGCGAGTAGTTCGCGTCCTTTCTTTGTTAATATTGCGTCTACTGTGACGACTGAGTTGTTTAGGTATCCCATGTTTTAACTTTTAATATATATATTATAAATATGTACCTTTTTAATATTCTACGTGGATGATTCAGAAGACCCAGGAACTGTACATATAGTTTTAATTGAATCTACAAACCCTTTATCGTTTGTTGAAATTATTGAGTTTGTTTCTTTTAACCACACCAAGTGTCTACCTATTGGTTTAATCCTACTCCCGGCAGTAGTGTATAATCTTGACCCTCCTACCCTTCTTACTTGCGTTCCATCTGAATGTGCTGCTACTGTTGTTCCGTCATACCCTCTTAATATTGTAAGTTTCAAGTAGTTGTCGTAGAGTATATATGTCCTAATATCAGTAGACTCTGGTGTTAGTGGGTTAGGTTGTTTTGTTGCGGTGTTAATATTTAATATCTGCACTTT
>Ga0228644_1000626_pt1 | contig 11031 bp, 12 predicted proteins | sample 56DmetaG_FD_186020 | JGI IMG/M metagenome (GOLD analysis project Ga0228644, IMG submission 186020) | Seawater microbial communities from Monterey Bay, California, United States - 56D | ecosystem: Environmental > Aquatic > Marine > Coastal | place: USA: California | collected 2016-11-09
ACTCAAATCCCTCATTGAGTCCTTCTTTTTGAAAATCAACCTCAGTGCCATCAATATAGATAAGACTTTTGGCATCGACAATCACTTTCACGCCTTTATCATCAAAGGTCGTATCATCATCGTTTACCGAATCAACAAACTCCATATTGTAGCCAAGGCCAGAACATCCCGTTGTTTGCACTGACAGCCTAACGCCGATACCAGAACCTCTATTGGTCAGGTAGTCGCTCATTCTTTGGGCCGCTTTGTCGGTCAGTGTTATTGCCATAATTTTTAGCTAGCTTTATTCTTAAGGTCAGTGATAGCAGCTTTGATAGCATCCTCAGCTAAAACCGAGCAGTGAATCTTCACTGGAGGCAGTTCCAACTCATCTACAATTTCCGTATTTTTAATTTGCGAGGCTTCATCTAAAGTTTTGCCTTTAACCCACTCTGTTAGAAGTGATGAGGACGCAATTGCAGAGCCGCAACCATAAGTCTTAAATTTAGCTTCTTCAATGACTCCGTCATCGTTGACCTGAATTTGTAGACGCATGACATCGCCACACGCTGGCGCACCAACCATACCAGTTCCAACATTGACTGCATCTTTATCTAAAACTCCTACGTTCCTAGGGTTTTCATAGTGATCTAATACTTTCTTACCATATGCCATAAGTTACTCCGAATTTAACTGACAATTTTACGCTACAGCTTGCTGTAGATTTTTTAAATCTTTTCAAATTAGTGAGCAGCCCACTGCACAGAATTTAAATCGATTCCATCCTTATACATATCCCATAATGGCGATAGTTCTCTTAATTTTTCAACTTTTTCACGAACCAGAGTGATGGCATCATCCACATCTTTTTCTGTCGTGTAACGTCCTACACTAAAGCGAATCGAGCTGTGTGCAAGCTCGTCGCTCAGCCCGAGTGCACGAAGCACATAGGACGGCTCAAGACTTGCAGATGTACATGCTGACCCAGAGGATACAGCCACGCCAGAGATAGCCATCATCAGTGACTCACCCTCGACATAGTTGAAGCTAATGTTAAGGTTCCCTGAAATCCTTTGATCTAAATCACCATTAACAACGACCTCTTCCATATCCGAAAAACCATCGTAGAGTCTTTGTCTTAACCTTAAGGTTCTCTCGCTCTCCTCTTTCATCTCGGCTTTGGCAATGGCAAAAGCCTCACCCATGCCAACAATTTGATGGGTAGCAAGTGTTCCAGAGCGCATACCCCTCTCATGACCACCGCCGTGCATTTGAGCTTCTAGTCGAACTCTTGGCTTACGAGAGACATAAAGAGCTCCCATGCCTTTAGGCCCATAAATCTTGTGAGCAGAAAAACTCATTAAATCTACCGGAAGAGAAGCTAGATCGATTTCAATTTTGCCAACTGACTGAGCAGCATCTACATGAAAAAATACTTTATTTTCTCTGCAAATCTCACCAATAGTCTTAAGATCTTGAATCACACCAATTTCATTATTAACATGCATGAATGAGGCCAAAATTGTGTCTTCTCTGATCGTGCTCTTGAACTCTTGAATATCTAAAAGGCCATTAGCCATAGGGTCAAGATAAGTCACCTCAAAGCCTTCCCTTTCAAGCTGACGACAGGTATCTAAGACGGCTTTGTGTTCAGTCTTTAAAGTAATGATATGTTTACCGCGCTTGTGATAAAAGTTTGCGATTCCTTTGATTGCCAGGTTGTTTGACTCCGTTGCGCCTGAAGTCCAAACAATCTCTCTGGGATCAGCACCCACCAAATCAGCAACTTGAGAGCGAGCCTCATCAACTGCTTTTTCAGCTTGCCAGCCATAATAGTGTGAGCGAGAAGCTGCATTACCAAAGTCACCCTCCATAGTCAGGTATTTAGCCATTTTTTTAGCGACACGAGGATCAACCGGAGTGGTTGACGAGTAGTCCATATAAGTTGGAGTAATCATTACAATATTCCTTTCAAAAAAATTAATTAAGGTGAAGTGACTGATTCAGGCGATAGTCATCCATCACCTGCTGAAGATTTCGAGTACTCAAAAAACCTCTAATTTGATCGCTCACCTCACACCATAAATGATGAGACAAACACTGCTTACCGCGATTACAGTCTTTTGAGCCATGGCAACGTCTGAGATCAATATTTTCGTCGACCGCTTCAATGATTTGAGTAAGCGATACCTCATCTGCATTTACATTTAAAAGATATCCCCCACCAGGACCTCTAACGCTCTTAACAAGCTTAGCTTTTCTGAGTTTGGCAAAGAGCTGCTCTAAATAGGAGAGTGAAATATTTTGTCTCTGTGAAATCATGTCCAGAGTAACTGGCCTTGTTGATTCGTTAGATGCTAAATCCAACATAGCCGTCACCGCGTATCTTCCTTTAGTGGTTAATTGCATAAGATTCTCAATCTAAAAATAAAGTGTGAATTATACTATTAACCTAGTAATTTAGTCAAGTATATAATTCAACTCAAAGTTTAGTTTTTTTTAATGCTTTTAGCCGGTTTTTTTTGGGAGACTTTTTCAAGTTGTTTTTCCATCTCTGAGAGGCGATCGATGAGGGAGTTAACGGCCTGTAGAGTTGGGTCATTTGATATACCTGACGCCTTAGCTGCATAAGAGTCAAATGAATCTTCATCTTCTGTTTTTTGCCTCACAATACGACCCGGAATACCAACCACAGTCTCGTTATCAGCAATCGACCTAACAACGACAGAATTGGATCCAACACGCACATTATTACCAAGAGTTATGGGGCCTAAAATTTTGGCACCAGCACCAATTACAACGCAATTTTTAAGGGTAGGATGCCTCTTGACTTTATCCCAAGTTGTTCCGCCCAAGGTTACGCCGTGATACAGCATACAGTCATCGCCAATGATAGCTGTTTCTCCTATCACCACGCCCATACCATGATCAATAAAAAAACGCCTTCCAATGACCGCGCCAGGATGTATCTCGATGCCAGTAATCCATCTGGCAAGTGTGGATATAAAGCGTGCAAGCCAGCGCAGCTTATAGCGCCATAAAAAATGAGTGAGTCGATAAAGAATGACTGCCTGAACGCCGGAATAACAGGTCAATATTTCAAATACATTTCTAGCCGCAGGGTCTCTAGCAAAAACGCTGCGCACGTCTTCAATAATTCTCATCAACGAATTATACCATTATTGATACTTTTGAGATTTTAGAGTCTAAACAATAAAGCTTACTGATAAGAGTATGATGACTTAAAACGTTTATAGCCCCACATATACTGTTCAGGTGTTTTTCTGACTAAAGATTCAATCGATTTATTCATGACTTTGACACAAGATTCTAGATCATCACCATCTTTGCTCAGGTTCACAGGCTCAAAATTTAAATCATAACCTCTGCCTTTATCAAGCCGCGTAGCCCAGAACATCAAGACTTGTGCATTGTGCTTTTGAGTAAGCCTTACAAGGAGAGTCATAGTGTTCACCTCTTTATTAAAAAAAGGAGCCATAATGCCGCCATCTTCACCAGGATCTTGGTCAGGAAGGATTCCAACTAATTCGCCGTTACTCAGAGCTCTTTGAATTTTTAGGATGCCTGACTTATCAGCGCTGGCCATTGTCAGATTACCCTGATTTCTTCTGGCAAAGAGGTACTCGTTCTGTTTCTCACTTCTAAGGGGAAGATACATAAAGGTGACCTTTCTTTTTTCAGCGATAACTCTTCCAGTTATCTCCCAACACCCAATATGAGGAACTAAAAGGATAGTTTTCTTGGAGCCCTTAAGATACTCTTCACCATTAATATTCCTAATGAGATTGGCATTCTCTTTGAAGGATTGGTTCCAAATAAGACCTGACTCTGTTAAATTTTTTCCCATTTCAATTAGAGATTTCTTTAAGAGAGCTTTCAAATGCGCCTGGTCAAGATTTGGAAAGCAAATTTCTAGATTTTGCCTTGATGCATTTTTCGCATCTGAATTAAAAATAAAAAGAAGATGGCCCAACAAAGTGCCAAAAGTATGATTAGCCTTTAACGGTATAAAAGAGCAAAAGGCTAGAAAAAGGCGAATCATTTCTAGTTATAGAGCTGATCAATTGCCGCCTTGTAATCAATAATAATTTTTTGATAAGTTCCAGCAGCTTGCAAGTAGGTCATATTTGCCTGATTTGCATTAATCTTGGCTGCAAGTACCAAAGACTTTTGTCCCCTAGCTTCACTAAACTTTATTTGTTCTTCGATCACCTTTTCCTCAGCAAGAGCGCCCTGCTCTAAATACAATTCTACAAGTTCAGACAAAAGGTCTACCTGTGCCAATAAATAATTAATTTGCTGGATACTGTTCATTTCTGCTTCTGCTCTTTTGGCGTCTACATCAGACATTTTAATTTCAGTATTCTCAACTGCAATCAGCTCTTTTCTTGATCCCAATGGGTATGAGATATCAACTCCGATATTCCAGGAATAGTCTCTATTACCAAAGCTTCCAAAGTACTTATCGTTTTCTCCTAAGGAAGACAGCCCTAGGTTTAGATTAACGTTAGGCATGGTTTTGTTCTCGTTTGTTTCAAGCTCACGTTGGAGTTTTGCTTTATCAAAATCATACTTCTGCATTGCTCTTGAGTTTTTAACAAATTCTCGCACGTCAACGCTCACCAAATCTTGCTCTTCAAACAAATTCATATCTACAATCATTTCTGACTCTTTAATACCAATCAGGTTGGCCAACTCTCGCCTCTCGATAATAAGCTCTTTGTTGGATTGAAGAGACTGCTGTTTCGCTTTAACGAACTTATCCTTCTCTTGAATCAGGGCAGTAATATCAACAAGTGAATTTTTAAATTTGTCTTCTGTCAAGTTTAATTGCTGTTTAGCAAGGTCAAGAGCGACTTTGTGATTTTTAACAATTTCTTGTTTGAGCGCCAGATCTATAAACTTAGAAAGCTTAGAGGCTAAAAAGTTTTCAGCCTGCTCTTCGAGGCTGACCTTCTTTGCTATAAGTTCAATTGACGCAAGGTCAAGGTTAAGTTTGTCGTTTAAACCATCTTTATTTTGAAGAAGTGGCCTAATGTAGTCAACTGAAAAAAGGTTTGAGTGAGTGGCATTGCTGTCTTTATCGTTTCTAGTTAGAGAATGCTTGAGATTAACGCTAGCACCTGAGTTGTCAACTTTTCTTGTCGCACCTATTTCATACTTTGAAGAATATAAGTCTTTGTATGGCCTCGAGCCGACATCTTCACCACCAGTGAACGTTTCACTTGCGCCAGCTTTAATGTTCCAATCTGTGTAAGCTGCTAATGATTTCTGATTAAGGAGACTTGACTTCTCTGACAGAGAAAGCTGAACAAAATACGGGTGACTCTCTACAAGTCTCTCAGTATATTCACTTAGAGTGACAGCATTAACATTCAGAGATATTGAGATAGTTAAAGCAGATAAAACAGTACGATAAAACATTATTTCCCCTTTAAAAATGAACAAATCAAATATAAAAAAATATCTAGTTTAGAGCATCAAAAACCTATTTTAGTGAAGTTTTGATGAATTTTAGGCAAAAGATTTAAATAAATTATCTTAGCAAATGAGTCTTAATTTCATTTATTATCTCAATTAGTTTTTTACCATTCGTATTTATAATGAAACTAGCAACCTCTCGATAAAGCGGGTCTCTAGAATTAATAATGTCCAAAATTGTCTTTCTTCGATTCGTACTGTTTTCTAGAAGTGGTCGTGTTTTTGATTTTGCCGTCCTTCTTAAAATTTGCTCTACGGATGATGACAAATAAATTACTGTGCCAGTCTTTTTAATTAATTCTCTATTCTCCCTTAACAGGACTGCACCACCTCCAGTAGCAAGTACGATATTAGGTTTGCTGCAAAGATCCTCTAAAACATCTGACTCTCTTTTTCTGAAGCCCTCTTCACCCTCTACATCAAAAATGTGATCAATGCTGACGCCTGTCTTATCTATAATTTCGTGGTCTGCGTCATAAAAACTTATTTTTAAATTCTCAGCAAGGCGCCTTCCAACTGTTGTCTTGCCTGAGCCCATAGGACCTATCAAGACAATGTTGTTGCTTTTTTCTGGCATTTTTAAAATTAAAACTATGGAGTCATTTTATAGAGAGCCCCGCAGTAGGGGCAACTCGCGTTGCCAAGCCCATCAAATTGTAAAAAAACTCTAGGGTGCATATTCCATTTTGAAGCATTTTTTGGCGGACAGTGAGCAGGTAATTCTTTTTTAGAGACTAGAGCAACATCTGATTGATTGGAGTTTGTTGAATTCACCCGCACATCCCTTTTTTGATCCAGTGCAAATAATCAGCATTCCTTCCATGAACACAATCAAAGTATAGAGCTTGGAGCTTCTCAGTTATTGGGCCACGAGAACCAATACCTATCTGATTTCCATCGAGGTCTCTTATTGGAGTGACTTCAGCAGCAGTGCCAGTAAAGAAAGCCTCATCAGATGAATATATTTCATCGCAAGACAGTTTCTTTTCTACAATGTCATAACCTAAAGATTTTGCTAGTGTGACAATTGTATCTCGGGTAATTCCAGGGAGTGCAGAGGTCAAATGAGGCGTGTAAATAACCTCATCTTTGATTACAAATATATTCTCACCACTTCCTTCTGATACATACCCTTCAATATCAAGCATAAGGGCCTCATCAAAGCCATGATCTAATGCCTCTTTAAGAGCCATCATCGAGTTAATGTAGTTTCCGTTTGTTTTTGCACCGCTCAGAGTAGGATGCGCTGGATGCCTAACATAAGAAGAAGTTCTAATTCTTATTCCATTCTTCATGTTGTCTTCACCAAGGTAAGCTCCCCACTCCCAAGCAGCAATCATAGTATGCACTTTAAGATTATCAGCTCTCAGACCCATCCCTTCTGACCCATAGAAACACATGGGTCTGATGTAAGCAGACTTAAGATTATTTTTTGTGATTACCTCTCTTTGCGCTTGATTCAGCGTATCAGCATCATAAGGTATTTTCATGCCCAGAATTCTTGTCGAGTTAAACAGTCTTTCAGTATGCTCTTCGAGTTTAAAGATAGCTGGCCCGTGATTAGTTTCGTAGGCTCTTACCCCTTCAAATGCGCCCATTCCGTAGTGCAAAGTGTGTGTAAGTACATGAACTTTTGCCTCTCTCCAATCTAACCATTCTCCATCCATCCAGATGAAGCCATCTCTGTCTTCCATTGTCATCATAAAACTTTATCAAAATTAAACATTAATCACGAAATTATACCCATCTCATATAGATATTCATTCAATATCTCTCATTTGATTTTTTGCAATTAAATTAGCTAGTTAAACCTTATAATAAATGAAATGTAACTGAAAATAATTCGAGAATTCAATCATAAATATCTATAAATTGGCTAGGTATAATTTGTTATCTCTTATAAAAATTTGTATCAATGGAATTTAATTTTTTTACATTTATATTTTTGTTTGCTATCCTCACCTCTGTGGTTGCTTTGCTTTGGTTGAACTTTAGGCAAGACAGAGCCATTACTAGCTCCTTCGACAAAGTGCCTGAGGGCTTTCATGAGGCTATCAAACTTGAAGACCATCAGAAAGCAGGGAACTACACGAGAGCTAAGCTCAGACTTAATCATTTTGAAATTATTTTTTCAACCATTGTTCTTTTATTATGGACACTAGGGGGAGCCATGAACTGGATAGATGGCTTTTGGTCAGAGAAACTTGTGGATCCAGTTTTGATGGGCACTTTCTTTATCTTAAGCATCATGCTGATTGCTAGTTTTATTGATTTGCCATTTAGCATTTATAGAAATTTTGTTCTTGAACAAAAATTTGGTTTCAATCGAATGACTATTGGTACGTTCGCTGGTGACCTGATCAAAGAGTTAATCTTAAGTCTTGTTCTCGTGTTGCCTTTAATCTATGCAATTTTATTCTTGATGAATTTTGAAACTATTGGAAAGTATTGGTGGATCTATGTATGGGCTATCATCACCGTCTTTTCTTTGTTTATGATGTGGATTTATCCTTCTTTTATTGCTCCAATTTTTAATAAATTTAATCCTTTGGATAATGAAACTTTAAAAGCAAGAATTACAAACCTTTTAGAGAGAACTGGGTTTGGAAGTGATGGCATTTTTGTTATGGACGGATCAAAAAGATCATCCCACGGAAATGCTTATTTCACAGGAATTGGGAAAAACAAAAGAATTGTTTTTTTCGATACACTTCTTAAGGGGATGGAAGATAAGGAGATTGAGGCAATACTGGCGCATGAACTAGGTCACTTCCATCACAAGCACACGCGACAAAGAATGATCAGTTCTTTTATCTTCAGCTTTGTAAGTCTTGCACTTTTGGGATACCTCATTAATCAGGCATGGTTTTTCAATGGCCTTGGGGTCAATCAGCCCTCTTCGCACGCGGCACTTGTTTTGTTTAGCTTGACACTGCCCGTCTTTAGCTTTTTTATTACACCAATCAGCAATCTGATGTCTAGAAAGCACGAGTTTCAGGCAGATGCCTTTGCTGCGAGCCATACCGATGCAAAAGATTTGATTTCATCTCTCATTAAGCTTTATAAGGAGAACTCTTCTTCACTATCTCCAGATAAATATTATTCTGCTTTTCATGACTCTCATCCTAGCGCGGTTCTTAGAATTGAAAGATTGCAATAAATCATTTCCAGAGTGCCGTTAACAAGAAAACAAAAATGGCGCATCGATAAAGTTCAATCAGAGAAGATTGCTCGTGCTGACAAAGCAGCTTCAAAAGCTGAATCAGAGCTCGATGATGAAAAAGAGTACCAAGGAAGAGTAATAACGAGATATGGACAACGTCAGCTCGTTGAGGATGAAAATGGGAGAGTCTTTCAGTCTGTAAGCAGACAAAACATTGGGTTCTCTGTTACAGGTGACAAGATTCTTTTTCAAAAAACAAAACACGATGATGCTATTGTGACTGCTATCTATCCTAGAGACAACGAGCTTAAAAGACAAGACAAATTGATTGCAACCAACATTGATCAATTATGGCTTGTTATTGCCATAGAACCTCACTATGAATTTGAACTCATCGATCGTTACCTCATCATGGCTGAAAACTCCAATCTTCCTATAGGGATTATTGTTAATAAGATTGAACTTTCAACCACTAAGAGTAAAACTGAGAACGACTTTCTAAATTATCAATCTCTTGGCTATGATGTTCATTTCTTAAGTGTTAAAAAGCAAATAAACCTTGATTTCTTTAAAGAGCAATTAATTAACAAATCTCACATTTTTTTAGGTCAATCTGGCGTTGGGAAATCCTCACTCATTAATTCCCTGATTCCTGATTTACAGCTCAGAGTCAACGAGATTTCAAGCAAAAGCAAACTGGGCAAACACACGACCACCAATACAACCATCTACCATATACCGAGCGGTGGTGATTTGATTGACTCTCCCGGGGTTAGAGAGTTTCAACTTGATAGTTTAACTGAACTTGAAATCAAGAGCGGCTTTAAAGAGTTTAGAGCTTTATCTGATACCTGCCGCTTTAGAGACTGCAGACACATCAATGAGCCCAATTGCGCCGTTAAAGAGTCACTAGATCAAGGCAAAATCAACCCAAATCGTTACCAGAGCTATCTGAATATACTAGCTTAACTTTTTTTAAAAAAAATAACTCGGTCTGAAAACTGCGTTTTCTCAAGCTCTAAAAGAACTGCCAAACAGGTTAATGATTTATCATTGTAAAAACCGATATGCGAAGGATCATTTTTGTAGTACCATGATTTAAAATCTATATCCTGCGTAAGTGTTTGCGTCATTACTGCAAGAATGCCTTTGGACTTTAAAATGGAAGCCAGTCTCTCTAACTCAAAAACTGGGTCACAGAGATGTTCTAAGACTTCAGTTAGCGTAATAAAATCAAACGACTTCTCAAAGACTGATTGATTTCTAGCATAAAACTTGTCATATAAATCCATTTGATGCCCTTTCTCTTGCATCATCAAAGAGAGTGTTGGTCCTGGCCCACATCCAAAATCAAGGCCACAGGAGTCACTTGAAATAATCTCATTCAATGGCTCAGTGAGCTGACTCAGGAATTGACGATAACGAGGATCTTCTGGGTTGTTGTTGTGAGTGTCGTACCTCTTTCTCTCTTCAGATTGAGATAAGTGATACTGAGATGGGACAAAAACAAAATCGCATTCTAAGCATTGCAAAAACTTACGAAATTGATCTTTATGAAATAGAGAATTGTGCTTAGATGCGCATAGCGGACAAGTGCTTTGAGCTGCCACTTAGTCCGCTATCAGTCTTATTGATTAATGAGAGTGTCCACCAGCAGAATGGACATGGCCGTGCGAGAGCTCTTCGGCTTCAGCATCTCTTATGTCTTCAATGCTGACAGAAAAATGAAGCGTTTCACCTGCTAAAGGGTGATTTGCGTCAACAGTGATCTTTTCTTCATCTTGCTTTGTCACCGTAACAACAAATGCATTTCCATCTTGATCTTGGGACTGAAGCTGCATTCCAACTGTAACCTCATCTATACCCTGAAGAGCAGATCTAGGAATTTCTTGAATTGCGTCTTCCATTTTAAGTCCATACCCTTCCTTAGGCTCAACAGTGACATCCATTTTATCGCCTGTGTTTGCCCCTTCCAGAGCAGACTCTAAGCCAGGGATAATGTTGCCGTGACCTTGCAAGAAGTCTAAAGGCTCTTTGCCTTCAGATGAATCTATGACATCTCCTGCATCATTTTTAAGAGTATAGTGCATTGAAACAACTTTATCCTTACTAACTTTCATATTTTCTCCAAAAATAAATAAAAAAAAACCTTCCAGAATGGAAAGTCTAAAAGAACAATGTTACAGTTTGAAAATTAGGCATATTTTACCATAGGATTATATTTTTCAGCCTATCAACTCTTTCATTGCGCTGTCAACGCTGGGATAGTCAAAAACAAAACCATCGTCAAGTAATCTTTTGGGAACAACAGATGCGCTGAGAGTCAAAACCTCAGAACCTTTACCTAGAAGGATTTTCAATTGCCACTCCCAAACTGGAATTAAGAA
>Ga0228644_1000637_pt1 | contig 10856 bp, 12 predicted proteins | sample 56DmetaG_FD_186020 | JGI IMG/M metagenome (GOLD analysis project Ga0228644, IMG submission 186020) | Seawater microbial communities from Monterey Bay, California, United States - 56D | ecosystem: Environmental > Aquatic > Marine > Coastal | place: USA: California | collected 2016-11-09
TCAAAGCCTGCTAACTCTATGTTCGTTGCTAAATTATGATATGTACGAGCGGCACTGAATGCGAGAATATGACCACCTGGTTTGAGTACACGATAACATTCTTGCCAAGTTTCCATAACACCTGTATTCTTGTCCCAATCTTTTCCTAGGAACTCTATGCCATATGGTGGGTCTGTTACGATACTATCAAAGTAATTGTCTGGGTATTGCTTGAGCGTCTCTACATTGTCGCCTAACTTGAGTTCGTACTTCATCTGGTTATCCTATTATGATGTCTCTTGTATTTAGTGTAACATAAAACGCACTAAAAGTCAAATCACTCAAATGGTGATTTAGGTGGTAGAGGTGCTGGTCTTGGTTCTTCTTTTTTCATTATTGTACTCCCATATTCTTCTTGTGTTGTTGATAATCTTTGAGTATTGCTTTGATTTTCTTTATTCGTTCTCTTTTGATTATCGCTTGAATTTCCAGTTCTGTTGGTGGTCTAGGTGTCGGACAAGGGGCAAGAAAGTTATCTTCAAGTATTATGTGTACATACGTACCATCTTCTGTTTTCTTAAATTTGTAATGTAACATCTCAATTAACCCAGTTATGCTTAAATCATAACAGTATTTACTTAATATTGTTACACTCATATTAGATGCCGTTGGCATCAAAAACAATTTGTTTTAATTCACTCGCTTTGCTCGTTCATTAAAGCCAAATCATTTTTTAATTCTTAAAGAAGAAATATTTAAAGAACCAGTAAATTATTATTTTAATAATTATTAACTGCTTGAAGAAGAGCCCATAGTCACGCCTATTATGGCGTAACAATGAGAATGTTTGAAGCACTCACTCATTACTTAATCAACTCAACTCTTACGAGAAAGGCAGGTTTTGCTGTCTCCTTTTACAAGCGTGTCTGTTTAACGCAAAGCATCACTACCGATTAAGAAGTAATTGTGACGCTTTTGTTGGTTACTCTTTCGAGCGTGTTTTTCCAACTCACTTTATTCACGTATTTCTACGCTACAACCATTAAGACAAGTGAAAAGCAATCCCAATTCAGGGCTCTTTTAAGGCATCCTACATAATAGGGTAGACACTTGAATTTAGATAATAAGCAATCCCGATTACCCTGCGACTTCACCAGGGGTTCATCAACACTATTACAGTCGGCGTGTTAACCTTAATCTTATTTGAAAGGGTTCTGTGAGGGGATTTGTATTAGATTTGTATTAGTTTTTTTATTAGTTGTATCTGTATTGTACACTCTTTTATTTAGTAAGTCAAGCGAAAAAGAGCATAAAACGACTTATTTTGACTGTTTTTTAGATAAAGCCGTTATCTATGTCGTATTTAATCTCATCAAAGACAATCTCTGCGTGTGCTTGAATATCTAAATGAGTGTAAGGTTTTTTTCTCTCTTTTCTCATTATTCTTGTACACTCGCTATCGTGGTAAGAACATTCTGCTTGGTGCAGAATGCGATTTTCCGCACTTTCAATTTTGTCTTTGTCTACATCGGCACTCCATAATAACATTTCTACGCTTGATGCTATTTGTGTGATAACATTGTGGTCTAATTTTGGGTTAATCATTGTTGTATTCTCCTATTTGTTAAATTATGTAAGTTATTACTCAACTTACTGTACCATTGTAACATAGAATGTACAGTAAGTCAAGTTTTTTATTGTTTTTAGTTAAAAACAGATGTTACAAGCAAATCATCGCCTTTTTTTGTAAATGTCGCTTTAGCGTTCGGCCAAGCCCATTGCCCGTCTTCTGCTAAATGTTTACAAGCAAAACCTGCCATTTGACCACCCTTTTCTTCTATCATATCTAGTGTCCAAATCTGACCAACTTGAGGGTAACCACTCATAATTGTTTGTCTTTGAGATTTGTTCCAGATTTTACGATTATCAATTTCTGCGAAATCTGGGTCTTTTGCTTCCATCATAGTACCTAAGAAATCATCTTTGTTGATGTACATCACCATAGAATAATTGTAATCAGTATCTGGGTGCTCTTTTTTCATCTCAACGAAACTCTTTTCGCAACCCTCAACGAACTCAATTTGTAAGTCATCTAACTTTGATTTGTCTATTACAGGTAAACCATCAGCGAACACTTTTGTATCAACGAAAAAAGGTGTTGGTCTTTTTTGTACTTGACTTGCGAAGTGTTCTCTTGCTTCTGCTCTTGTAATTCCGTGCGTTTTTGCGTATGTTGTAACTTGTCTTGCTGTAGCCATTGTATTTCTCCTATTTGTTTAAAAAGCGTAAGTCTCAACTCAACTTACACTACTATTGTATCATAAATCTGTAATAAGTCAAGTTTTTTATTGTTAAAATTCAACAGTTTCTACTACTTCTATTCTTTCAACTTTTGAGACTGTAATCAACTCACCAAAACGATTATCTTTCCAAAAGTCTTCATAACATTCTTTTACATCATCGCAATCTAAATCAGAATCATAACCAAAAACATTATTGGTTGCTGTATCAATCAATTCAATTCTTTCAATCTTTTCTTTACTGTTGGCATCATATGCGTGTACATTAAATTTACTCATTGTATTACTCCTATTTGTTTAAAAAGCGTAAGTCTTAACTCAACTTACTGTACTATTGTAACATAAATCTGTAATAAGTCAAGTTTTTGAGTGTTTTTTATGATAAATTGTTAAAATTCGTGCGAATTAACTTACTTTTGGCGGCTGCCAATGTATTGATGGACTTTTTCTTACGTCCTGCTTTTTGAGGAGTTGTATCAGTGATATCGTCTAAACCAAGACCTATTCTTGTTTTTCTGTCTATTTCCAACTGTTTGACGATTTGAATTAAGCCTAGTTCTTTGGCTTCTTCAATAGTGAGTATTTCTACTGGTTTTACTGGGTCTTTAGGCATCTGCTCTCTCTAATAATTAGAAAACGCATAGAAGAAATGGTGAATTACCCAAATAGGATTATGGAATTATGACTGGTAATACAGTGGCAATTTAAGTCTACAACTAACTAATACATTTGCCCCAATCAAGCGAAATAATCACCATTTCGTCTATGCGTTCTCAAATCAAATGAAATGACGACTAAAGAATGTTGTACTTTGATGAATAAGGCGATTAGAAGCGTTAATTAAACCACCATAGTACAATCTTATTTTGACGAATAAAGAGACGGATTATGTATGAAACCCAAGTTCGTTTCTAAAGTCGTCATTTCATTTGATTTGTAATACAAGTGTAACATAACTTGATAAACAAGTCAAGCGAATATTACACTTTATTCTACAAGTATTTATCAGAGGTGGAATATGTTAGTTTTGTATTAGGTTTGTTAATAAAAGCACCCTGTATGTCGTACTTGTCTAATATTGATTGTACGTCTGCTGACTTACAAGCAACTGAAAATACTGGATATGGCTCTTTGTATGAAGGTATGGCAGAATAACCACTTACTTCTTCTTCGTGTCTTAACTTGTCTAGTACTTCTGCTGAAACAAGCAAATAACATTCGTAATCACTTCTTCTTGTAAATGTTCTTGTTTTATTTGATATTACAGATGTTGGTTCTTTAAATCTGTAATCATTAAAAAAGTACCAGTATTGGTTATCTAATAACATTCTTCTTCTTCTATGTTTAATAAATCTTGTGCTGTTTCCAGTAGATGTTCGTATCTAATTTGTGATTGCCTTGGTAATGTATTGAACACTACTCTGAACATCTGTAACTCATTTAAGTCGCAGGAACCGAGTATTTCCATCTTCTGGAGCATACAATCTAACTTCATTACAGTGTATGACTGCTTCTCATTGTACAACTTAATCTTCATTATTGTGTGTCCAATGCTACCCAAGAAGACCCATTGTATCCATAGAACTTGTTATCTGTTGTGTTAAAGTACATCATACCTGCTGTTGGTGAACCAGGTGCTGATGATAGATTTGCTAATTCAATTGGTACAGCCGATGCTACTTTTACAGGATTAATAGTCAACTTTTTACCTATCTCTACAACAGCGGAATCACCAGAACCATAGTCTGTTGCTTCCATTATCTCCATAACCCTGTTCTGACTGTCTCGTCTATGCATTATCCACTGGAACGATGGAACACCAGGTGTATTTGTTGTACAGGTGCCTGTGTATTGTATTTGGTGGTTACTAGTGCCTCTATCAAGTCCGTGAACTACTGCTCCGTTACTGAATGCTGTTCCGTAATCATTAAAGGCTAACTTCTCTGTTGTGCTACCGAATGGTGTTGAACCAATAGCGACACTTACATCACTACCCTTTAATGCGATAGGCTTGTAATTGTATCCGTCTACTCCGCCATTAGCATCACCCCTTGATATGATATTAAATCCATTATGAGCGCCCCATACATTCAAGTCCATCGATATCCATTCTTGGTCACCATAGTTTTTACTAAAGTCAAATAGATAGTCACCAGCAAATGTGATACCGTCACCCTTGTAAGCATCGCCAGAACCACTACCAACTCCTGTTGCTGTGAACACTGTGCCAACATTGTTATCTGCTGAACCAATTGCTGTGAAATCTGTTGTGCCTACTGTTTTTATCGTGTATTTGTCGTCTACAACGAATGAACCCGCACTCACTACAGGATTGTTTTCTGATACATTTGTTCTAGGCTTAGTGTTATTTGGATCCATTGTCAGGATAGTTTGATACCTTGGCCATCCTGTGTTGTGTCTACCAACAATCGCTACAACATCATCATTGGAATCTTCTAATAATATGTGTGTTTTATCCCAACCACTATTATCTGTTTCTAAATGTAATATTGGCGATAATAAAGATGGGGTTTCTGTTATCTTCATCTTATCTGTGATACTTCCTACATCGATATCAGTGTCGTTTGTCCATTCTACTGCGCCTGATGTTGAGTTGTATGCTAGTACTTGGGCGTTTGAAGCACCAGTTGTGTTTATCTTCGCTAATGTTACGGCATCGTCTGCTATCTTCGCCGTTGTTACGGAATTTGATGCTAATTCGGCTGCTACAACAGTACCATCAGCAATCTTGGCTGCTGTAATACTTCCGTCGGCTATCTTTGCTGTTGTTACATTTGCGTCTAATATCTTTGCTGTTGTTACGGCGTTATCTTGTAATTCCGCTACTGTAATGGCGTTGTTTGCTATGTCTTCTGCTACGATAACATCTACCGCAATCTTGGCTGATGTTATCGCTCCGTCGGCTATTTTTGCGTTTGTTACAGCACCATCTTTAAGAAAAGATGTCTGTACACTATCAGGTCCAATATTTGTATTTGGTGTTATGATTTTCATAATCTACTCCTAATCGTTATCGTCATTTTTTGCGTTTTCTAATATCGTTAGACTGTACACGTTAGGGTCATATTCCCTTAAAGATAACTCTATTCTATTATTTGGGAGAATTATCGTTTCAGTTACACGAAACAGTTTATTCGTTATGTTAAATGTTGAGTTTGTTAACGAAACTACATCTCCTGGTTCCAATCTCATTGCTTCAATTGAAGCGGTCAGAACTATTCTATTTGATTGACGAGATTGATTGAGTTTGTATGTTGCTATTCTTTGTGCTGTTGCTACTGTTTTTGTAAATGGCAGAAAAATCTCACTCTGGAGTAATGCCCCATTATCTTGTGTTTTTAGTACTGAACTTTCGATAACTTTAATATTATCTTTGTAATCAGTACTGTCGTCCATAAACTTTACTTTAATACTATTTAATAATCCTGCTCTACTTGATAATTGATACGACAATGGACCAATTGTGTTGTAATTGTCTAAAGTCATAACTGATGAACCCGTTTTTTCTGGAACTAACTTGTATTTGTTACCCAAAGTTAAAGAACTATTACAACAGGTGAATAAATCAATCATATTATCATACATATTAACTTGAGTTAATAGATTGCCACGACAATGAAAACCTTCGTTATTAAAATGTGTTGCGGCACTGGCGAATGATGGTAAATCAATTTGACTAACTGGTATGCCCTTGCCGTAACGAGTGTTTGTTAGATAATCCAGAATACAATTTGCTGGGTTATCTGAATAACTTAATGATGTGCCATCGCTTGTACTTGGCACTTTCTTACCTTCAACTTCAAAAGTTATTGATGGTACACCGTTTTTCCAAATATCAGCATAATATTTTAGTTTAAAATAAACATAAGCAATCCCTGTAAATTTAGGGTCGTTGCCCATTATTGAACCATTAGATAAATCTGAAATTGCTGATTGACTATCTGAACCTGCTCTAAACTTGATTGTTACATAACCATCAAATGGTGATTGAATTGCCCAACTATCGGAATCACCTGATGAACTATTATTTGTTGCGGCTAATACATCATTAAAATAGATTTTAGTACAGTTGTTAATCTCACCCTCGCATAAAGTCATTACCATATGTAAGAATGCGTTAGGTATTTCTGTTTCACCAGATGGCGTGTAAGCGCCCTCCGCTTTAATAAAAACTTGTGCTCCGCCTGTTCTTGTTTTACCGTAGATGACTGGGATTGGCTCGTTAGTACCTTGCTTCTGAACCATTATGCCCTGTGACCCCATTGCTGGTGCGTCTATTTTAGTGGAGTCTATGCTTACTGGTTGATTTGCCAGTTGGGCTCGTCTTGCTGCCTCTTCCTTTTTTCTTCTTCTTTTTTCTTTTCTTTTTCTATTCCAACCACCCATTAAGTTATCTCCTTTCTTACGCAAATAGCCTCTGATTTAAATCCGTATTTGCTTAATTTATTCGCAAGAGCCGATTGGGCATATGGAATCATTAAATTGTAAAAATCAACAGAATTTTGTTTATTAACATTCTCAATTTCTTCTAAAAATTTAAGAAATGTTTTACCGTTTCTGTACTCTGGTAATATGAAAAATAATAATTCCATTCCTTGTATTTTATCACTATTGTATGTCCATTCTGATTTAGTACTGTAATAAACTGAAACTAATTTATCATCATCATATGCTACTATGCCATAAGCATCATAGTCATCGTAATATTCGTGCCACTCATCTACAGTCGTGGTCATAGGTATTTTACCTGATTGAGATGCCATATGGTCATCCCAAAAATGTTTTACATAAGTGTCTCTTATGTCTTTTGAATGCTTTTTCTCTAAAGGTTGATAAATTAGTTTTGACCCCATTTTATCTCCTTGTTGAAATCGGCAGAGTGTTCAAAACAGGTATCTGTACTAAAGTGTGATTTCTGTTCGGAATCATTCGTGTGTCTACCTTTCTTTCTGCTAAAGTCTGTCCAATGCGATACTGCTGTTACTTGAACTGTCGCATCGCCACCCTTTGGGTCGTGTGTAATAACAGGTGTATCTATTCTGCCATCAAATACTGTGAAAGAAGAACCAACTAAAGCGTCTGTATCTAGGTTAACGAATTGTTTTTTGATTACAACTTGTTTATCTATGTAATCGTAATCTAATAAAAGATTAACGTCAACATCTTCAATCCCAGATAATGTTAAGTTAACATTTGTAATTGAGTTATCTAAATCTTCGATAACATTTGCCATTCCTAGCCAACCACCATCAGCAACGAAAGTTTTACCGTCTACTGTTAAGTTTCTGGAATAATCAGTTAAGTACAATGGGTCACTTGCGTCTACATAGATTTCTATTAGTGTTACAAGTGAGTTAACACTTTTTTCACTCTCGGTGTTTCTAGTACTATCTGTAAATCTTGCCATATTAACCTGTCCATTGTTCTATGAATTGAACCTTAAACCCATAATTTAACGCACTGTCTACGTCAAATTTAATACTATCATTCGCAAAAATAACGTGTATTGGAATATCTTCATCGAAAGTATTTAGTGTATGTGCAGAAGTGATGGCTGTGAGAAGACCAGGCTCAAATCTAATTCTACAAGTACCATTTGTTTCGTGGCTACCACCATTAGCGGCTACAACATAAATCTTGTCGTGGTTGCTGAACTGTATCATATTTCCACCTTTGATTGCTGTTGTAAGATTGTTATCAAAGCCATTTACTACTACTTCTCTTACGCCTACAGCATAAGAAGCCGTTGATGTATGTACATCATCATCTGCTATGTGTGTCGCATCGTTGATTAACTCTTTTGGTGCGTTTAATTTGAATGCTAACGCACTACCTCTCATTGCTGTAAAGAAAGCAAGAAACGGTTGTAACTCATCGGCACTCATTGGCGGATAAGTGTAATCTAAATGAATACGATGAGTACCCAAAGATTGTCTTTGTATCGTTAAAGCGTTTGATGTTGTTACTAATGTTGGTTGATGTATTTCTACTTTAATTGATGACGGTTTAATATGATTTGGGAATGTTCTTCCACTCGCATCTTGGTCAGCGTTTAGATTTGTGTATGTTGTTAATGCCATTATCTACTCCTTATCCGTATGGTCCTTGACGACCTCTTCTATTAAACGCTTCTTGTATGAGTCCTGTGATTGCGTTTTCTTGCGTCATAATAAACTCACCACCCGATTGTGTATCAATCGCACTTACATTAAAGTTAATTACAACTTGGTCTCCACCTGAACCCCCTAACATATTCCTTGATTGAGCGTTACTGAATACTCTTGTGTTGCCTGCTGGCGCAATGATTTCTGGACCATTCTCACCAACAATTGATGCTTTACCACCCGGTGCTAATCCGCCTTGATGAAAGAGACCACCCAAGAACCCGAACAGCCCACCGAACAGCCCACCACCACCGGTTAATGCTCCGATGAGAGGTTGTACGATGTAATATTTAATCAACGCCTGGGCAATCATCTCAAATACCATATTAGCCATACTACGAAGGCCGTCCATAACAGATGTAACGCCTGTAAACATATTGTAAAATACACTCGTCATATTATCTGCTAATCCTTCTAAACCAGACTTAATCGCTGTTAAGGCATCTTTCGCTTTATCACTAAAGTTTGTCCATCCTTCTTGTGTGCCACCTAGAGTTTTCCACATATCGTAAAGTTCTTGGTGTTGTTCTTTTATCGCTACTACTACTTCTTGGTCTTTAAGTGTTTCATTTAAGTTTGATTGAGCGACTTCTGTGTTCTTAATTGCTTGTTCTAATGCTTTTTGTTTTTCAACACCTGCGGCTACAAGTCTGTCGTACTCACTCATAAACTTCTTAATAATTCCAGGACCAGAGATATCTTTTGCTAAAGTACCCATCTTCTTAAGTCCACTTATTGCGTTCTGTACCCATTCTTCAGATAAGAACTCGCCAACTCTATCTTGGTTCATTATGTCTGCTACTGCTTCAGCGTCTAATAATAATTCTTTAATACCTGTGTCTAATGACCAGTTCTTGCCCTCAAAGAAGTTTTCAATTGACTTTAAGTCTTTCAATCCTGTAATTGATGGCATATCTATTTCTAATGCCTTGAACTCATTCTTAAATGATTCCATCTCTTGCATCATTGTATCAAAATCAAATGTTACAGGTACAACTGGACTTTCGTCAAATAATTCTTCTTGTGTTTTGTCGTCTAATGACCACGCTAATTTAAGAGGTTCGGCAATCTCTTCAAATTTAGAAGTCATTCTTGCGTACACTTCTGCCATTGTATCTTTTGTAAAGATAGCGAAGAAACCTTCTTTGAATGCTGTACCAATTGCGACTGCTTGGTCAACGACTGACTTACCCCAATTCTTAATGTTTTCGCCTATTCGTTTGAAAGCATCTGTAAATACTTGTGGTAGGTCGATAATAAATTGAGCAAGTCCGTGATAGATATCTAAACCGATATTCTTAACTTTGCTAATAGCAGACTTACCAAAACTTACAACAGTGTTCAGTATTGCTGTCCAAGATGAACCAAATATCTTTGGTAAATGCTTGAGTACAACACCAGCGTTATGAATAATTGTCTTAAACATACCTACATACTGTCTAATCAGCATCGGTCCACCTTGTGTTACTACTGCGAGTAACATTTGGAATCCTGCTTTGAGTATCTCTGGGAAGTTCTCTACTACAACCTTAAAGTTGTGAAATAAAACTTCACCCATATTCTTTAATTGTGCTATCAGACTTGTTGCGAACATAGGGACTACTCTTGTAACCTCGTCAAATGTTTTGCTGAATATGTCTGGTAGATTTGTTATGATTGCTTTTGCGTTCTGAAAGAATACAATGAATGTATTGATAACTCTATTCATAACATCTTTAACTACTGTCTGAACTCCTGAGAATGCTGTATGTGCCTTTTCAAGCATAACTGCGAATATCTCACCAATCTTTCCAACTGCTTTATGTACAGGTTCTTTAATCTTATTACCTAAGTCTACTGCTGTTGTTCTAATTCCGTCATAAACGATACCGAACATTTCACCCATTGAACTGAACCAGTACAACACTGTCTTAATAGCGGCTCCAATTCCTGCTCCTAGGATGTTCGCTAGGTTACCAGTATTCTTAATCATACCAGTCATACTTTCTGTAACTTCTATGAGTACAGTCTTAAGTCCACCTTCACCTACATTGTAAGCGAACTCGGCTAAAGCATCTTGTAAGTTAGACCATTTACCACCAATCGTAGCGGCTTGGTCTGCGAGACCAGTAGCATATCTGCCACCTTCTTCACCAAGTTTCTTAAATACGTCAATGATACCTTCAGCGGAATCTGATACACCGATTTGCGTAGAACCCATAAAGGCGACCATCTGGTCTCCCTCTTTCTTCACTTTGATACCGAACTCTTTCATTCTTTCGAACTCACCAGTTACAGCATCACCTAACGCTTCAGCGAATTGCTCAAATGTTTTGCCGTTGGCGGCTGCGATATTACCAAATGCTGTTAGACTTTCTGTTGTTGTATCTAATCCGTTTCTCTTAAGAATAGA
>Ga0228644_1000644_pt1 | contig 10788 bp, 7 predicted proteins | sample 56DmetaG_FD_186020 | JGI IMG/M metagenome (GOLD analysis project Ga0228644, IMG submission 186020) | Seawater microbial communities from Monterey Bay, California, United States - 56D | ecosystem: Environmental > Aquatic > Marine > Coastal | place: USA: California | collected 2016-11-09
AGTGGCTTAAATGTGACCACAAGCCTCTATGAACGCTCTGAAGGCAAAGAGGCAGATGATATTGCGGCGCGGTTTTCTACCTTTTCGGGCGATTGGGATTTTGCAGTTAGCGGTTTCCAAGGCACAGCCCGCGAGCCACTTATAACACCAACCCAAGACAGTAGCGCGCTGAACGCGACCTACATGCTGCAGGAAACAATCGGGTTTGAAGCGCAATTTACCGGCGATCCAACGCTTTTGAAATGGGAAAGCCTGCATGGAACACAATCGGGGGCAGGCTTCGACGCCGCGGTTGCCGGTTTGGAATATACGCTTTATGGCGCCTTCGGGCAGGTCTGGGATCTTGGACTTATCGCTGAGGGCCAATATGACACCCGTCCACAAGCAGCGGCCGAACGCTTTTACAGTGCAGGCTTACGCCTTGTTTTGAATGATGCCAAAGATACAAGCTTCTTGGCATTGATGTCACAGGACCAAAAGCAAGAGCAATCTTTGATTGCTTTTGAAGCATCGCGGCGGCTGAACGATTGGTCCAGTTTGGAACTGCGCAGCCAATTCTATGACGCCAAAAAAAGCGGTTTGGCTTTCTCGGGCATTGCCGATGATGATGTGATTTCCCTCACCATAAATATGTTTTTCTAAAACCGCAGGCTATGGGGCTGAACCACAGCGTTCTGAAATTTTGTTAACTTTGATCGCTGGCAGTCTTTTCGGAGAATGGAACTTTGGGCTAAGCTAAGGCGAACCCAGTAAGGAGGCAGCGCTATGCGCCATGCCAAAACCCTAGAAGCCCTGTCGCAGCTTTTGCCCGGCCGCCTTAGCACATCAAAGTCGGATCGCAACCTTCATGGCCGCTCAGAAAGTTATTTTGATCTCATGCCGCCGGACGCTGTGGCCTATGTGGAAACCACGCAAGAGGTTCAAAACCTGCTCAAGATTTGTTCGCAATTTGAATGCCCCGTGATTGGATGGGGCACCGGCACATCGCTCGAGGGGCATACCTCGGCTCCACGTGGTGGGATCAGCGTCGATTTTTCGCGGATGAACAAACTATTACAACTTAATGCTGAAGATATGGATGTTCTTGTGCAGCCCGGGCTCACCCGCGAAGCGCTGAATATCGAATTGCGGGCCAGCGGGCTGTTCTTCCCCGTTGACCCAGGGGCCAATGCCTCATTGGGCGGCATGGCCGCAACGCGCGCCAGCGGTACAACCACGGTGCGCTATGGTGGCATGCGGGAAAATGTAAAAGCATTAGAAGTTGTTCTTGCGGATGGCCAAGTGATACAGACGGGCAACCGGGCGCGTAAATCTTCTGCCGGCTACGATCTCACGTCGCTTTTGGTGGGATCCGAAGGCACGCTGGGGCTGATCACAAAGCTTACCTTGCAGCTGCATCCACAGCCAGAAGCCATAAGCGCCGGCATCGTAGCTTTTGACAGCATGCAGCAAGCGGTAAAGGCCGTGATCGCAACAATACAAATGGGCTTGCCCATGGCGCGTATAGAATTCGTTGATGGCGCAACCGCTCAAGCCTTTAACGAATATGCTGGCGCTGAAATGCGCATTCAACCACATCTGTTGTTTGAGCTGCATGGCAGCGATGCCAGCGTTGCTGAAAATGCCGAATTATTTTGTGATATCTGTCAAGAATATGGCGGTGCCGGGTTCCAATGGTCCGCGCTGCCCGAAGAAAGAACCGCGCTTTGGACGATGCGCCATAATGGCTATTACGCCGTTCTTGCAAGCCGCCCTGGCGCGCGTGCAATCGTAACTGATATTTGTGTGCCAATCTCTGCTCTGGCGCACGCGGTAGAAGAAACCCATGCAGATATTGCCCGAAGCGCGATCAGCGGGCCTATTTTAGGGCATATGGGGGATGGAAATTTCCACGCGATTCTGCTGATCGATCCTGACAATGCATCCGAATACAGAGCTGCAATGCAGATTTCCGACCGTATGGCCGAACGCGCACTGGCCTTGGGCGGCACCTGTACCGGCGAGCATGGGATTGGCATGGGCAAGCTGAAATTTATGGAGCAAGAGCATGGTCTAGCCTGGGAGGTTATGCGCGGCTTGAAACGCCAAATGGATCCCTTGAACATCTTAAATCCAGGTAAATTGTTAAGGCAGAATTAAGGCGCCGGATCGCAGTGCAGATCAACGCCCTGCGATCAGAGTCTGAGCCGCCACACGCGCGGCATCCGTAACCTGCGTTCCTGAAATCATACGCGCAATCTCATCCACGCGCTCTTCGCGATCAAGCTGTTTGATCCGCGAGACAGTATGGCTATCTGTTTGATGTTTGCTGACTTGGAATTGTGCATCACCTAATGCGGCAACCTGTGCAGAATGCGTGACCACCAGCACTTGCCCGGATTGCGCCAGCTCTGCCAAACGTCGGCCCACCGCATCGGCAGTGGCCCCCCCGACCCCGCGGTCAATCTCATCAAAAATCAAAGTTGCGTGCGAATTACCCGCATTGAGGCACACTTTCAGCGCCAATAAAAATCGGCTTAATTCACCACCAGAGGCAATTTTCCCCAAAGGCCCCGCCGGCGCGCCTGGATTGGTGGCCACGCAAAAATCGATTTGATCAATCCCCTCAGGGCCTGCGGCGGCCGCGGTCAGTCTGGTTTCAAACGCTGCCCGCTCCATTTTCAGCGGTGCCAATTCTAAGGCCATCGCTTGATCCAGCTTTTCGGCGGCAGCGCTGCGCGCAAGCTGCAACTCTGCTGCCCGCGCAGCATAGACGTTTTCGGCTTCGGCTTGCGCTGCCCGCAGGGCGTTCAAATTGTCTGCGCCGGCGTCCAAACGCAGCAAACGCGCTTCTAAATCGCCGGCTAAGTCAGCCAATGCATCGGCATGGACATCATGCTTACGCGCCAAGCCGCGCATCGCAAACAAGCGCTCTTCAAGCGTTTCAAGCTCATGTGGGTTAAACCCGATTGCGTCTAAACAGGCTTCAACCTCATTCAGCGTATCTTGCAAGTCATTCATCACGCGCGACAAACTGTCGAGCGGCGCGTCTAATTCATCGTTTAACTGTGCAGCAGCCTCTTGCAGCCAGCGCTGGGCATCATCCAGCAAAGCTTCGGCGCCCTCGCGCCCCAGTGCGTGATGGGCTTTAGACACATCTGCGCGCACCCGCGTCGAGGCCTGCATCAACCGCCGCTTCGCATCCAACGCATCCGCCTCGCCAGGTTTTGGATCCAGCGCGCTTAATTCAGCCACCGCATGGCGCAGAAACTCTTCTTCGCGGCGCAACTCTGTGACCGCTTCGCTTTCCAGTTCAACCGCTTTGCGAGCGCGCTCTTTTTCGCCCCAAGCTTTGGCGACCGCCGCTTTCAAAGCGCCATATTGGCCATATTCGTCTAATAAATTGCGGTGCCCTTTGGCGTTTAACAAGCCCCGATCATCATGCTGGCCATGTAGTTCAACCAAATGCTCGGACAGTTTGCGCAGCAATTCACCTGACACCCGGCGGTCATTGATCCAGGCGGTTTTACGCCCCTCTCGCCCGTTGATACGCCGCAATATCAACTCTTGCGAAACAGGCAATCCATGCTGCTCGAGTAAATCCAAAACCGGGTGGTCATCGGGCAAATCAAACCACGCGCTTACTTCACCTTGCTCGGCCCCTTGGCGCACCAAATCAGATGGTCCGCGCCAGCCAAGTACGAAGCCCAAACTATCAAGCAAAATAGACTTTCCCGCCCCGGTTTCTCCAGTCAGCACGTTCAAGCCAGCCCTCAACGAAAGCTCAAGATGATCAATAATCAAAATATCGCGAATATCTAATCCTTTGAGCATCGCCTTAGCCCGTCTGCTTCATCACAGCCATTCGCCTTTTACAACTTGTCGGTAGACTTTGCTCAGCCATCCCGTACCCGATACTTTTGGAGAATAGCCCTTCGATTTAAGCAGCGCGAAACTGGCGCGATACCATTCGCTTGACTGATAATTATGCCCTAAAATCGCGGCCGCAGATTGGGCCTCATCCACCAAACCAAGCGAGAGATAGGCCTCCACCAATCGATGCAAAGCCTCGGGGGTTTGCGATGTGGTTTGAAAATCTTCAACGACCACTCTAAACCTATTCACCGCCGCGCCATAATGCCCAGATTTCAAATAATAGCGCCCAACTTCCATTTCCTTGGCGGCCAAATGGCTAAACGCCAGATCAAATTTCAATTTTGAGGGTTCAGCATAATCGCTTTCGGGATATTGCTCAATCACAACGCGGAACGCTTCAAGCGCCTGCAATGTCAGCCCCTGATCGCGGCCAATATCCGAAATTTGATCGTAATAGCTTAACGCCAAAAGATATTGCGCATAAGCGGCATCTTCATCTGCTGGGAAAAAATCGACATATCGCTGGGCTGCGGCGCGGCTTTCATCATATTTCTTGCCTTGATGATAAACGAATGCTTGCATGATCAAGCCGCGTTTGGCCCATTCAGAATAGGGATAGAGCCGCTCTATTTCACTGAAATATTGCGCGCCTTGATCATAGCGTTTCTTGTTCAGCTCTATTTCAGCCTTCTTAAAAATCTCTTCAGGGCTGAAATTTTCAAGATTTTCAGGCTCTTGGCTTTTAAAAGCATCCTCACATCCGGCCAATAAAAAAACGCCCAACAGCGCTGCGGCGATCCCGTGGCGAAACCCATATGCCTTCATTCGCGAACATCCCTTTTGTACAAATCACAAAGCCGCATCCTACTTGGCCTCATGGCGTTGTTGTAACATAAAAACAAGGGGATCAAAAAGAGCGATCTTTAAGACGCTGCGCGATATTCTTCTAAACAAGCCCCGATACCGGGCAATATTTGCAACACATCATCGCTGCAAGACACGCGTTCAAAACTTCCAGGCGTGGCGAACAAAACGCATAAGAGGTTATTGGTGATCGCATGCCCGGCACGATGCCCGATATAATGCCCAATGATCGGAGCACCGCTTAAGGTTAAATCACCCAAAGCATCAAGCATTTTATGCCGCACGGCTTCATCGGCGTGCCGTAAACCACCGGGGCTTAGCACTTTTGCGCCGTCAACCACCACGGCATTTTCCAAACTGCCGCCCCGCGCCAACCCATTCGCGCGCATCGTCTCAACATCCACGCTGCGGCAAAAGGTACGGCTGTCGCATAACTCGCGCACAAAAGAACCGTTTGACATATTAATCGATTTGCTTTGCACGCCGATCGCAGCGTCTTTAAAATCGATATGAAAGCTCATCTTGGGAACATCACTGGGAACCAAACGCGCCCAACCCTGATCGGTTTTAAATTCAATGTCTTTCAAAATCCGGATCGCCTCGACAGGCTGATCCAATTGCGTCAGCGGGTCTGCCAATATCTGGCGCACAAACGGAACCGCGCTGCCATCAAGAATGGGCACTTCAGGGCCGTTAATTTCAATCCGTGCGTTATGCACACCGCAGCCCGCCAGCGCCGAGAGCAGATGCTCTACGGTTGAAACAGATATACCCGCTTCATTCACCAGCTTTGTGCATAATGGAGATTGCTCAACCCTGTCCCAGCGGGCCGGAATAGCGCAATCCCCAATTTCTACATCGCTGCGGAAAAAACAGAGGCCGAAATTCGCGGGGGCCGGGCAAAGTTTAAGCTCGACCTCCTCACCGGAATGCAACCCAATGCCGCGAAAGACCAGAACCTTAGAAACAGTGGTTTGCAATTTAACCCCAAAACTCTTTTATGATTTGCAACGCTTCTACCTTAAATGGGCCAACAATCACAATTCAAACTTTGTTACGCACTGAAACATGGTCGCTCAAAACCAGCACGAATTTGCCCAATTATTTATTGCGCGAGCGCATCCCCATCAAAAGAGGGGATGCAATGCTTGACATATCGATGGATTTAGTTCGCCTGACGGCGCAAAAAGGCGGGCACTTCGATCCGCTCTTGTTCTAAAGGCGGCTCTGCCGCTTCTGCTGTTGGAGCGCGCGAAACGGGTGTTTCTTGCGGCGCTGCAGGGGCTGTGGCCACGCTCGAACGATCACTTTCTGCACCCGACATGCGGTTGATAAGAGATCCAATTCCAAACCGCGGACGCTCGGAAGCCGCAGGTTCTTCTTCAACCTGACTTTGAGGTTGCGCCGAGGCGGGGGTGGTTTTCACCGCAGCCCGAAGGCGCGCCATCGCTTCATCGGTTGGCACACCGGCAGCAGAGACGCGCACCGCCGTATCTTCGCCCAATTGAAGCGGCGCGGCCGGTTGCCCTTGATAGGCAGGAGGCGGCAGGCTGTCATCCTGTCCCCCCAATCTCTCGTCATGCGGCGCAAGCGCCTCATCCAAATCATGTGCGCTTCCGGCATCCGCGAATAAATCCGCCTCGGGCGCAGCGGGCACCGTCAGCTCTGGCTCGCGCTCCTGCGCCAAAGTAAGCTCGGCAGCCTGCTCAGCAGCGACCAAGGGCTCAGCCATTCTCCGGCGTGGTTGGGGAATTTCATTGCTGCTTTCGCTCACGTCAATGCCAGTGGCAACGACTGAAACCCGCATTTTACCCGCCATCTCCGTGTCCAACGTTGAACCGACGATGATATTGGCATCCGCATCCACTTCCTCGCGCACCCGATTGGCCGCCTCATCCAACTCAAACAAGGTTAAATCTTGGCCACCGGTGATGTTGATCAAAACGCCGCGTGCGCCGTTCAGACTGATTTCATCGAGCAGTGGATTGGCAATTGCTTTTTCAGCCGCCTGAATAGCGCGGTCTTCGCCCTCCGCTTCGCCTGTGCCCATCATCGCCTTGCCCATTTCATCCATTACGGCGCGGACATCGGCAAAGTCCAAATTGATCAAGCCGGGGCGCACCATCAGATCGGTGACGCCTTTGACGCCCTGATACAAGACGTCATCCGCCATGCTGAACGCATCTGTAAAGGTGGTTTTTTCATTCGCCAGACGGAATAAATTCTGGTTCGGGATGATGATCAGCGTATCAACCATCTTTTGCAGTGCCTCGACGCCCTCTTCAGCCTGACGCATCCGCTTGGCACCTTCAAACTGAAACGGCTTGGTAACAACCCCAACTGTAAGCACCCCAAGTTCGCGCGCGGCTTGCGCGATGATCGGTGCCGCGCCCGTGCCCGTTCCGCCCCCCATTCCGGCCGTGATAAAACACATATGCGATCCCGCCAAATTATCGACGATTTGTTCGATGCTTTCTTCAGCAGCGGCAGATCCAACCGACGCCCGTGCGCCCGCGCCCAAACCCTCGGTCACTTTCACACCCAACTGGATACGCGTGCTTGATTGGCTTTGCTGCAGCGCCTGTGCATCGGTGTTCGCAACGACAAATTCAACGCCATCCAGCTCTTTGCTGATCATGTTATTCACCGCATTACCGCCAGCGCCACCAACGCCAAAAACGGTAATTCTGGGTTTTAGTTCATCATATTGGGGCACTGAAAGTTTCAATGTCATGGTTAATCCGCCTGTGATTTGTCCCATTTTGGGAACATTTTTAATTATTACGTGGATGGTAGCTAAATAAATTCAAAAGGTCACGCAAAATTACGATCTACCCGCTAAATATGGGCGATTTTGTGCCCATAACACCCGATCTAGGCGCCAGCCTTCCGCTAAGCTCTACCAATTATCTTTAAACCAGCGCATTGCTCGTTTCAAAGAGCGAGTCGGATAGCGCGCGGTTGTCATCTCAAAATCCCACCATTCATCTTGCGGATGGGCGGCAAAAAGACTTAAACCGACCAAACCGGCGCAATTGGCGCCCGCGTATGCTGGCGGCAATCCGTGAATGCGCAACGGTCTGCCCAAGCGCACTTGTTGGCCCAACAACCGGCTGGCTAAATCATCTATACCCGGGATCTGGCTGCTACCGCCCGTCAGCACGATTTGCTGCGCGGGCAGATGATCAAACCCGGCAGCATCCAAGCAGGCTCTTATATCTTCAAAAATTTCTTCCATTCTTGGCCGTATAATACCGATCAACTCGGCGCGGCTGACCATCCGTCGATCCCGTTCCCAATCGCCGGTATCGCCGCCCATTTCGATCATATCCCGGTCATCCATACCGGTGGCAATCAGCCCTCCATGCATGGTTTTAATCCGCTCTGCCAGCGCCATAGGAACTTGCAAGCCCATCGAGATATCCCGCGTAATATGGTCACCGCCTAGCCTGACCGTATCGGCGTAAATCATGTGCTTTTTCATAAAAATCGATACGCTTGACGTCCCGCCGCCGATATCAATACAGGCCCCGCCAAGCTCTTGCTCATCTTCGACCAAAGACGAAACCCCAGACACATAAGCAGAAGAAGCGACGCCCGCCAATTCAAGGTCGCAGCGCTTCACGCAATAGGCCAGATCATGAATGGCTTTTTCAGAAACGGTCAGCATATGCATATCCGCGCCCAACACGTTGCCAATTTGATCGCGCGGATCTGACAGGCCGCTGCGTTGATCCAAAACGAAATTAACCGGCTGCGCGTGCAAAACCTCGCGCCCCTCTCCAAATTCAGGGATATCACACGCTGCTAAAACGCGGGCCACATCTTGATCTTGAACGATTTGACTTTCCACGTTGACCTCGCCCGTCACGCCATAAGACCGCGGGGCGCCGCCTGAAAAGCAGGCAATCACGTGATCCACATGCAACCGCGCCATTTTCTGCGCGGATTGTAAAACCGTACGAATGGCGCGCTCGGCTTGCGGCATCGATATAATCTCGCCAAATTCCACACCGCGAGACTGGGTGGTTGCCGCGCCAACCACGCGAAACTCGGATTGCCCCGCCAACGAGCCGACCCCATCAAAGCCCTCAGAGGCCCCGCTGCCTTCAAAGCGCAGGATAAAACATCCAATTTTCGCAGTGCCCATATCCAAAACAGCGATCACTCCACGCTGCAATGCTGCTTTGCGCATCGCCCGCATAGCACGTTGAGATTCATAAAGCCCTGCCATCTTTAGTCTCCAGTCTTCATCTGTATCACGTCCTGAGATCCCAAAAGCGCCTCTTCTCCAAGGCGCAAGGTCATTCGTTTTTCAAGGCGCATATCCACCACTTCAATATCGCGGGCCAAAAGATCTTGCGCCTGATCCAAGCCAATGATGCGCTCTAAGGCTTGCACAGGATCGCGTTCGGGCAACATCAAGCGTTGATCGCGATCCAAGGCAACATCCCAGCGTCTCTGCCCCACGTAAACCATACCCCGCAACCGCTCGGCTAAGGGGCGCGCCGCAGCGTAAAGTGCCAAGGCTTGGGCCACATGTTGATCCGCCCCGGCGCCCGCGATCAAATTCAGCTGCGGGTAATCCAGCCGCGAGGACGCAGTGCGAACGTAGGCGCCAGTTTCATCCAGCAATTCAAGCGCCTCGCGGCGGCGCCAAATAATAGCCGGACGCCGCTCTTCTATCTCGATCTGGACCATCTCGCCCCAGTGTACATTCACCCGTGCTTCTTTTACAGGATCGAGCCCCAAGATCGTTTCGCGCATCTGCGCAGAGTCCAAATCAAAAGAACTGATCGGAAAATCAATATTCAAAACCTCGCGAATATCTTGCGCCACATCATCGCTGGCGCCGCTGATCGACATTAAATCAATCATGAATTCGGGTCGCTCGACAAACAGCGTAGCCGCCTGATTGTAAATCAAACGCACCGCATCCCGGCGCTGCTGATCGCCAAAATAAACCCCAAGCGCGGCCAGCATTAGACCGACGGGCAGCCCGTAAATCACTGCAAATCTTAAGACCGGCCGCAGCATAATCCTGTGCAGACGATAGGCCAGCCGCGAGGGTGCAGGATCCTCTTGCCGCTTCGGCCTGCCAATCAGCGATCGCATCCAGCATCCTCCACGATACGCCGACACAGCGCCCCAAAGCCAATGCCAACGCTGGCAGCTTGTTCGGGGCTTAGCGAGGTGGGGGTCATGCCCGGTTGCGTATTTGTTTCGAGCAAGATCAACCCCTCTAGCCCTTTCGTTTCATCCCAGCGAAAATCGGTTCGGCTCAAACCGCGGCACCCCAACGCTTGATGCGCGCGCAGCGCATAATCCAGACAGGCGGCAGTGATCTCAGCCGGCACATCCGCTGGCACCACATGGCGGGACCCCCCCGGATGATATTTGGCGGCATAATCATACCATTTTTCGGTGATAATATCCGTGACAGCCAAGGCTTGATCATCTAGCACGGTGGTGGTTAATTCACGCCCCGGCACGAACCGCTCTATCATAACTAGATCGGGCAAGTCATCGCCAAGATCCGGCAAAACGTTAGCCCCGTCTTGAACGAAATATATCCCAACAGACGAGCCTTCATTATTGGGCTTGATCACGTAAGGAGCGGGCAGTAAAAATTGGCTGGCGGCATCTGATTTTGCTACGATTTTACTGTCGACCACGGGCAGCCCCGCCTCAACAAACGCTTTTTTTGAGCGCTGCTTATCCATTCCCAAAGCAGAGGCCAAAACACCCGAATGCGTGTAGGGGATTTTCAACCATTCAAGAAGGCCTTGAACCGCGCCATCCTCACCCCAGCGACCATGCAGCGCATTGAACGCAACATCGGGGCGCAGATCCTCAAGCCGCTGGGCAAGATCTGCGCCAGCGTCCAGCTCAATCACCTCAAATCCTTCGCCCCGCAAAGCGGCAGCGCATTCGCGCCCGCTGACAAGAGAGACTTCGCGCTCGGCGGAAAGCCCCCCCATTAACATTGCCACTTTTTGGGTTGCCCTGCTCGACATACCCGCTTCGCCTTTACCCGGCCCTGTGAGCCGATTTATTCGCGCCTGTTTT
>Ga0228644_1000646_pt1 | contig 10783 bp, 9 predicted proteins | sample 56DmetaG_FD_186020 | JGI IMG/M metagenome (GOLD analysis project Ga0228644, IMG submission 186020) | Seawater microbial communities from Monterey Bay, California, United States - 56D | ecosystem: Environmental > Aquatic > Marine > Coastal | place: USA: California | collected 2016-11-09
CGCGGAAATTATTGAGCAGCTTCAAGCTCGCGGTTTAATTCCCCAGTAGTGTTGCCTCCAACGCGATAGCAACATCAACCATCACCCCGTATCCGAACGAGAACAAGAGAATCCAATGAGCCTAATTAAACCTCATGGTGCTGAGGCACTGATACCCAGAATAGCGACAGGCGAGCGCTTGACCGCGCTGACACAGGAGGCGACAGATTTGAAGGCGATAACCCTCTCGTCTGCGGCTGCTGCGAACGCCGTGATGCTCGCTGCAGGGTATTTCACACCCTTGTCCGGGTACATGGATCGAGCCGATGCCCTGGGCGTAGCCAGTGATTTGCGCACAACTAAGGGGTTGTTTTGGCCTGTTCCAGTTTTGAATATGGTGCCGGAATTTGAGGGGCAAGTGGGGGATCGAGTCGCGTTGAGAGACCCTAATGTGGATGGCAACCCTGTGCTTGCTGTGATGGAAATTACGGGTATCGACTCATTATCTGACAATGATATGTCGCTGATGACGCGCGAAATTTTTGGTACTGAGGATCCCGCGCATCCTGGTGTGGCAACGTTTAATAGTCAGGGGCGAGTGCTCTTGTCGGGACCTGTCGAGGTGTTGAATTACTCTTATTTTCAGGCTGATTTTCCCGAGACGTTTAGAACGGCTATGGAAATTCGGGATGAGATTGCGCAGCGGGGTTGGCAGCGTGTGGTTGCGTTCCAAACACGTAACCCCATGCATCGAGCCCACGAGGAATTGTGCAGGATGGCAATGGAGGATCTGGATGCCGACGGCATTTTGGTCCATATGTTGTTGGGCAAACTTAAAGCCGGCGATATCCCCGCTGAGGTTCGCGATAACGCTATTCGAACAATGGTCGAGCACTACTTTCCGGCGAATACAGTGATGGTCACAGGATACGGATTTGACATGCTATATGCGGGGCCGCGTGAAGCCGTGTTACATGCATTATTCAGGCAGAACGCCGGTTGCACAGAACTTATTGTCGGCCGCGATCATGCTGGTGTTGGCGACTACTATGGTGGCTTTGATGCACAAACCATCTTTGACGAACGTGTGCCTCAAGACGCTTTAGCGATTCGTATTTACCGAGCCGATCACACGGCGTACAGCAAAAAACTTGATCGTGTGGTCATGATGAAAGATGCACCCGATCACGACAAAGCGGACTTCATTTTACTGTCCGGGACCAAGGTGCGTGAAATGCTGGGGCAGGGTATTGCGCCCCCACCCGAATTCTCGCGTCCCGAGGTGGCACAGATTCTGATGGATTATTATCAGTCCTTAGACGTTTGACGAGTCTTCATCATAGAGGCGTCTCGCTAGGGTAATGAGACGCTTGATACCCGTCTCGACTGTGTTGGGGTCGCCCGCGTAGTTGACCCTCAAGCACTCGTTAGCATGCTGCCAGTGGCGGGTTAGCCCTTGGAAAAAATGATGTCCCGCTACCGTTACAACCCCTTCCGCGGCGGCAAGCTCGTAAAGCTTTTGGGTCCCACCAGGGAGATTTTCGAACCAAACCCACAAAAACATGGCACCGTCCGGCCGGTGGACTCTGATGGGGAGCCCCTTTGCGGCTTCCAATAATGAGTTCAACGCGAGCGACTGTTTCGATAAGTAATGGGGTCTGATCACCGTTTCGCAAAGCTCATCCAAACGGTTATTCGCCAGCAGTGGAAGGACTAGCTCAGGCCCAACCCTAGTGGGTGCAAGTCCATTGATTGCATTGGCGTTTCGTATCAGTTCTGTCACCTCTCTTGCGGCAACAATAATGCCGGTCCTGACACCCGGTAGTCCAAGCTTCGATAGACTGAGGCAGAGGATCGTGTTGTCGTCCCAGAATGGGGTGGCTGGTGTGTAAATCATGCCGGGAAAGGGAAGACCGTAGGCGCCGTCAATGATGAGCGGCACCTCAGTAGCGGCGCATTGCTGAGCTACATGCGTAAGCTCTGTATCCGTCACGACATTCCCTGAGGGGTTTGTGGGTCTGGAGAGACACACAGCGCCACTGGTCTCAATGCTGAGCTTAAAGCGTTCTAGGTCGATGCCGTATTTAAATTGTTGATCACCGATGAGGTCGATGCGAGCGGGGGTTGATCGAAGAATGGGTCGCGCTTGGCGACCCATATCGTTATAGCCGACATATTCGGGTGCTATGGGGAGCTCAATGTGTCGCCAGCTCCCATCGCTAAAACCCCCTGCAAAGGCATTAAAGAGAATCTCAAAGCTTGCCTGACTACCATTAGTAATCGCGATATTGGACGCCGAAAGGGGCTTTTTAAAAAGGCGTGACAAACGTTCGGCTAACGCGGCTCTAAAGCGTTCATGACCCTGTGGTGCATCGTAATCGCCCACCATTTGTGAAAAGCGCTTCGCATCGTCTATGACTTCGCTTGCGATTTGACGAAGCGCGCTCTCAACCTCTGGAATGTGGGCAGGGTTTCCGCCACCCATAGGGTAAAGTTGCCCCCCAGGCGGTGCAGCGATGGTGAGATCCTGCATGAGCTGGACGATTCCACTTTCACTGCTGTAATGTTGCGCGTAAGTCGAAAATTTCACGGTTAGCAAATACCTCTGCGTGGTGCCCACTCACACCTCGACGATGATCGAGCGGCTGCTGTTGCAATAAAGAGAACGAAATAACAATGATACCAAAGCTCGTAATAGCCAATTGGAAAATGGCGATTGATCGTGAATCAGTTCGTCATTTCCGCAATGAATGGGAAGAAAAGCAGGCGTCTTGCGAGGTAAAAGTTCTTATCGCACCTCCCGCGATTTTTTTATCAGACCTCGACGGTATGGCGGGTGTGGCACTCTGTGGCCAAGACGTTTCAGCCAATGAGCCTGGCGCGCACACGGGCGAATTGTCGGCACAGATGCTGGACGATTTTGGTTGCAGCCACGGATTAGTCGGACACTCTGAAAGACGCTCTTCGTGGAACGAGTCTGACGCTCTGGTCGCCAAAAAAGCGCAGAGACTCGAGTTGTTGCAGCTATGTCCCGTGATCTGTGTTGGCGAATCAAAAGCCGATAGAGAAAGTGGCAAGGCGGAAAAGGTTGTGGCGGAGCAGGTCCTCGCTAGCTGTGCGTTATTGAAAAGCCCTCCGGTCATTGCTTATGAGCCCGTGTGGGCGATTGGTTCGGGAGAGGCTGCAACACCCGAGATAGCAGAGGCGATGCATGCTGCTATCAAAGCATCGTTGGGGGCAAGATTTGGCAAACCAGTGCCTGTCTTGTATGGCGGGAGTGTCAATGAGCGTAATGCGAGTCAGTTCACAAGCTGCGATAGCATCGATGGTCTTCTCGTGGGAGGTGCATCCTTGAAGGCCGGAACGTTTTTAAATATCTGTCAATCAGTCGGGAGTAAGGGTTAATGCAGATCAGTGACAATACGCCGGTCTTAGTGGCCTCGGGCCAGATTGTCGATCGACTCGGTGACGGTTGGCGCGGATTATCACCCGCAGATCTCGCTGCCGAGGCGCTCCACGCGGCCGTGGCAGCAACCAATGTGACGGATCTTGCTAGGCAGGTTGATCAGTTGATGGTGATGCGGACCTTCGTGGATTCTGTGCCGGAGCGGATTAAGCCCTTGTTAGCGCCATTTGGATCAAGCGATCAGTTTGCCCGATCTGTTGCAAACCGAGCGGGTATGGAAGGTGCAAAAGCTATTTATGCAACGGCAGGTGGGCAAAGTCCGCAGCAGTATGTTGCAACAGCCTGTTCCGAGATTGCTCAAGGCCGCGCCAACGTCATCGCACTGTGTGGTGCGGAAGCGATAGCAACAATGCGCGCGTATCAGCGATCTGGCGAAACGCTCGATTGGGCGGAAAGCCCCGAGGGCACATCCGAAGACCACGGCATGGGCCTTGAGGATCAATTCGTTCCCGTATTGGCCGCGCATAAGGTAATCGCCCCGATCGATATTTACCCCCTAATGGAGCATAAAAAACGCGTCTCTCGTGGCATGAGTCGTACCCAATATCAGACATTTTTGGGTGATGTTCTCGCGCCGCTTGCTGACACAGCGCGCGAGAATCCCATCACGATGTTTGAGTCGGTGCCAGCGGCAAATGAAATCTCAACGCAAACGGGGCGAAATCGCGTGGTAGGGGATCCTCACCTTAAATCCATGGTCGCTAAGGATGGTGTCAATCAATCTGCGGCTGTCATTGTTATGCGATATGACAAGGCGTGTCACCTGGGCCTTGAGAAACAGGCGGTCTTTCTAAGGGGGTTCGCAGAGGCGACCGAGCAGGACCTAATTGAGCGGGCTGATTGGTCAGTATCGCCAGCGCTGCGCTGGACCTATGAGCATGCGCTCACCGCCGCGGATGTGACGCTCTCGGAAATCGACGCGTTCGACTTATACAGTTGTTTTCCCGTTGCCGTCATTGAGGCGATGGAGGCCTTGGGGCTTGAAGTAGGTGAACAAAGGCCTATCAGTCTCACGGGTGGGTTGCCATTTTTCGGCGGGCCTGGAAACAACTACTCAATGCATGGCATCGCATCGGCGGTAACAACAATCCAGCAAAACCAGCATGACACAGTATTCGTCGGCGCACTGGGCGGTCACATGTCCAAGCATGCGGTGGGTATCTACAGTCGCGCCCCGGGGGCTGTCGATCCCAGAGCGAACGACGTGAAGTTCGAAGGGGCTGGAAATAGTCGAGTGCTTGCCGCAGAATTCAGCGGCACCGCCGTAGTCGAGACTTTCATGATGAAGCAGCTAGCTGAGGGGACATGGCTTGCGGTGCTTGCTTTAACCGAGGCTGGAGAGCGTGTTGTCGCCGCTTCACTACTGGAGCCGGGTGACCTGAAAGACCTCTGTGTCGAGGGCGATCCTGTCGGTGCAAGGGTTCAGATTGAACCTGATACGCAAAACACGCACAAAGTTGTCGGGCTTGCCTGACGCAACGTTAGTTACAGAGGATTTATATGGATATTTCAGGAAAAGCGGCCGTTGTCACGGGTGGTGCATCAGGTATCGGACAGGCAGTTGCCCGACGAATTTATGCCGACGGCGGCAATGTCATCATATTTGATCTCAATGCAGACGCAGGCAACGCGATGGTTGAGGAAATGGGCGCAGATCGTTGTGTCTTTGCGCAGGTCAATGTCGCTGATGAAGCCACTGTTGAAGCGGGTATTGAAGCGGGAATCGCGAAATTTGGTGCGATCTACGCGGTGGTTAATTGCGCAGGTATCGCCACGGCATCGCGTACAGTGGGCCGAGACGGCGCGTTTCCCCTAGAAATGTGGGATAAAACCATTGCGGTAAACCTGACAGGCACTTTTAATGTGATTCGCTTGTGCGCCGTCAGAATGCAGCACAACGAGCCTGTTGATCAGTACATGGCACGGGGTGTGATTATCAATACAGCATCCGTCGCTGCCTTTGAAGGGCAGATGGGACAGGCGGCCTACAGTGCAACAAAGGGCGGCATCGTGGGTATGACGTTGCCGATAGCGCGGGACCTGTCAAAAATGGGTATTCGCGTAAACACGATTGCTCCCGGCATGATCAACACACCCCTTTTCGCTGGCCTTCCGCAGGATTCTATCGATTCATTGTCGGCCGCAGTGCTATATCCTCAGCGCTTAGGTGAGCCGGAGGAAATTGGGAAGTTGGCGGCAGCGATCATAGATAATGACTACATTAACGGCGAAACTATTCGTATGGACGGTGGCATCCGTATGCAACCCCGTTAAGGTTACGGTGAATCGATAAGGAGAATGATAATGAGTGAACCAGCTGTATTAACGGACGTCGCCGATGGCGTCATGACAATTACAATTAACCGTCCCGCCGCGAAAAATGCGGTGAATAAGGACGTTGCGGTAGGGATCGCGGCGGCTTTAGATCAGCTTGACGCGGATGACAATACCCACGTGGTAATCCTGACAGGCGCGGGGGGTACTTTTTGCTCGGGCATGGATCTGAAAGCCTTCGTTACGGGCGAGACACCTTACGTGGAAGGCCGTGGGTTCGCCGGTATGGTTCAGCGCTCTACCGACAAGCCGCTTATCGCTGCTGTGGAAGGTTACGCGCTTGCAGGTGGTTGCGAATTGGCGATTACGTGTGACCTTATCGTCGCTGCGGACAACTCCAAGTTTGGTATTCCTGAGGTTAAGCGCGGGTTGGCGGCGGCGGCGGGCGGTCTTGTGCGCCTTCCTCGTCAAATTCCAAGCCGTGTTGCGATGGAGATGGCCCTCACGGGCGATTTCATGGATGCAGATCGTGCGTTGAGCCTAGGCTTGATCAATCAGGTAGCACCTGCGGGTGAAGCGTTGGCTCAAGCCAAAGCGTTGGCGGCAAAAATAGCTGAAAATGGTCCACTTGCAGTTAAACGGAGTAAGCAAGTGATCAAGGAATCAATCGACTGGTCGCAGGACGAAATGTTCGAAAAGCAGCAGGCGATCGTGAACCCTGTCTTTTCGAGCGAAGATGCGATTGAAGGTGCGACGGCCTTCGCTGAGAAGCGCAAGCCTAATTGGAAAGGTCGATAAACTAAGTTTAGTAAAACGACCCGGCAATGCCGGGTCTTTTTTTGTCTGGGATATGAATATGCGTTTAATTGGATTTGTACTGGTCTTTTTGTGGTTGTCAGGGTGTGCGTCACCTAGCCAAAAATTGTCAAGCCAAGAGGCTGTGATTACGGACACGGGTTCGGTTTTGGCATACGAGTCTGAAGACAATGTGCTCCGATGGTACGACATTCCTTACGCTCAGGCGCCTGTGGGTGATCTGAGATGGCGAGCACCGCAGGCCCTTGCAGCGACCGATGCGCGCATCAGGCGTAGCTCAGATGCCATTATGTGCCCTCAAGAAGCGGGCTTTGTGAGTGGAGTTGAGGGTGAGTCAAGCATAGGCACCGAAGATTGCCTTTACCTTGACGTGACTGCACCGGCCGATGCAGACGGCAGTTTGCCGGTTATGTTCTGGATTCATGGTGGCGGTAACACGGCAGGGCACAAGAACGACTACGACTTCTCGAAATTGGCTGCAAAGCAAAACGTGGTGGTTGTCACGTTCAATTACCGCCTTGGCCCCCTCGGTTGGTTTAGCCACCCAGCGCTTGATACTGGCCCGGGTGCCATCGCCAACTTTGGCACGCTCGACATCATTGCAGCATTGGGCTGGGTTCAGCGAAATATTGATGGCTTTGGTGGTGATAAAAATAACGTGACGATATTTGGAGAGAGTGCTGGCGGACACAATGTGTTCACGCTGTTGGCCTCGCCATTATCCAATGGGTTGTTTCACAAAGCGATTTCGCAGTCGGGTTATGTCAGATCTATGAGTCCTCGCGAGGCGTTTAACCGGGATCGTGAATTCCCTGAGATTGATCGCGGAAGTTGGGAGTTTACGCAAGAACTCGGTTTGGATGATGCGCGTGCGACGGCGAGCTCCCTCCGGGCGATTGACGCAGACACGATTATTTCTACCTTCTTTGGTATGCCATCTGATCATCGTAGCCCCGGCATTATCAATGACGGTGTTGTAATACCAACAGAAGGTTTTGCTCAAGCACTGAGTAATCCGGCGTATGCCAAGCCGGGTGTATCCGTCATGGCGGGCGCTAATAACGAGGAGGTCACTTTGTGGATGGGCTTAAATCGTTACTTTGTGAATGCATCGTACCCGCTTACCAAGTGGTTACCGCCGAAAGTCACTTTAAAAAACCCCGATTTGTATAAGTTTTGGGTAAGACAGCGCTCAGAAGGTTGGAAAGCACAGGGCGTTGACCGCCCCTTGGTTGCACTCGAGGCAGCGGGTTACTCATCCTTGTACGCTTATCGTTACGACTGGAATGATCAAGAAGACAGCTTCCTCATTAAATTTTCTGAGGTATTAGGTGCTGCTCACGCGAGTGAAATTTCATTTGTTCAAGGGAAGGCGATGTATGGGCCAATTGGTTCTTACATGTACCCGGACAGCGAGTCCGCTCGCGATATGACCGACATCATGATGACCGCTTGGGGTAATTTTGCGCGCGAAGGTAGGCCGGGCGCGGTCAAGGGCGACGCCTGGGCACCCTTTGTGTCGCGGGCACCGCATTACATGGTGCTCGATTCGCTGGGGGATCACGAGCTAAGAGCCGACGCAGCCTCTATGGAGGCCATTTTTACCGAGGTCGCTGAGACCGACCTTTTATCTTCCAATGATCGTTGCATTCTCGCTTGGGAGCTCGCAACTGCACTTGCTGATCCGGCCTATGGCGCCTACCGACGCTGGAACGGTGGTGAATGTGCTGATGTTGATGTGCGTGCATTGCGTAAATCGATTCGTGAGGCGCTTGAGGCTGAGTTTGGAACCACTTCGGTACTCTGACCTGTCTGACTTGTGCCTCATCGATAGGCGTTGTTACCGCGCATCATGACTAAAGTAATCGCCGTAGTAGGCGCGTCGGGCAGTGGTAAAAGTAGTGTGGTCGCGCGACTTACAGCAGGCCACGAAGGCGGTATCTCGGTCGTTCACGCTGACAGTTATTACCGCGATCTTTCGCACCTCACGTTTGAGGAGCGTGATCGCGTTAATTACGATCATCCCGATGCCATAGAATTTGAGCGGCTGTGCGATGATCTCCGGTCATTGAAGGCGGGGGAGCGCATCGAGGCGCCGGTTTATGACTTTAGTGTGCATAACCGTGTGGTCGAGACTCAGGGGATCGATGCAACGGATATAGTCATCGTAGAAGGCATCCTCGTCTTGGCGGATCCCACTACGGCCGAGCTGATCGATAAGATCGTTTTCATCGAAACCTCGCTTGCTACCTGCCTAAAGCGGCGTATCGAGCGTGACAGAGCAGAGAGGGGACGCTCAGAGCGATCTGTCCGAGATTTCTGGGAAACGCGGGCCGCGCCTATGTTTTCGCAGTATGTTGCGCCCTGGAGGGCTAGAGCGGATCTGGTGCTGAGTGGCGAGCGCGACCTGTCGGTGGCCCATGACCAATTAAGAAGGTGGTTACTCGCTGATACGAGTCAGTGATGCCACGGCTTCACTTTGTTGGCTCTTCATCTACCGGAGGCACCACTCGGTATTTACGTCGAGCATGCGTTTCTTGAGGGCGGTAGCCCGTCACCTGCAGTTGCTAATACGCTCAAAGTGACTCTCGTTGCTTAGAAACCCAGCGAAAGTGGGCCGATAGTGTCTCGTCGGCCAGCAGTTTTTCAAGTGTGTTATAGCGTGTTGCGAGTGTTATCTCATCGTAGGCAGTGTGGACACCTTTGTGGCATTTACGGCAAATGCGGACGCCTACATTGAGTTGGTCTTTCGAAAACCGTTTACGAAAGCCTTTTCGTCGATGAACCTTTCTGGGGATCAAATGATGGAAGGTGAGCGCCACCACCCTGCCACAGCAAGCACAGGGCGGTAGGGCGGTGTGATTTTGCACTCAGGAGGCTACTCTCCGCCGACAGTTACCTCGTCAATGAGATCGCGTAATTCACTGCTTTCGGGTCCGACGCCTGAACCAAATTTTGCAACCACTTCGCCGCTTCCTGAGACCACATATTTGTTGAAATTCCAACGTGGGTATCCTTTCGCCTCTCCCAAGCCTTTGAAAACGGGATTGGCATTACGACCCCGAACGGACGTAGTTGCCATAACGGGGAACGAAACGTCGTATTTCTCGAAGCACACGGTTGCCGCGTCGGCTTCATCGTTCTCTTCTTGGAAGAAGTCATCCGAAGAAAAGCCGACGACAACAAGGCCTTTGTCTTTGTAATCTTGATGAAGCTGTTCAAGACCTGTGAACTGAGGTGTGTAGCCACAATTACTCGCTGTGTTCACGATGAGCATAGGCTTACCTGCGTAACTTTCGCAAAAGTTGACCGTGTCTTTGGAGCTGAGCTTGCGCATTTCTGTGTTCAAAAACTCTGGGCATGCGAATGTTGTCGCTGATGCTGTCATACCGAGTGTCAAAGCTAGTAGCGTGCGTTTCATGGGAGTTCCTCCGTTAGATAATAGGAGTATAGGTCAAACCGAACCCTTCGGTTCATAAGTCGAATGTTTCGTCGAACGCCTGTCCAGCATAGCTGCCTGCGCAACCCGCGCGTCAGAGTCGACTGAGGAGCCGCTCAACCTCTGTCATGGTCCACTCGGGATGACAATGATATGACGATGCGTGCGTGCCCCATCGTCCTTTATCAGCCAAGCAGGGGTGATCTGACTCGATGCTCGGCACATAAGTCAATGTTGCCGAGCTATTGGTTGCCGCTAATGTTTCGCTCCACACGGCGCGGGTAATGGGGTCGTCTTTGTTTTGAACGATATGAATGGGAAGTGATAGGTCTCCACCCAAACTCAACGCATCATTTTTACCTTTGGGGAGACTCCAAAAATAGGGCGCCAGCCAAGCCATAGGCTTAAATAGCGCTGGCGGTAATCCGTAACCGACGTAACCGCCTTGAGCGAGTGCATCGTAGGTGTTTAACATCGGATCAAACAGCAATAATCCGTCCGCGGACATTCCCTTTGCTATGGCGTAGATCGCTGTAGCGCCGCCCATTGAAAGACCGCATACAATCACTGGAACGTCGCCAGTTTTCCGATTTTGTAGCCAGCGACTGGCTGCATGAAGGTCTCTGTATTCGGTCGCACCCATGCGTAGGTATCCGTCGGTGTAGTCCGAGTTCCCATGGTTACGTTGGTCAAACGTAAGAACAGAAATGCCCCGACTGTTCAGATGATCGTAGAAACCCAACGTATTGAAGAAAGGAGAGAATCGGCTCGACCCGGCGCCATGGACGAACAGGACAATCGCTCGTGGG
>Ga0228644_1000649_pt1 | contig 10737 bp, 10 predicted proteins | sample 56DmetaG_FD_186020 | JGI IMG/M metagenome (GOLD analysis project Ga0228644, IMG submission 186020) | Seawater microbial communities from Monterey Bay, California, United States - 56D | ecosystem: Environmental > Aquatic > Marine > Coastal | place: USA: California | collected 2016-11-09
TCTCGCCCAAAAATGAAACCTCAAGATCACTTGCTAGATGCCTTGCTCCTTCTTGACCGAAAATGTAATATTTGTGGTCTGGTAATTCCTCAGGTACAAAATAGGCCATATTTTCAATAATGCCCAATACCGGTACATTGATGCTTTCTTGTTGGAACATAGCCACTCCCTTTTTAGCATCAGCAAGTGCAACATTTTGTGGAGTACTGACAACCACAGCTCCAGTAATGGGTAAAGACTGCATGATACTCAAGTGAATGTCTCCAGTCCCAGGTGGTAAATCAATCAATAAAAAATCTAATTCACCCCAAGCAGCATCAAAAATCATTTGATTTAGTGCTTTAGCAGCCATAGGGCCACGCCAAACCACCGCTTGATTTGGTTTGGTGAAAAATCCAATCGAAAGTATTTTAACACCATAATTTTCGACAGGTTGCATTTTTGAAGCTCCATCAACTTGAACAGCCAAAGGGCGTTCCAGCGCAACATCAAACATCAAAGGAATAGAAGGGCCATAAATGTCGGCATCTAAAACACCAACCTTAAAACCCATTTTAGCCAATGTAACGGCCATATTCGAAGTAATTGTAGACTTGCCAACACCGCCTTTACCAGACGCTATTGCGATGATATGTTTGATTCCAGGGATGGGTTTACCCTTGATTTCATTTTTTGGCGCTTTATTCGCTTCAACTTTCACATTGACTTGGATTTTGGCTTTGGGATATACCAACTCATGAATGGTTTTCATGATGTCCACTTCGGTGCGCTTTTTGGCCTGAAGGCTAGGATTGGAAATGGTGATATCCACAACGACTTCATCACCAAAAACAACAATGTTTTTTACCGCCTGACTTTCAATCATATTCTTCCCTTCACCTGGCGCAGTAAGGGTCTTTAACGCGTTTTGTATGTCTTGTTTTGTAAATTTCAAGGTGGATAATTTAGACTTATTCTAAAGGACAAATATACGCTTGATTTGTCAAAAAAACTAAAGTTCTTTTGATGGATCCCAAAATACAATTTCAAAATTTTGAATTTGGTTATTTTTGACTTCAATTCCTTCATTTTCTAGAAGTTGCTGCATCAAATTTATGCCCTCAAAATGATGTTTACCTGTGAGCAATCCTATTCTGTTGACCACTCGGTGCGCGGGAACGTCTTTAGCATGAGACGCAGTCATTGCATAGCCCACGGCTCTGGCGCTTTGTGGCGAAGCCAAATAACGTGCAATGGCTCCATAAGTTGTGACACGTCCATATGGAATTTGACGTGCTACAGTAAAACATTTTTCAAAAAAACTAGAAGATTCCGACATCTTAATCCTACCTTAGAAGGTTAATCAAAGTGGCAATTGCCACGACTAAAGTGATAACACCAATGCAATAGTTCATATTTTTTGGACTGGCTATTTTTGTGTTTTTTAGAGTGTCAAAAAACAAAATATAAACATACAAGGCCATAAATGTTCCCATAACTGCACCAGAGACATAGGTTCCAATAGTTGTAGCTTCTAAACTCATCCAACCATAAGACAGCAGCGTAGTCACTACATAGGCCTGAAAAGGAATGGGGAAAACATTTAGTGCAGACATAAATATACCTTGAAAAAAACGGCTTTGTTTACTTTTTACAGAGTGTTCTATTGCTAAGGTAGACGATTTTGCTGTGTTGAAAAAATAGGCTGAAACCAACAAAAAAATGACAAAGGCTACCCGCTTCAAAATAACCGTAACCTCAGGATGAAGATTAAGATATTTAGCAAAAACCACCCCGATATAAACTTGAATGGCAACAACAATACATACCCCAAAAGAAAACATAAAACTTCTGTTGTGCCCTTCTTTCAAACTGATTTTAGCTGCGGATACATTAAGCAATCCAGGGGGCACGACCCCAATAAAAGCAATCAAAAGACTGATAAAAAAGATAATTGTGTTGTTCAAATGCTAGTTGATTTTGAATCTAATATAAGTAATTGCTTTGTTTTGCTCCAAATACGTTTGTTCATAAAAGGTTTGAATGCCAGTAACTTCTTCTGGACTTCCTTCTTGATGATACACATCGTGGTTGGCATATTGCACCTCATGGCCTCGCCCATGCAACAACCCAAGGGTGTAGCCATGCATAAACTCACTATCTGTTTTGAGGTGAACAACGCCAGTATCGTTTAGGATATGTTTGTAGCGTTGCAAAAACGCATCATTGGTCAGACGGTGTTTGGTGCGTTTGTATTTGATTTGTGGGTCGGGAAAAGTGATCCAAATTTCATCAACTTCATTTTCAGCAAACAAATGTTCTATCAGTTCGATTTGCGTACGAATAAAAGCTACATTAGGGAGTTGCTCTTCTATTGCTGTTTTGGCACCACGCCAAAAACGCGCACCTTTGATGTCAATCCCAATGAAATTTTTGTGGGGATATCGCTTGGCCAGACCGACAGTGTATTCACCCTTTCCACAGCCCAGTTCCAAAACTAATGGATTGCTGTTTTTAAAAAAATCCGCACCCCATTTTCCTTTAAATGGAAATATAGCATCCACAAGATCCGTACGTTTGGGCTGAAGTACATTGTGAAATGTTTCATTTTCTCGAAATCTTTTGAGTTTATTTTTGCTTCCCACTGATGATAATTTTGAGCAAAAATAGGAAAATTACATAGAAGTTATTCCTGTTTTTGGAGGGTAAATGAAAACTCACTTCCTATACCGTACTTGCTTTCAATAAAGATTTTCTGCTCATGTGCTTCAATAATGTGTTTTACAATAGCGAGTCCAAGTCCGGAACCTCCTTCGCTCCGAGCACCACTTTTATCAACTCTATAAAACCGCTCAAAAAGACGTGGAATATGTTCTTCCTCTATGCCTTCGCCATTGTCGGTAATGCGCACCACAACTTTTGCATCATCAAGAGCCTCAATACTGACTTCTGTAGTTCCATTGGTGTGCCCATAATTTATAGAATTAACTAAAAGATTGGTCAGCACTTGTTGAATCCGTTCCATATCGGCATGGACATATACTGAAGAGGTCGAAAGTTCATCCAATGAAAGCGTGATGTTTTTCTTTTTGGCTTTCATTTCCAATTGTTCAAAAACATTATTTATCAATTCTAAGATGTCAAAATTTGTTTTTTCCAATTTGGCATCACCAAATTCTATCTTAGTGATCATATCCAAATCTTTGACAATATAGATTAAGCGATCGACGCCTTTATCGGCTCTTTTTAAATATTTTTTCAACACTTCGGGGTCTTGCATTGCGCCATCCAAAAGGGTTGAAATATACCCTTGAACAGTAAATAATGGCGTTTTCAGTTCATGCGCTACGTTACCCACAAATTCTTTTCTAAATTCTTCTCGCGCACGAAAAGATTCTAACTCCATTTTTTTTAGTCGTGTGTATTTGCTAAGTTCTTTAGACAAAAAATCTAAATCCGTCGAAATAGGCACACTGTTAACTGGCCCTGTTTCAGCTTCTAAAAAAATGACATCATTATAAATTTTTTCAATTCTTTTGAAGATATAGCGATCGACACGGTATTGAATCAGAATAAAAGACAGTACAAAACAAAAGAGTGAACTTAGAATAATGAGTTTTCCGTTGAACTGATCAATGTAAAACAAAAAAACACTCAGAAAGAGTGTAAGAAAAAACGTCAAAAGCAGCGCTGTAGTGCCTGCAAATTTATAGGTTTTTTTCAGTGATGAACTCATTTGTTTTGAAACTTATACCCTACGCCTTTAATAGTTTTGAAGCGCTTGTCGCCAAGTTTTTCACGCAATTTTCGGATATGAACATCAATCGTTCTTCCACCAACAACCACTTCATTCCCCCAAATTTTATCAAGGATATCTTCGCGTTTAAAAACTTTTCCTGGTTTTGATGCCAACAAATATAACAATTCAAATTCTTTACGTGGTAAAATGACATCCTCTCCTTTAAAAATAATTTTGTAGGCCTCTCTATCGATAGTTAAGTTTTCAAGTTCTAAAAGGTCTTTGGATGGGCTATCTGTAATTGTATTCAATCGCCTAAGCAGCGATTTGATTTTACTGACCAAGACTTTTGGTTTGATGGGTTTGGTGATGTAATCATCTGCACCAGCTTCAAAACCTGCAACTTGCGAATAGTCCTCACCACGCGCCGTAAGAAAGGTGATGAGTGTATGTTGAAGGTCAGGAATTTTTCTGATTTGCTCACAGGCCTCAATGCCGTCCATCTCAGGCATCATTACATCCAAAATAATAAGGTGAGGTTGTTCTTTTTTGGCTTTTTTTATGGCTTGTATTCCGTTGTTGGCCGTAGATACGTTGTAGCCCTGTGCTGAGAGGTTGTAACTGATGATTTCCAAAATATCGGGCTCATCATCAACCAAAAGAATTTTAACGTTTGAATTGCTCATTTCTTTGTTTAAGATTCATTGTAAAGATATTCAATATGTTACAAATTAAAAAAAATGATTCAAGTATTAACGTTAACTTAAACCTAAGGTAACATTATTGCTATAAAAACTACAAAACTAAACGTAGAATTTTTAAGAAATGGCTGGTCCGAAACGACAATCCGTATACCAAAAAATTGACATTGCCTTAATACGCCCTACCTTTTTTTATGGATACATTAATTTATTGCAAAGTAAAATGTAAATTTCTGTTAAATGGTATCGCTAAGTGAATTTTCTTTTGAAAAATCCTTAAAAAAAAGCTATATTTGAGAACACTTTTTAAAAAAATTACAATGAAACACTTTTACTTTTTACTTTTTACATTTTTTACTTTAAACCTGTCTTTTGGGCAAGTATTTATTACCGAAATTGCAGACCCCAATAACAATGCAAATGCGAGATATATCGAACTTTACAACGCTGGATCTACAGATGTAGATTTCAGTGAGGGTAATGGGTGGCAAATTGATAAATACCTGAATGGTAACCCAGGTGTGAATAAAACCTTAGACCTGACAGGAACCATTGCAGCTGGTGACTTTTATATAATTGCGTACGATAACACTTCTGGAAGTTTCCAATCTGTATATGGTTTTGCACCAGATCAACTTGACAACATTAATAATGGTGTTGCTGGAAGTAATGGGGACGATGATTTGGCTTTGGTTGATGGAACCGACACTATTGTAGATTTTTATGGAGTTTATGATTTTCAGGCAGATACTAATACAGATAATTCGGGTACATGTGCTGAATATGAAGATGGAAGAGCAGAGCGTTTGACCACTGTAACTTCTGGTTCCACAACATTTAATGAAGCTGAATGGAATGTTTGGGCAGACTCTACTGTATCAGAATGTACGTCACATCTGAATGCTCCTAGATCAGCTCCAACTGATTTTGACCCAGGGCAATGGGGAACACCAACATGTGGTTTATCTTTGTCATCACCCTCTGCAGTTTGTGATGCAATAACTACGGGTGTAGACACCTACACAGCTAGTGTAAATTTTTCAGGAGGTGGTACTGGCACTTTCACAGTAACAGCGGACTCTGGAACCGTAGATTTAAGTGCTGGTAATCCAACAACAGATGCAAGTGGTACCATAACCGTAACAGGAGTTGCCGAAGGAACTGATGTCGTTATAAATGTTACAGACGGTAGTATTTGTAATATAGATTACACCATTTACTCAGCAGACTGTGTGCCTGGACTTGAATTACCGCTTTATGAAGGGTTTGATTATACTGTTGGAGAAAACTTGGATGATCAAACAAATTGGACTGGCTTTTATTCCGGTGATAATGTTCTGATTGGTGGACCAGGCGGACTTACCTACACAGGTCTAGCTAGTGGTGCTCAAACAGGAAATCATATTAGTTTTGACGGAAGTGGTATTGACAATAAAATTGAATTTACAGGAGTAACCTCAGGTGAAGTATACGCTTCATTTCTTTTTAATATAACAGATCAATCCAGTATTACAGACCTAAATGATGGAGGTTATTTTGCTGCACTAGCTGAGGGAGATTCTAGCTTTGATACAAGAGTTTGGGTGCACCCAATTACGGACCCGGTAGGGACAACTTATGAAATATCAATCACCAACGCTTCCTTTAATGCAGTTTTTGCAGGATCATACAATGTTGGAGATACTGTCTTAATCGTATTAAGTTATGCCCCAGGAGCAGGAACTGTAAAAGGATGGGTAAACCCAACTTCACTGGGTGGTGCTGAACCAACTCCAAATTTTTCAGAAACGGACTCGAGCCCTGCAGCTACCATCAATCGCTTTATCGTAAGACAGGACAGTGCTGGTGAGACTCCATCTATTTTATTTGATGAATTACGTATTGGAACTTCATTTGCAGATGTTACACCAACAACACTTTCTAACGCTGATTTTAGTTCTGATGTGTTTAAACTATATCCTAACCCAGCAAAGAGTAATTTTGTGAATATCACTTCAACTGGATTGGGAGCTATTCAAGCCAATGTATTTGATATTTTTGGAAAGCAAGTTGTAAATACTGCTGTCACCAATGGACGCTTAGATGTATCAACGCTAAACACTGGGGTATATGTTGTAAAGCTAACACAAGGTTCAGCAACAACCACTAAAAAACTGATTATCCAATAATCTAATTTTTATAATACTCAAAAAGAGCGTTGCAATGCAACGCTCTTTTTATTTTCTCTATTTTTGTAATGCATTTGAACAATAATGGATTACGCGTTAATTTTTGATATCAATTCCGAAGCGGCTTTTACCAAAAAAGCACTTGAACTATTCAAATTTCAATTTGAAGAAAATCCAGTATACCGTTCTTTTTGCGACCTTTTGTATAAACACCCCAGCGATATCCAAAAATTAGAAGATATTCCCTTTATCCCCATAGAGTTTTTTAAAACCCATAAAGTTCTTTCAACAAAAAAAGAAATTCAACAAACCTTTACCAGCAGTGGAACTACTGGCAGTGTGGTGAGCCAACACCATGTGGCCGATCTCAACCTTTACAAAACAAGTTTTCAAAAAGGGTTTTCACACGTTTATGGCAATATAGAAGACTATGCTGTTTTGGCGCTTCTGCCCTCTTATTTGGAACGCGATGGCTCTTCTTTGGTTTATATGGTGGAGGATATGATCCAACAATCTAAACACCCTAAAAGTGGGTTTTATTTGGATGATTTAGACGCATTAAAACAAACCCTTCTGGAGCTTGAAGCGTCAGGGCAAAAAACACTTCTTATTGGCGTGTCTTATGCCCTTTTAGATTTGGTAGAATTTCATCAATTTGATTTAAATCATGCTATAATCATGGAAACTGGCGGTATGAAAGGCCGCCGAAAAGAATTGATTAAAGCTGAATTACACGCCATTTTAAAAAAAGGATTTGGTGTAGATAAAATCCATAGTGAATATGGAATGACCGAGCTTTTGTCACAGGCCTATTCCAAAGGCGATGGTTTGTTTTCTTCACCACCGTGGATGAAGGTGCTCATCAGGGATCCTGAAGACGCTTTAACTATACTTCCAAAAGGAAAATCTGGCGGTATCAATATTATTGATTTGGCCAATGTCGATTCTTGTGCCTTTATTGCGACACAAGATTTAGGGAAAATTCATAAGAATGACACCTTTGAAGTGCTTGGTCGTTTTGACCAGTCTGATATTAGAGGATGTAATTTGATGGTGCTTTAAACCGCACGGATAATAAACGTACTGCGCTTTCCACGATTCAAAATAATGTAAGTATCGTTAATCAGATCTGTTGCGCTCAATGTGTACTGTTCATTGACCTTTTCTTTATTGACCGCAATTGAATTTTCTTTTAATGCACGTCGTGCTTCACCATTGGACGCTAAAAAGCCGGTTTCGGCAGAGAGTGCGGCAATCATATCCAATCCTTCTAAAATTTTATCTTTGGATACATCGGCTTGAGGTACACCTTCAAAAACATCTAAAAAAGTGGCTTCGTCCAACGTTTGAATATCTTCTTTGAATGCTTTACTGTATAAAATTTGAGATGCTTTTTCTGCATTTTGACAATCTTCCGCACCATGCACCATAGTCGTGATTTCTTGTGCTAATCGTTTTTGCAATTGACGCAAATGTGGTTGTCCTTTATGCATTTCGATCAATGAATTGATATCTTCTTGCTCTAAAAATGTAAAAATTTTGATGTATTTTTCAGCATCTTCATCACTCGAATTCAACCAGTATTGATAGAATTTATAAGGCGAGGTTCTTTTAGGATCAAGCCAAACATTTCCGCCTTCACTTTTTCCAAATTTTGAGCCATCAGATTTCGTAATCAATGGGCAAGTAATGGCAAATCCTTTGCCATTTCCAATACGTCTAATAAGTTCTGTACCTGTGGTAATGTTGCCCCATTGGTCGCTTCCTCCCATCTGAATGGTACACTTATGCGCTTGATATAAATGTAAAAAATCGTACCCTTGAACCAACTGGTAGGTAAATTCTGTAAAGCTCATCCCTTCATTGCTATCCGATGAAATTCTATTTTTTACAGAATCTTTAGCCATCATATAGTTGACCGTAATGTGCTTACCAACATCACGAATAAAATCCAAAAATGAAAAGTCTTTCATCCAGTCGTAATTGTTGACCATCAACGCTGCATTGGGTTGATTGCTTTCAAAATCTAAAAAATGTGCCAACTGCTTTTTGATGGCCTCTTGGTTGTGGCGTAGTGTTGCTTCGTCCAATAAATTCCGTTCGGCAGATTTACCCGAGGGATCACCAATCATGCCTGTTGCACCACCAACTAAAGCCACGGGTTTGTGCCCACACCGCTGATAATGTGCTAACAACATAATAGGCACCAAATTTCCGATATGTAAAGAATCTGCTGTAGGATCGAATCCTACGTACGCAGCACGCATTTGTTCCGAAAGATGTTCTTCCGCACCAGGCATGACATCATGAATCATTCCTCTCCACTTCAGTACCTCTATAAAATTATTGGTCATTTTTAAAATTTTGTTCAACAAAGATAAAAGATTCAGCCATGCTGAGAAAAGAAAAATCAGTAATTTCGCAGCATGGTTTTAGTTACAGGCGGTACAGGACTTATTGGGAGTCATTTGCTCTTTAAATTGACTCAGCAGGGTGAAAACGTTAGAGCCACCTACAGAGTGGGTTCTGACCTCGATCAAGTAAAGGTTGTTTTTTCTTATTATTCGGATGATTCGGAAAGTTTATTTAACCAAATCGAATGGGTAGAAGCCGACCTTAATGATATTCCAAAACTAACGCTTGCATTCGAAAATATATCGCATGTTTACCATTGTGCCGCATTAATTTCTTTTGACCCTTCGGATTATAAATTACTCCGTAAAACAAACATTAAAGGGACGGCAAATATTGTCAATTTGTGCAGTGCTTTTTCAGTAAAAAAACTGTGTTATGTGAGCAGTATAGCGACTTTGGGGTACAATCCTGAGCGGATTGATGAGGAAACCCACTGGAGCGGAAATCAAGACCAAAGTGTGTATGCCATATCAAAATATGGTGCCGAAATGGAAGTTTGGCGCGGAACTCAGGAAGGCGTTTCAACAGTAATTGTGAATCCAGGTGTCGTACTTGGTCCAGGATTTTGGTCTTCTGGAAGTGGATTGTTGTTTAAAATGGCTGCTAAAGGTAAGATGTACGCCACAAAGGGTGTCACGGGCTATGTTGCTGTTCAGGATGTGGTTACAGCAATGGTTCGCCTGATGAATACCTCAATTGAAAATCAGCGCTATATTTTAACAAATGGACATCATTCCTATTTCGAAATTATGAGTATGATTTCAAAGGAATTGAACGCAAAACTTCCCAAAAAAATGAGTTCCTCTTTTTGGCTTGTACTCGCTTGGCGAATGGATTGGATAGTGTCCAAAGTATTTGGAAGAAAACGGAGGCTAACAAAACAACTGAGTTATACTCTGCAGAAAAAATCATATTACAGCTCGGGTAAAATTAAACAAGATTTAGAAGGGTTTGAATTTACTGCTATTTCAGATTCTATTTCTTCAACATCTCAATTCTTTTTGAAGGAAGTCTATTCTTAAGCGTTAGTTTTTGGTTTTTTAAATCGAGCGCTGAGTCCGGTTTTACCAATTTGGTTTTTCGAATCGAGTCACGAATTCTTTTTTCTTCTGCAACAAGGTCTTGCAATACTTTCTTATCGGATTCTAGTTTCTTTTTTAGGTGTTCGTATATAGATGCATAGGCTTCACTGTTGTGTGCGTAGTAAGTGTTACTGTTGGCCAGTTGAGTACTGTCGATGCCATATTTATCAAAAATATACTGGGTCGGATCGGCAATGTGCTTTTCCAAGATTTTCTTATTGATGCCTTTGGCGGCATTAAGCAACATAAATTCGCTTAATACCTCAACCATTTGATCCTCTTCAATCAAATTTTCTGGCGCTTCATAAGTGTTTTTATTACAAGAAACACAAAGGGTAAAAATAAGCAAGAAAGACCAAATTCTCATCGTTCAAATGTTAGGCGCATGGCTGCATTTTGTTTAAGAAATTGTGCGTTGTGGTATACTAAAGCACCATTCAGTATCGTATGTGTAATTCTCGATTTGAATGTTGTTCCCTCAAATGGCGACCATCCACATTTATACAAAATATTGTCTTTGGTTACCGTCCAAGGATTGTGCGGATCGACCAAAATCAAATCGGCATAATATCCCTTCCTGATAAACCCTCTTTTTTCAATTTGAAATAAAATGGCGGGGTTATGTGCCATTTTTTCAACAATCTTTTCTAAAG
>Ga0228644_1000669_pt1 | contig 10450 bp, 7 predicted proteins | sample 56DmetaG_FD_186020 | JGI IMG/M metagenome (GOLD analysis project Ga0228644, IMG submission 186020) | Seawater microbial communities from Monterey Bay, California, United States - 56D | ecosystem: Environmental > Aquatic > Marine > Coastal | place: USA: California | collected 2016-11-09
TGCGATGAGGAAGGTCGCGTAGTAGTTGAAATTTATGTCAATCAAAACGGCGTAGTGACCAATGCTACAGCAGGGAAACAAGGAACAACAGGCGATATTTGTCTTTATGAAGCTGCCAGAAAAACAGCACTTGCTCATAAGTGGCCCGCCGATTCTAAAGCTCCGTTTAAACAAATTGGTTTTGTTATTGTAGAGTTTAGTGTACGTCAATAAGATGAATTATAAAGAAACTACAGCTTGGATGTTTTCAAGATTGCCCATGTATCAACAACAGGGTGGAGCAGCCTACAAAGAAGATTTGAGTCGAACTTTGAAATTGTCAGCTCAACTCAATTACCCTGAACGGAAGTTCAAGTCGGTACATGTTGGCGGAACAAATGGAAAAGGATCTACTGCACACATGATTGCGGCTATTTTACAAGAAGCAGGATTCAAAGTAGGTCTATACACTTCACCTCACTTAAAGAATTTCCGCGAGCGTATCAAAATTAATGGCGCTACGATTTCAGAACAATTTGTGGTTGAATTTGTAGCACATCAAAAAGCGTTTTTAGAAGACCATCAACTTTCATTTTTTGAAATGACCGTAGGAATGGCTTTTTCATATTTTGAAAAAGAAAATGTTGATATTGCTATTATAGAGGTAGGTCTTGGAGGACGATTAGATTCTACAAATATTATTTCACCAGAGGTTTCTGTAATCACTAATATTGGTTTAGACCATACCCAGTTTTTGGGAGATACTTTACAAGAAATCGCAGCTGAAAAAGCGGGGATTATTAAAGAAAACACCCCTATTGTCATCGGAGAAACTCAAGACGAAGTACAATCTATTTTTAAACAAAAAGCAAATAATTTAAATGCAAATATTTATTTTGCTGATGTGTCCATACACAAAACTTTTCCTTGCAGTCTTCGGGGGAATTATCAGAAAAAAAATATAAAGACTGTATTACAGACGATTAAGCTTTTACAAGCAAGAGGCCACAAGATTAGTGAAGAACATATTCAAAATGGGTTCTTGAATGTACAAAAAAACACAGGTTTGCGAGGACGATGGGAAGTGCTTTCTGAAACCCCAAAAATTATTTGCGATACGGCTCATAACATGGAGGGGTTGAGTTTGGTATTAAACCAACTTTTAAGTAGATCATATGATTCTTTACATATTGTACTTGGAATGGTTCGGGACAAATCGGTTGGAAAATTAGTAAATTTATTTCCAGTTGATGCTAAATATTACTTTTGTAAGCCCAATGTGCCAAGAGGAATAGAAGCTGAAACAATAGCCCAAATTTTTAAAGAAAAAGGGTGTAATGGTCAAGTCTATTCATCTGTAAATGAGGCATTCAGTACTGCAAAGGCAGAAGCCAAAGAGCAAGATTTAATTTTTGTTGGCGGCAGTACTTTTGTTGTAGCCGAAGTGCTGTAAATTTTACTAAAAAACCTTTTGTGAAAAGAAAAACTAGTCTATATTTGCACACCAATTGTTAGGGCGCGTAGCTCAGTTGGTTCAGAGCACCTGGTTTACACCCAGGGGGTCAGGGGTTCGAATCCCTTCGCGCCCACAAAAAAACCTCATTTATTTAAGTGGGGTTTTTTATTTCAATTTTCCCTAAATAGTGTAAAACTAATACCAATATCCCACAAAGGAATTGAATAAAAGCAAATGGCTTTATTTGTTCAAAAGGAAGCATATTTATAAATCCACTAATTGCAAAAAGGAATCCATATAAATACCAAAATATTTTTCCGATTTTTTTCTTTTTTTCATCTGAAACACGCATTACACGAAGAGAAAAAAAGTGAAGCATAGCGATTACCACAAACACTAAAGATAAAATAAGTAACCCCTTAATCATTTTTTCTACTGAATTAAACAAAATAGTACAATAACTTACTCAAATAAGTTGGCTCATGTTGTAGTTATTGTTGTTAAACTAACATGGTTACTGGATTTTCAATAAACCCTTTAAGGGTTTGTAAGAATGCCGCTCCAGTTGCTCCATCTACAGTCCTATGGTCACACGCAAGGGTGAGCTTCATTGTATTTCCTGCCACAATTTGGCCGTTTTTCACTACTGGTTTTTCTACTATTGAACCAACAGATAAAATTGCTGAGTTTGGTTGATTTATGATTGAGGTAAAACTTTCGATGCCAAACATACCTAAGTTAGATATAGTAAATGTACTGCCTTCCATTTCTTGAGGAGTAAGTTTTTTGTTTCGTGCACGTCCAGCAAAATCTCGAACAGCAGATCCAATTTGTGGTAACGATTGCTCATTAGCAAATTTTACAACAGGCACTACAAGACCATCTTCCACAGCTACTGCCACGCCAATATGTACATGATTGTTTAGTTTCATTCGGTCGTCAAACCACTGTGAATTGACTTGTGGATGTTGGCGGAGTGCCAAAGCACAGGCCTTTACCACGATGTCATTAAAAGATATTTTTGTGTCAGGGATAGAGTTGAACTGTTGACGGAATGCAATAGCATTATCCATGTCAAATTCTACAGCCAAGTAATAGTGTGGTGCAGAAAATTTAGATTCACCCAAACGTTTTGCGATGACTTTTCGCATTTGAGAATGGTTGATTTCATCAAAATCTTCTTGACCAGTGGCTACAAATTTTGCAGTTGGTGCTGCAGCAGGTGTAGCAGACGGGGTATAAAATTCCACATCGCGTTTGATGATCCTTCCATTTTCGCCACTACCTTGAATTTGATGTAGAGGTATGCTCTTTTCCTCAGCAATTTTACGTGCTAATGGAGAAATATAAATTCTTCCGTTGCTGTCGGTTGTTGGCGCTGCAGCGGGGTTAACTTTTGGTGCTTCTGTAGTTTTTTCAACCGTTGGTGTAGGTTTTGGAGTTTCTTTAGGTTTTTCTACTGTTGATTCGGCTTGAGTTTTTGGTGCTTCAGCAACAAAATTTTCAGCCACTCCACTTATGTCAGTTCCTTCAGGACCGATGATGGCTAGAAGGTCATCTACTTTGGCCGTATCGCCAACGGCAAGACCTGTATACAGCAAAGTTCCTTCGTTAAAAGATTCAAACTCCATTGTAGCTTTGTCGGTTTCAATTTCAGCTAATATCTCGCCTTCTTCAACAAAATCACCTACATTTTTCAACCAACTTGCTACCGTACCTTCTTCCATGGTATCGCTCAAGCGTGGCATAGTAACCACAACAACACCCTCTGGAAGTTCAACTGATGCAGTAGTGTTTGTTTCCACATCACCTTCAACAGATTCTTCGTTCGTTTCTATTTGCCCTTCTTGGGTGGATTCGCCTCCAGATGACCCATCCAAAAGTGAAGATATATCTTCACCTTCCTCTCCTATTATGGCCAATAATTCGTCAACTTTTGTTGTTTCTCCTTCTTGAACACCAATGTGAAGTAATGTTCCTTCATTAAAGGATTCAAATTCCATAGTAGCTTTATCAGTCTCAATTTCAGCAAGAATATCGCCTTCTTCAACTCGGTCGCCTACATTTTTCAGCCAGCTAGCTACTGTACCTTCTTCCATGGTATCACTTAGTCTGGGCATGTTTACTACTATTGCCATATTCTATAGTTTATGTTCTAAAAATGGGTAATCTTCTTGTTCGTATACTGCGTCGTACATTAAGCTTTTTTCTGGGAATGGTGATTCTTCCGCAAATTTTTCGCATTCGGCTACCAATCCTTTGACGCGCTTGTCTATTTCTTTAATATCTTCTTCTGAGGCATATCCATTTTCCAGAATAACATTTTTCACTTGCGTGATGGGATCAATTTTCTGGTATTCCTTGACCTCGTCTTTGGTTCTGTAATGTTGGGCATCACTCATAGAATGCCCTCTGTAGCGGTAGGTTTTCATCTCCAAAAATGTTGGACCATCTCCACGTCTTGCACGTTGAATTGCCTCATCAAAAGCTTCAGCAACTTTAATGGGGTTCATTCCGTCGACTGGTCCACAAGGCATTTCATAACCAAGTCCAAGTTTCCAAATATCGGTGTGGTTTGCTGTTCGCTCAACAGATGTACCCATGGCATAACCATTGTTTTCACAAACAAAGACCACAGGAAGCTTCCATGTCATGGCCATATTGAAGGTCTCATGTAGCGAGCCTTGTCGTGCGGCACCATCGCCAAAGTAGCACAAGGTAACAGCCCCTGTTTCGTTGTATTTATCGCCAAAGGCCATTCCTGCGCCTAAGGGAATTTGTCCGCCCACAATTCCGTGGCCTCCGTAAAAACCATGCTCTTTAGAAAATATATGCATCGAACCTCCTAATCCTTGCGATGTTCCTGTAGCTTTTCCGTAAAGCTCTGCCATGACACGACGCGGATCGACACCCATACCGATGGGTTGTACGTGGTTTCTGTATGCCGTAATCATTTTGTCTTTCGAAAGATCCATTGCGTGAAGTGCACCTGCTAAAACGGCTTCTTGACCATTGTATAGGTGTAAAAAGCCTCTTACTTTTTGTTGGATATAGACTGCCGCGAGTTTGTCTTCAAACTTACGCCAAAAGAACATGTTTTCGTACCAGTCAAGATAAGTTTCTTTGGTTATTTCTTGCATGAGATTACTGTGGTATTAGTATCGTTTCTGCAAAAGTAATACATTGCTCCTTAACCTAAAAAAGGAAGCCGTAAATTTTTTATTAATTTTTACAGTGCTTTTTTATCAAAAATCCAAGGAAGAATGTTTTCTACGGAGTTTGAGTGTGCAACTTGACCTTTTGTACCCATAAAATATAGTTCAATTTGTTTTTTCTGAAGTTGTTCATATTCTACAAGCGCTTGGCGGCAACCGCCACAAGGCGGAATGGGTGTTTCTGCTTCTTTGTGTTCTGACCCTGCAGCTATAGCCATGCGTAAAATAGCCTCTTCTGGGAATTGGGCATGGGCGTAAAATATTGCAGTTCTTTCCGCACACAAACCTGACGGGTATGCTGCGTTTTCTTGATTGTTTCCGGTTATGATTTCACCATTGCTGAGCTCGAGGGCAGCGCCAACCAAGAATTTTGAATAGGGTGCATATGCTTTTGAACGTGCATTGTGTGCTTTATTCATTAGTGATTGCACATCTTTAGGCAATTCATCCAATGTCTCAAATACATCGATGTTGCAGCTTATTTTGAGTTGTTTCATATTAGTATTCTACATATTCGCCGTCTCCAAAATTGAACGATAGCGAAAAACGTAAAGTATTTTCTAATGGACTCTGTACTTGGGCTGCTGAAAATAAATATGATAAATCTATATCTATAGTTGAATATTTGAATCCTGCACCTAAGGAGAAAAATTTGCGTGCTCCTTTGAGCTCATTTTCGTTAAAATATCCTGCGCGTAATGCAAAGGAGTCTTGGTACACATACTCTGCACTAAGAGCCCAGGTAAATTCGTCTAATTCTTCACTAAAACCCCCTGGTGCATCCCCAAAAGATTGAAAAATACCCTTGACAAAGCTTACATTGGGGTCTTGCCCTTCAATGATGACATTGCTATTTACAATAGAACCTCGAGTGTCTGTATCTGCAGTTGTTGTTCCATTTTCAGGATCATAAACGCCATTGTTATTATTATCGGTGTAGTTGTATTCTGTTCCATACACAGGAGGGGTTGGTACTAATAGTTTGGTAACTTCGGCAGTGACAGAGAGTTTATTGTATGAATCGAAGATGAAATCGAAGCCCCCACCCAATCTCAAGTTTGTTGGTATAAAGTTTTCGCGGCCAGCATCGTCATATTTCAATTTTGGGCCAAGGTTTTGAAGGGCAAAACCAGCACGCCAACGCCCATTAAAATCTGCGTAGGCTTCTTCTTCACCTTGGTAGTATCCCGCAATGTCAACTCCAAAAGAATTGGCCGACTTAGCATTGGCATCTAGGGCTTGGATTTTCAAATCTGAGCGAAGATAGCGCAAGGCTACTGCCATAGAAAATTGATCAGAAAGTCTAAGCGAGTAAGAGGCGTCAAGCGTAAGTTCGTTTGGCTTTTCGATTAAGGCTTCTGAAAACTCATCTTCGCGCAATTCGATTTCACCAAGAGAAAAATATTTAAAACTAGCGGCGAAAGCACTTCGTTCGCTGATTCTATTGTAATAAGACACATTTCCAAGGAAAATATCATTTACAAGTTTGCTGAGGTAGGGCGTGTAGCTTATGGCCATTCCAGATTTTGTTTCAGAGAAGGCATATTTTGATGGATTCCACTGCTGGGAAAACGCGTCTACAGAGGTTGCTACCCCCATATCGCCCAATGCTGCAGCACGAGCATCAGAAGCAATAAGTAAAAAAGGAACGCCGGTTGTGATCACCCTTGAGTCCTGATTGGGGATAACAGTTGTTTGTCCTAATGTGAAATTTGAAATTAACAGTACAAGCACTGCGCTTAGTGCGCGCAGATGTCTTAAGGTTGTTGTAATTAATTCTAACATTTTAATATTGGTTTGTTAACAAATATAGGTTTTTATTAGAGGATAACAAGTTTTTCAATTTTTTCAGACTTTAAACCTGTTAATGGAGACGATACATTCAATTTGTACACATAGACCCCTTTTCCTATTTTATTTCCAAAGTCATCGTAGCCGTCCCATGTAATATCTCTAGACAATGAACTTGTTCCGTTTCCTGTATTTGTTTGCGTATTAATGGTTTTTATTAATTTTCCTGAAACGGTGAAAATTTGTATACTAACGTTCAATGTACCCGAACTATTGTGGTTGAACCAAAATTCTGTGTAATTAATGAACGGATTGGGGTAATTGAGCACATTTTTTAGTTCTAAACTCTGATTTTGATCGAATACAACAAATTGAATTTCTTTAGTGGATGCATTATTGTAAACATCCCAAGCTTTGAGCGTTAGCGTATGCAGCCCGGGGCTTAGATTTCTAAAGGGGTAGCTCAGAGCACCACTTTGGTAGGTGTCTTCGTCTGCCACATAGTAATCGTTCAATATAAAAGGATTGGTTTCATCGCCATCAATAGTGGCTACAATATCGTGCCCAACCCCACTGGCGGTATTGATGCCATTTTCGTCAAATAGCTTTGCTAATAGAGTTGGATTTTCGTTTGTTATTCCCCCAGAAACAAAGCTCTCATCATTCATAAAAAGCTGAATAGTTGGTCCAGTATTGTCTACTGGCGCGTCTAAGTTGACCCCACCTATTTTGATGTCAAAATTATGTCCGCGTTGATCTTTTAATTGATTTTCAGTTTTCGAATACAAGCTTATTTTTCCATTCCCCACAGGGATTATAATATCCCTTGGGACAATAAAATTAATTTCGAAAGTACCATTTTCTACTGATACTTGCCCTCTAAAAATAACTTCGCCCATAGCTTCGAAGTCCATTATAATCAATTCATTATTTTCTCGAGTCCCATCATTTCCAAGCGTAGATCTCTGATTGTTTTTATCGAAAATGGTCGCTGTAAGTGTTCCAGAGTAACCGCTCAGGATAGCCCCTTGGCTATCGGCAACATAGCCTTCAATTTTAGCAGCGCTGAGTGCTTGGAGTTCCTGATTTGTAGTCGAGATATCCTCATCATTAATTTTAGTAACAATAATATCGGGTTCAGCTAGTGGTAGTTTCAGAGCGGGATCCCCAATAAAAAAAACCAGCCTGCGTTGTGTATTGTTTGTTACATTAGGGTCATTTTTTGTAAGGCGTAGGGCTTCACCCATACTTAAATTTGGGGTATTATTATAGTTAAACAGATACTGTCCCAAAGTAGTGGTGAATTGAACACCAACGCTTATAAAAATTTGACGTGTGGTGGAGATAAGACTGATGGCGCCTCCATTTTCGTTCCAATAAAGATACTCACCGGCTGTAACGCGCAAAGGGTTGTCAAATTTTGTGTATTCGCAAGTTAGTGTCACAAAACAATTTAGCTTGTTTGGATTGTTGAGTTCTTGTGCATTAATTTTGTCAAAAATACGTTCTAAAGCTAAACCATCTTCTCCGCCATGGCCAAAATAATTGACTGCAATTGCACCTACTTCTAAAGCGTCAAAAATAGCTTCGTTAACTTGAGGATAACGATCCCCGCCAGAAGATGTTTGCTGTTGGTACGAATCAGCGTGAATTTTTATAATATTAAGGAAAGGTTTAGATTGTTTTACATCCTCTGCGACGTTGTCAGTGGTTTGTTGTAAAGTTTTATCACTTAATTTATCGACATCATCAGAAATTAATAAAAAATTATTCCGCCAACTTCCGAACGCATCTTCGCTGTAGTATGATTTTATTTTATCAATCATTTGTTGAGCCCGTTGTGGGGTCTCAGCTAGAATTCTGCCCACGGCTATGTCTAGTTTATTGAAATTATCCATTCCCCCTTCATTCTCGTCCATCATACCGTAAAAATCATCCGAAATAAATGAATTTGTTAGGCTAAAACTGTTCATAGAATACCAAGAGGGGACAATGTTGTTTTTGATTGAAATTCTATTTTTGTAATCAAAAGAGGCATCACCAAAAAGGCAGAGGTATTTGAGTCGGGTGTTAGGGCTGCTTGCATTATCGTATACATACTTTACAAAATTTCTAACACCTGCGATGTCTTGCATTCCAGAGCTAAACTCCATGTAAATAGATTCTAGAGTTACTACCTTTACAGTTAAGTTGTTTTGTTCTCTATTGATGTCGGCCAATTGCTCAGCTTGATTTTGTAAAAATTGAGGAGTTATGATGAGGTAGTCTATGTCTTCAAACTGCTGTTGTTGATTTAAAAAGATGCTCCCTTTTAAATCTTGATTGGTAACCGCTTTGTTGGTTACTTGAACAGGTGTGTAAAGATCTGCAGATGTGACTGTATGAAAAATCTTCTCAGTACCCAAACTTGTTTTAAATTTAAAGTCTGATGCAGCCTCGGAGTTTTCATAATATTTTGGGTTGTAAGGGTCAGTAACATCCCAAACTTGTGCAATTCCAGAGGCATTTGAAATTTCGAATTCTCCTACACCACCCAGTGTAGCCATGTCGTTATGTTTGAATTGAAATTGTTGCCCCAAAGAGGCGAGTGCGCGTTCGGCTTCAACTGAAACATAATCTAAGTAACCAATAGCTGATGGATTTCCGTTATTGTTGTAATTCAAATCAATAGTGAGGGCGTCTGAGCTGCTGTTGATCTCTCCGTTAAAAAAATCTTCAGTCGCCAAAATCCCATTGTCTATTGCTGCAAACGATAAATTATCCACCACACTTCCATTTGCTTTTATTTCGAGTGTAGTATTAGACTCTGCGACTGCTGTTGCATAAACTTTTAATCTTAGAGGGCTTTGGGGGACTAGATTCGAAAAAACGAAGTTAAATGATCTTGCATTTTCAAAATAAAAACGGTGACCAAACCAACGTCGGCCCATCTGGGCGATGTTATATTCATCACTTTCTACAAATTTATAGTCATGAAAAGTCGAGAATTGTGTTTGAGCTGGACCAGCGGGATTAACAGCAGCGTTCATACGCAGTCCATTACCCTCGCTTATTTGTACATAATAAAAGGCCTTATCGCTGTAAGGGTTGATATGGGAGTTGTTTTCTTGATTGTATGATTTTGGACCGACAGCATAAAAAAGCAGATAATCTTCATTATTGAAAACCCCATCATCTTCTCCAATAAACTGAACTGCGTTTTCAATCAAGTCATATGCAATTGTTTGGTTATTGACTAAAGGTAGAGATTTACCTCCATGTCCAAATATTTTGATGTTTTTTGGATTGGTGTTGCTTGTGTTAATCCCAAGCGTGTTAAAAAAACTTTTATTGAGTTTGTAAACACCTGTTGTGTCTACTTGAAAACGAACCCATTGGCCTGTATTAAGGACAGAACTTTGTAGAGTTGGTTGGCTTCTTGCCCTTCTTTGGCTGATGGCTCTTTTGTAAGAAATTGTGAAATTCTTTACTTTTTTTATGACCCCATTGTCTTTGAAAAAAGCGCTTATTTCTACAGAAACGAGAAGATTACCTCTAGTTTTTACATTTGAAACATTGAGCTGCACCTCATTAGGTATACTAGATTGTTTCAGATCCTTTAAATCCGATATTGGTACTGAAACGCTTTCGATTTGAGTGATTTCAGCACTTTCTTCGTTAATTTCAAATTTAGCATCGAAAAGCGCAGTATATGTGATCCCCTTTTCGATTGAAAAATTGAAGTTTTGTGCATCAAAATAAGGTAATTCAATTTCATTATTGGCTGTAGAAAATAGTTTAGATGCTGTCCAATTTAGTTCAAAGCGCTGTGATTGAGCATGGTAGATCAAAACACCAAAAAATAGTATAAACCACAACAAACTTTTTTTCATATGAACTAAACGAGAAAAGACCTAAAATATTATGTTATTATAATTTCGTTTCCAAAATTACAATAATAAAGCTTTAAAAAAGTCGTTATCTTAAAAAACCTGAGTGCATGAGACTTAAAAAAAAATAGTTAATCACT
>Ga0228644_1000679_pt1 | contig 10321 bp, 6 predicted proteins | sample 56DmetaG_FD_186020 | JGI IMG/M metagenome (GOLD analysis project Ga0228644, IMG submission 186020) | Seawater microbial communities from Monterey Bay, California, United States - 56D | ecosystem: Environmental > Aquatic > Marine > Coastal | place: USA: California | collected 2016-11-09
CCCTTCGCCAACTCTAAACCAACGTGGCGATTTCGGCTCTGCGGGCTGTTACAGGTAGCGATCATATCGCCCATTCCTGCGAGACCTGCAAAGGTTTCTGGCCTCCCACCCATCGCGGTACCCAATCGAGTAACCTCAGCTAAGCCACGGGTGATTAATGCCGCTCGCGTATTATCGCCAGCGCCAAGACCGTCTCCAAGCCCCACTGCGATGGCAATGATGTTTTTGAGAATTCCCCCGAGTTCACAGCCAATTACATCGCTGTTGTGGTAAGTCCGAAAAAGTCCAACGTTCAATAACGGCTGCAACCACTGAGCGGAGGGGTCGTCTAGCGCCAAAACACTCGCAGCTGCTTTACCCTCGAGGATCTCTTTTGCGAGGTTGGGTCCTGTGATGACGCCAACGGGATGATGAGGACAGTGTTCCTTGATAACTTCGGTCATGCGCTTTTGGGTGCTCGCCTCAAGTCCCTTGGTCATGCTAACGAGAGGTATATTTGCCGGTACTAGCGGCGCAACGCGCTCAAAGACCCCTCTGAAGGTGTGCGAGGGTATTGCAACAAGCACGGCATGAGAATCAGTCAATGCTTCACTGAGGTCGGTGGTAGCAACAAGGAGCGGATTGAGTTCTAGGCCTTTTAAATACCGTTGATGTGTATGTGCACCATTTATCTCGTCAACAACGGCCTTATCACGTGCCCAAAGCGTTACTTTGGCATTCCGACTAATCAATGACGCAAGCGTTGTACCCCAGGAGCCACCGCCTATCACGGCGATGCGGGTTTGATTATTTTTTGGTGTGTTCAGGGTGTGTACCTGCGCGTCGATCTCACATGACGCGCGAGGATGGAGGTTCACATCAAAAAACTCAAGCTAAGGTGAATTTTTACGCTCGTGCCATGTAGACTCATTAACGGTCGATTTCTGAGTGAGGCTTTGGGGGCAATGGAATACGGAATTGTCAGCTTGCTGCCAACAGCGCTGGTTCTGGCGTTGGCTATAAAAACACGGCGAACGCTCGAGTCCGTTGTGGCCGGCGCTATTTTTGCCTTTCTCATTATGGATGGCATTAATTTTGTAGAGAGCCTTGCCGACGCATCCTTGCAGGTTCTTCGAGATGAGCAAATTGCTTGGATTATTTTGGTTTGTGCGCTTTACGGCGTTTTCATTGCGCTGCTCGTTCGAAGTGGTGGTGCACAAGCGATCGGGAATCTGCTACTGAGGTTGGTCAAGTCAAAAAAGGGTAGCCTCCTGACAACTTGGGGCTTGGGATGGGTCATCTTTCTTGATGACTATTTAAATTCTTTGACCGTCGGTACAACTATGAAGACGGTAACGGACCGATTTAAGACATCTCGCGCAATGTTGGCGTATGTGGTCGACTCAACTGCCGCGCCCCTTTGCCTATTGATACCGATATCCAGTTGGGGAGCCTATTTTGCGGGTCTCTTGGAACTCAATTCAGTAGCACCAGAGGGTATGGGTTTTGAGCTCTTTGTTGAGTCCATTCCTTACATGTTGTACCCCATTATTGCTGTTTTTCTTGTTCCCTTGGTGATTTTGGGGGTCATTCCCAGAATGGGTGCGATGAGGGCAGCTGAGGACTTGGCCGAGCAAACGGGTGAGCTTGGCGCTGTGGATGATGCAGTGGACGACATAGAGACTGCACAAAGTGGCCCGAGTGCTTTTTTATTGCCCATTTTTGCACTTCTCTATTTTACGGTGCTTCCTGGGTTCGACCTGGCGACCTTGTCTGTCACGATGAATGACGATCTTTTACGCGGTGTCATTGCTGGCATTTTGTTTACGGTTACTTATTACATTTATCTGCGGTTAATGCCCCTGTCCGAGTTGTTCGATACTTGCACCGACGGTATAAAGATTATGGTGCCTGTATTAGCCATGTTGCTCGCATTGTTTGTTTTCGTGGAGGCTAATGACCGTATTGGGCTTACCGAGTTTGTGATCCAGGCAGTCAAGCCCTACATGAATGCCACATGGTTACCGGTCATCGTGTTTGTAACTATGTCAGCGGTGTCTTTCGCAACAGGCTCAAACTGGGGTGTTATAGCCATCGCTATGCCTGTCGCCTTCCCGTTAGCACAGGCCTACGACGTCAGTATTCCGCTCGTTATAGGTGCTCTGTTGTCGGCTAGTGGCTTTGGAAGTCATGCCTGCTTCTATTCGGACTCAACCGTTTTGTCTGCACAAGGTGCGGGCTGTAACACCTTTCAGCATGCACTTACTCAACTTCCTTACGCACTTATCGCAGCGGGTATTGCGGCGGCAGGCTTCCTCATAATCGCGATGTAAGGATGGTCTGCATTACGGCGCATTCTCGTGGGCACACATAAGTTTTAGTAAGAACTGTGGTGATCACGTCTATCCAATCGTATCCTTCTCTTATCAATACCAGATGTGGCCGTTGGGAATAGCGATGTCGATGAGACGCCTTTTGTTAACTTTAGTTGCTTCAGCGCTGTTGGCTAGCTGTGGCGGCGGCGGGTCCAGCAGTGCATCACCACCACCTGTCGTTGTTGCGCCGCCAGTGCCACCCGACCCTACCGGACTATGGGTCAACAGCGAGACTGACGGTGCAACCGAGGGCGCAGGTCTAGCCGATTACACGGCAAAACTGACTCGCATCGGGATGACTCGCAGCGCTACGGGTGGACCAGTTCTCGAGGCTGCACCCGTTGCTGACACGTCGGCTGGAGGAAATGGTTTCTCAACGACTTACACCTTAGAGGCTGATGTCGATGAATACGATATCGTCAAATATAACGGCTCAACGCTCGCTGTAGCGCCGAGCCGCAGTGGTTGCTGCTTTGTTGTGGAGCCACGTATTGCCTCTGATGCGCTGCCACCGCCTCCAGAAGGTCAGGGAGAGTCCGAGATAGCGCTTTACCAAACAGATCCGGGTTCCGGCTCGGCAACGGCTGCGGGTATTATCGCTCTCGAGGAGGGTCAGACTGCCGAAGGTATGTACCTATCCGAGTCGCGACTTCAGGTGTTGTTATCGACAGCTTGGTGGGGTGCGTTTGGTGAGCGATTCACGACATCTGATGGCTGGCTGGACGAGCAGGTATCACTGCTCAATTATGACCTGACTGATGTTGAAAACCCTGTACTGACCAACACAATGACCGTTGAAGGCGCCTTGATTGCATCTCGTCGTGCGGGCGATGAGATATTTATTGTCTCGCGCCATGCCCCTAACATCGAAGGCTTGGTGAGCTACCCGCAGACCGAAGAGGAGGTTGCGAATAACGAGGCCCTGCTCGCTGAGGCGTCGGACAGCAATATTCTCCCTGAGGTGCGCATCGATGGGGAGATTGTCGAGCCGTTAACACTCGACAGCTGCTATCGGGTTGACCCTGAACATCCGCTGGCAGAGCCAGCCCCGAGCGACTCAACGCTAACAACTTTCCTTGCCATTTCCGCTGAGACGGGTGAGATTTTACGCGCTGCGTGCACGTTTGAGCCGGTATCAGGAATATACATGGGCAGCAGTTTCATTGCCTTGACCCAGGTGCGATGGGACTTAGAAGAGCGAGGAACCCTGGTTCATCTTATGGCCCGCGATAGCTTCGACTACTTAGGTTCTGAGTTGATCGCCGGCGACCTATACAGCGGCGGTAATGCAGATTTTCGTATCAGTGAGTCAGGTGGTGTCTTGCGGCTGGTAACCACTGAGTGGACAGATGACCCTGAAGATGTCTTTACCCATCGCTTGTTCACCTTGTCTCCAAGTGAAACTGCCCCCGAGCTCGATGTTCTCGGGGTGTTGGGTGATGACCCAGGGGCACGTATTGGAAAGCCCAATGAAGACCTCTACGGGGTTCGTTTCATGGGCAATCGCGCGTACATGGTCACTTTTGAGCGAATCGACCCCTTATACGTCATCGACCTCTCAGACCCCTCTCTACCTTCAATTGTTGGAGAGCTAGAAGTGCCAGGGTTCTCTGATTTATTGCATGAGGTGTCCGATGATTTGTTACTCGGCCTGGGCTCAAGCGACCGCTTCTTCCCAAAGCTTGAGCTCTACAATGTGAGCGATGTGACTTCACCGACATCTCAGGGGCTTATCGAATTGGGTGAAGAAATGGATTGGAGTTACAGTCCGGCTCAATACAACCGCTACGCATTCACCTATCTTGCGGGGAATGAGACCGACCGCCTTACGGTCCCTTACGTGGCGAGTGGGCTTCGAGATGATGAATACCAACAGATCGAGAGAATCGCGCTATTTGAAATCACTAACAAGAACGAGCCCGAGGCGGCGGCTGTCCTGCCCGTTGGAGAAGTGACGCTCGAACCTAATTCAGTGGATGGCGATACGCGAGTGATTCTCGATAATGAGGCGTTGTACGTTATCTCTCAAACGGACTTACTAGGTGGCTTTTGGTCGAATCCCGAAGCGGTGAGTTCTCTCAGGCGGTAGGTGAAGATAAAGTAAAAAATCAGTGATCAGATTTCTTACTAACATCAGGAAACTGCAGTGACAGTGGATCGTGAACATTCCGTAATAAAACAGATTGGTCTGTGGTCAGGACCGCTCGCTTTTCTTCTGATGTTGCTGACGAGCAATTTCCAGGAAACGATGTCACGCGAGGCCTGGCTGGTCGCGGGCGTGGGCTTTTGGATGGCGACTTGGTGGTCGACCGAGGCAATTCCCGTCGCGGCAACGGCGTTTATCCCCTTGGTGAGCTTCCCCCTATTACAGGTTATGCCGGTGAAAGCTGTCGCTCAGAGCTACGCTCATCCGACTATTTTCTTATTTATGGGAGCGTTCGTACTAGCGCTAGCGGTTGAAAAGTGGTCCTTGCATCGCAGAATAGCCTTAAGTGTCTTGTCGAAAAGTGGGACTGACGGGCGGAAGCTGATTCTTGGCTTTATGGTCACTGCTGCCTTGCTCTCGATGTGGATGACGAATACGTCAACGGCGATGCTGCTGCTTCCCATTGCCGCGTCCGTCGCGGCTATGGTGGCTGAAAAAGCGGTTGGAGTAAGCGGCCAAGAAAAACGGAGATTTCAGGTGGCGCTCTTATTGGCGCTCGCATACGCAACCACTATCGGGGGCATGTCGACCATCATTGGGACGCCTCCCAATGTAATGCTGACGGCATTTATTGACGAAACTTACGGCCTCCAGATCGCCTTTTTTGATTGGATGCTCATCGGGTTACCTCTAGCGCTCGTGCTGCTGCCGCTTGGCTGGGTTGTTTTAACGCGAGTCGCCTTTCATGTTGATGTGCCGCCCAGCGCAGAAGCGGCCAATGTCATCTCAGGTATGCGTCGAGAGATGGGGGCGATGACAAGCCCTGAGGTTCGGGTTGGGCTCCTGTTTCTCAGCGTTGTTTTGCTCTGGATGTCCAGGAAGTGGCTAAACCATGTGTCAGGACTTGAGGGTCTAAGTGACGCTGGTATTGTCATGGCAGCCGCGCTTTTGTTGTTCGTCATACCGTCAAAGAAAGGGTCGGTAACTCGCTTAATGGAATGGGAGGACGTCGGGCGCTTACCGTGGGGTGTCTTGATTCTCTTCGGAGGTGGATTAGCACTTGCAGCTCAGGTGTCCAGCTCTGGGCTGGCAGTGTGGCTCGGTGAGTCTTTATTGCCTGTGGCCAATTTGGGCACATTGGCTCTCATCGTGGCGGCTGCAGGTTTGGTCGTTTTCCTTACCGAACTTACCAGTAACTTGGCAACGACCGCGACGTTTTTGCCCGTCATTGCTGCTATCGCCGCGCAGTCTGGGATAGAGCCACTGATTCTCTGTGTGCCGGTGACGTTAGCGGCGAGCTGTGCCTTCATGTTGCCTGTCGCCACGCCACCGAATGCCATTGTCTTTTCCTCAGGCGTTTTAACCATTCCGGAAATGGTGCGAGCCGGATTCGTCATGAATCTTGTAGCGCTTGTGGTGCTTACACTGCTGGCTACGCTTGCAGTGCCATTAGTTTTTTAATCGTTTGATGGGCTAGGCCTTCGCCAGATCTTAGGAAGAGCGACTCAATTTTTCCCTGCACAGGGAGTTTGGCGGGACACACCCCAACGATGCTTGGGGCCTATGTCACCTTTTTAACGCTGTATGGTGAGCCTACGAGTACGCTGGACTGCGATTATTTCGGAAGGATCAGCGTGGACGGCGTTGCGTATCTTTAGCACCTTGCTAAGGAAACAGTGGCCGATTTCGTACTAGGGAGAAGTGATTAGGTTTTGTTAGCATAAGGCTGACATCTGCTATTTGGACGCACACTATGCTGAATTCATTGAGACAGTGGTATGAGCAAAATCGCATTAAGCCGATACAGGCTGGGCTTGCGATTTCTCGGCTATTGCGCGACCCCGACGACACGAGTCAGGTCTTTAAGGTGCTTGAGGCCCTTCGAGGTGACTCGCTGAGCAGAGCTCTCAGCCGCATGAGCAGCGATGAGCGTGGCCAACGACTGCTGGATGAGCAGCCTAACATTGTCAAAGTCCTGAACGATCGAGACATGCTCGCTTCGCTCCCTGAGGGCAGTATCGGAAGGACCTATTACGACTTCGTCCATGCTGAGGGCTTGTCTGCAGACGGCCTGATTGCATCCAGCCATGAGGCACCTCGATTCGAGAAGATTGGGCAGAATCTGCGCTGGCTGGGTGATCGACTTCGGGATATCCATGATTTACAGCATGTGATGACGGGTTACGGGAGAGACACCTTGGGCGAGTTGTGCCTACTGTCATTTATGACAACCCAGGTTCCCTCTCGCGGCATCGACTTCATCATTTATATGGGCCGTACAAAAGGACAAAAAGAACAGCCCGAGCTGAACCTGAAAGAGTTAATCGGCGAAGGTCGACAAATCGGTGAGGCAGCTGACTGGATGCTGTTTACGCGCTGGGAAGATCGTTTACACGAGCCCCTGGAGAGTGTGCGAGCTGAGCTGGGTTTCGCTCCACCCGCCAAATATCGTGCGGCACTTGAAGAGCTCGAGGGATCACAAGTCATCCGGGCCCAGGCCGCCGCCTGAGACCAGATTACGTCGGGAGTGATGCTTAGCGCGTCTTAACCGTCTCGACCCATTGCATAACGCGCCGTTCTAACAGATCGAGCGGAAGTGATCCCGCGCCTAAGACGGTGTCGTGGAAGCCGCGAATATCGAAGTCATCACCGAGCGCCTCAATGGCGGTTGCTCGTAACTCTAAAATCTTGATCATGCCGATTTTGTAAGACGTTGCTTGTCCTGGCATGACGATATAGCGGCGAACTTCCGAACGAACACTCTCGTAGGGCTCGGGTGAGTTGGCCATGAAGTACTCGATCGCTTCTTGCTCGGTCCAGCCTTTCGCGTGCAACCCAGTGTCCACCACAAGGCGAATAGCTCGCCAAATCTCGCTGCTCAACCGCCCAAACTGCTGATAGGCATCTGCATAAGTGCCAGGCATCTCACTGGCGAGCTGCTCAGAGTACAAGCCCCAACCCTCGGCATAAGCGGTGAAGCCTAGTTGCGTTTGAAACTGGGGAACACCTTCTAGCTCTTGTGCAATCGATATCTGCATGTGGTGGCCCGGCAGCCCTTCGTGATAGGCGATGACCTCCAATTGATTTTTAGGCATGGCCGTCATGTCGGACAGGTGCGCATAGTAAATGCCCGGGCGTGACCCATCCGGTGTGCCCGCGTAATAGTGTTGGGCAGCACCGTCGCGCTCGCGGAAAGCTTCGACTCGTTTCACGACGAGGTCTGCTTTTGGCAGCAGCCCGAAATAGTCAGGGAGTAAGGCTTTGAGATTGTCGATAGCGGCTGTTGCGTCGTCGATGTAGGCCTGACGTCCTTCATCGGTATCAGGGTAGTAATTCCACTCGCCGGTTCGTACTTCTTCAAAGAATGCTTGAAGGTCTCCCTCGAACTCTACCTCGTCCATGATGCCAAGCATCTCGTTTCGTAAACGGGCAACCTCGTTAAGGCCAATGGTGTGAATCTCATCAGCGCTTAAGTCGGTTGTTGTCTGCTTGGCAAGTAAGTGAGCATAGTAGGCATCACCACCTTCTTGCCCACCGATGCCGGTTGCCACCTCGGGTGATGAGAGGCGCTCCTTATCGGCCCAAGCAATAATAGCCTCATACGCGGGGCCAAAAGATGAAAGTAGCGCTGTTTTGGCCTCGGCCTTTAGGGCGTTCGCTTCGTCTTGTGTGAGAAGTTCCTCGTCCAGCAAACCTTGCGCCTTACGCTGTACATCCGCCCAAATTGCGCTGTCGGTCTCTGCGTCAGCATCGAAAGGCTGGCCCGAAAGAATTTTACGCGACTGATCAGCTACACCGTCCATGGCGAAATAGGGTGCGACTACACCGCGTCTGGAAGACTCACGAGCAATATCTAAGGCATCCATCATCCGAGGTTTTATAAGATTTAAGCGCGAAATTAATGCCTCGAAGTCCGCTACATTCGCCACCGTATGAAAGTTAATTAGGAAGGTGGGTACGAACGCGTGGATACCGTTCATTTGGTCGAAAACCAGACCGCTATAAAAGTACGCTTCGCCAGCAGCTGACTGCTCATAGCTGTATTTCCAGAGATCGTAAGAGAGCTGCTCGGGTTCTGAGAGTTTGGCTCGATCAAAGCGATTCTCCATTTCCGCAACGGAGGCTGCCTGCCATGCAAGGTCGGCTTGGTAGGATTCCAGCGTGAATTCATCGAACTCGTCTTTGCGTTCGTCACGACCCAGGTAAGTCAGATTCATCGGCGATCGCAGGAGTTGTTCCTCGTACTCAGCGTCTAGCCACTCGGTCAGCGACAGGGCTGCGTTTTCCTCAGCCGTCTTCTCGCTGGAGCAACCCGTAATGCCTGCCATAAAAGCGAATACGAGGGTCGTGATCTGAATTAGGTGTCGGGGTAAAAAAGACATTAAGTGTTCGCCTTAAAATGATGAATAAAAGAGATCGCTTCTGCATGAAAGATGCGCATCGTGCCAATGCGCGCTAATCTATCATCATCAAATCTTATTTGAAGTGTTTCATCGCAAGACAGACAAAGCGGAGAATAAAAAATGAATACAGCGATACCTGAACGAGCTAGGTTCCACCACATGAAGGATGGCACCGCGGATGATTGGATGATTATTGGTGCCGAGGTACAGGAGTCTGCCAAAACGCTTTATCAGCGAATCATTGACCACTTATTGTTACTCGAGGGCGATTGCGGTGGCTTCCCCGTTGATCGACTGACGCACTGCCTGCAAACGGCCACGCTTGCTCACAAAGACGGTAAGGATGAGGAATATGTCGTTTGTGCGTTGCTTCACGATATTGGCGATACCTTGGGGCCTGCTAACCACGCGGATATTGCGGCTGTGTTGCTCCAGCCCTATGTGAGTGAAGAGAATTATTGGATGGTGAAGCATCACGCCATTTTCCAAGGTTATTACTTCTTCGAGTACCTTGGACTCGATAAAAATATGCGTGAGGCTTACACGGATCATCCCCTGTACGAGCAGACGCTTGAGTTCATAGAGAAGTACGATGCGCCTGCCTTTGACCCCGATGCTGAAACATACCCGCTGTCATTTTTTGAATCGATGATTCAGCGCGTGTTCGAGAAACCCAAGCAGTCGCTGTATAAGAGCGATAACTCGGCAACTTTCCAAGACTGATTCGTGCCGGTGTCTGAGGTATCCAAGGCGCCTGAGGCACCCGAGCAAGCAGCGAGCTGGCCTTATCGCGCTGTGTCGCTTCCCTGGCAACGGCGTCTGCGCGTGTGGCATCGCCGTTTAGCGGTGGTCACTGCCATTCAGCTCCTTTTATGGACGGTGAGTGGCATATACTTCGCCTTTATTGACATCACGATGGTGCGGGGTGAGTCGCATCTTTTGGCGCCTCAAGCTCAGTCTATTGACCTCACCAAATTTGATTTCCCGGTCGCTTCGACAAGTCAAATACTCATACAACCCCGACTGCCGGGCGAGCTTGTTGTTGGTGTAACAGACCCGGAGTCAGGTCTTACAGAGTGGTTGGGTCCTGACGGTCAGCCCGTGAGGCCATTGACGGCGGAGCAGGCGATTTCAGTCGTGTTGAGTAAAACGGACATTACCGTGGACGTTGCCGAGTGGGTGACAACTGCCGCGCAAGCGGCCGAATACAGAGGCCGCCAACTTCCTTTGTGGCGCGCCTACAGCGCGGAAAATGCGTCCCTTCGGGTCTACGTCGACCCTCGCTCAGGCGATATTGTCGCCATTAGGAATTTGGCATGGCGAGCTTGGGACTTCTTGTGGATGCTCCACATCATGGATTATGACGATCGCGATGATATTGGCACCTGGCTGTTGAAACTATTTTCTGTGATGGCGCT
>Ga0228644_1000681_pt1 | contig 10311 bp, 11 predicted proteins | sample 56DmetaG_FD_186020 | JGI IMG/M metagenome (GOLD analysis project Ga0228644, IMG submission 186020) | Seawater microbial communities from Monterey Bay, California, United States - 56D | ecosystem: Environmental > Aquatic > Marine > Coastal | place: USA: California | collected 2016-11-09
TGAAATGAGTGTAAGAGAGAACATTGCAAACAACTTAGTAGCAACACTTCAGGCGGTTAAAACGCCAGTAGATATTAAGTATGTCACTCGTGAACCGTTTGATTTCACTAAGTTATCAAGCGCACAATTCCCTGCTATCCTTGTTCGAAGTGCAGGTGAAGATAGGGCAGACAGTAGCATAGGCGGGTCAGTTACTCAGCGTATGGCTACTATAAATTATGAGCTTATCTGTTATGTGAAAGGGTCTGTTATTGACTCTGCTAGAAACAACATAATAGAGGCTATAGAAGAGGGTCTTGATGTAGATCGTTTGCGTGGTGGTTATGCACTAGATACGCAGATCACTTTAGTCGAGATCGATGAAGGTTCTATTGATCCCGTTGGTGGGGTCATTATTACAGTTCGCGTTTTGTATCAGTACACTCGCGGCACAACTTAACTTTAATTAGAGGTAATTATCATGGCGACTAAAACAGGCGCATCAGGTGTAGTAAAAATCGCAGCATCAGGCGGCTCTGTGGCCGTTGTGGGTGAGGTACGTTCTTTCACGTTTGATGGTTCAGCAGATACCATTGAAGATAGTGTAATGGGTGATACCGCACGATCTTACAAAGAAGGTCTAAAGACCAATACAGTATCTATCGAGTGCTACTGGGATGAAGCTGATGCACAGCAGCTTGTTCTCGATGAGCGTGCTTCGGTAGACTTTGAAATCTATCCTACAGGTACTGGCACTGGCGAGACTTACTTCTCTGGTGGCGGTATTGTGACTTCACGTTCTATTACTGGTTCTTTTGATGGCATGGTAGAAGCCAGCTTCTCCATCCAGTGCAGCGGAGCAGTAACTGAAGCAACAGCATAAGGGGATTAAACCATGGGATTAGCTAAAGAGTTACGCAGTAGAAGGAAAGTTCAGGCACGAGAAGTGCAGGTGCCAGAATGGGGTGACGAATCTGGAGCATTTAAGTTGTATTGCAGAAGCATTACCTGCTATGACTTAGACCAGTTGCAGAAGAAGCACCCTAACTTTCTTCAAAACACCACTATCGGTGCAATGGTAGATTTGATTTGCATGAAGGCAGAGGATGAGGGCGGTACTAAGCTCTTTAGCTCTGCTGAGGATCGCATTGACCTGATGGGTGAGGAGACAAGTGTTATCTCTGAAATTGCCAATCAGATGTTTGCAGAGATTGAGACATCTGAGGCACTTGAGGGAAACTAAAAAGCGATCAGTCGAGGATGAACCTGCTTTCCTTGGCTGACCGCCTCCACCTCACAATAGAAGAAGCAGAAAATATGCCGCTTAACCATTTTCACGAATGGATGGCCTATTTCAAAATACAGAGCGAATCTAATGGCTGAAAATGTAAACATTATAATCAAGGCTTTTGATAAGACCGAAGCAGCATTCGCAAGCATTCGCAATGGTTTTTCAAAGATAGGTAAAGCCGCAGACAAAGTTAAAAAACGATTCCCTACAATTACAAAAGCTATTAGCGGTTTAGCGACGGTTGCTAAAAAAGCCTTCCAAGCTGCGGTTGTGGTTATAACTGCTGCCGCAACTGCAATGACTGCACTGACAGTCTCATCTCTTAGATCAGGCGACCAATTAGCAAAGACAGCAGACAAGATAGGTATAACTACAGAGGCTTTAGCTGGGTTGCGTCATGCAGCAGAGATTACAGGCGTTTCTGCTGGCACTATGGATATGGCAATGCAACGCCTTACCCGAAGAGTTAGTGAGGCTGCTAACGGCACAGGAGAGGCTGTAGGGGCATTGCATGAGCTTGGCATTAATGCGTCTGAGCTAGAGCAGCTACCTTTAGACCAGCAGATGAATGTGATTGCTGATTCTATGGCTAAAGTAAAAAGCCAGTCAGATAAAGTTCGCCTTGCTATGAAGCTGTTTGATTCTGAAGGTGTTGCCCTTGTTAATACGTTAGCAGGCGGTTCTGAGGGTCTGGCTAGAATGGCAGAAGAGGCCAATATACTTGGTCTGGCTATGAGCCGAGCAGACACTGCACAGATTGAAGCGGCTAATGATTCTATAACTAGGGCTAAAGGCGTATTCACTGGTCTAGGTAATCAGTTAGCCGTTGCTTTTGCTCCGATCATTGAAACAGTAGCCAACCTCTTTAGGCAGTCTGCTGTAGACTCTGCTGGGTTTGGTAATATTGGCCAACGTGTAGCAGATGCTTTGGTTACTGCTTTTGCTAAGGTTCAGGGTGCGCTGCACTCTATGTCTATATTTGCCAAGCAAACTAAATTAGTATTTTACCAACTGGCCGTCTTTATTGGTAAAGAGCTAGTAATGGCATTTCGTCCGTTTATAGGCTTATATGATGCTATTGCTGAAAAGCTAGGCAAGCCAATAATCGGTGATGGAATAACTGCCTTTTTTGACGATGCTAATGCAGGCATCCAGGAACTCAAAACCGAAATAGAAATAATGCGAACGATGAATCCTGCTGAGGGGATTCTTGCCGCATACGAAGAGATAAAACTAGCCTCCCGTGAAACCGCAGAGGTTGTAGCCGCTAACTCTCCCGCAGCAGTATTAGCCGCTGAAGGTGAAAAGGCTGTAAAGCAAGAAACTTTTCAGGATAAGGTAAAGCGCAAAGCTGCTATTGACTTAGCTAAGTTCGAAGCCCTGACAGCTACCGAAAAGACACAGCAAGTAGTGGGTGAGCTTGGCAAACAATTTGCCGCATCTTCAGCCCACAGCAAAAAGCTATTTGCGGTTAATAAAGCCTTCCAGATTGGGCAGGCGATAATGAACACTTATTCTGGAGCCTCTAAAGCCCTGAGTGCTTACCCACCACCTGTCAACTTTATGATGGCTGCTGGCGTAGTAACTGCTGGTCTGGCTCAGGTTGCACAGATTAGATCGCAATCTTTTGATGGAGGCGGTTTTACTGGCAGCGGCTCAAGGGCTGGCGGTGTTGACGGCAAGGGTGGTTTTCCTGCTATTCTGCACCCTAACGAAACCGTGATTGATCACACCAAGGGGCAGGGCGTTGCACCTGCTGTCAATATTACTATTCAGGCGAATGACACTAAAGGGTTCGATCAACTGTTACAATCTCGCAGAGGCCAGATTATTGGCATGATTAATCAAGCGATGAATAACAAAGGAGCAGCGAGCCTAGTATGAGTGGAACTTATCCCAGCACCCCCGTATTTAACTCGGTCGGGTTTACCTCTAAGTCATACAACCTAATGAGCGAGAGCTTGTCTGGGCGCACTCAGGTACGCAATATTGGCGGGCAACGGTTTGAATTTAAGGCCACTTACCCGCCTTTGACTACCTCAGAATTTGCTCCAGTTTATTCTTTTATAATGGCACAAAATGGCATGGCTGAAACCTTCCAGATAGTGCTGCCAGAAATAAGCTCTAAGTCAGGCAATGCCACAGGCACTGTACAGACAGTTGGAGCAGATAGTATTGGTGAAACTTCTATTGTAATTGACGGATTGTCTGGCACCCTAAAGGCTGGAGATGTTATTAAGTTCGCTAACCATAATAAAGTTTATATGATAGTTTCTGATTTAACTGGATCAGGCACTCTTACTATTGAGCCTGCTCTTCGTGAAGCTACTGCAAATGACACTGCGATTACTTATGATAACGTACCATTTACTGTACGTTTAAATAACGATTTGCAGCAATATTCTGTAGGGCTGGCCTCACTCGTAAAATATGAAGTTGATTTTATTGAGGCAATCTAATGACCAGATCAATCAATGCAAGCACAGAGGCAGCTTTACAGGGTGACTCATTTAATTTTGCAACCCTAATCTATTTTGGTTTTTCTACTGCCATCAGGATAACTGATTGGGATAGAGACATATCTGCATTATCAAGCACATGGGCCAGCAGTGCTAACTTTCTTAGCTTTGGCTCTTCATCTGAATCCGCAGAGTTAGCCGTTAATGGTATAGATATAACCCTTAGCTCTGTCGAACAAAGTTATGTCAGCATATTCCTCACGCAAAATTATGTTGACGTTCCTGTTAAGCTATATAGGGCTGTGCTTGATAGTAGTGATGCTGTTGTTGGAAGCCCGATATTAGTGTTCGATGGTTTTATTACAGGGTTCTCAATTGAAGATGATGAAAGCTCTAGCGAGATTAGCGTGACCACAGCTTCTCATTGGGCTGACTTCGAAAAGTTAAATGGCAGAAAAACTAACCACAACTCTCAAGCGTTACACTTTCCTAATGATGAAGGATTTGAGTTTGCCGCAAATACAATTAAAGACTTGAAATGGGGTAAAAAGTAGATGGCATTTTGGGTTGTCGCAGCACTGTTTGCAGTATCTGCTGGGATTAGTTACTCCAGCATTCAATCAGCTAAAAAGCAGGCTAAGAAACAAGCTGATGCTATGGCTGGTGTGCTTGTTAACAAAGAATCAAACATTGAGCCTTTGCCTGTAATTTATGGCACTAGGCGGGTCGGTGGTGTCAGGGTATTTGTTTCTACTAGAGATGCTAGTGGTGGCGATCCAAATGAATACTTATATATTGCTTTGACATTATGTGAGGGTGAAGTCGATGCTATTACAAATATATTTTTAGATGATAAGCCTATTACCGACAGTCAATATACGGGTCTATATACTGTTAACGTCCATACTGGTGCTGATAATCAAACTTATGACTCACTTTTAGCAGAGGCTAGTGGCTGGACTACAGCACATAAACTAAGCGGTGTTGCTTACCTTGGAATAAGGCTTAAATGGGATCAAGACGCTTTTAGCGGCATACCTGAAATAACTGCTTTAGTGCGTGGCAAGAAAGTCTACGACCCTAGAAGTCCTAGTGCGGCTAATGCGTATAGTGATAACCCTGCTTTATGTATTCGTGATTACCTTACTAATGCGCGATACGGCAAGGGGTTGCCATCATCAGCGATTGATGACACTGCATTTGCAGCAGCAGCTACTGACTGCGACGAGAGTGTGACTTTTTATTCTGGCGGCCCATCAGGACAAAAGATATTCCAGACGCACGCTGTTTTGCAGACCGATGAAACTTTATTTTCTAACATCAAAACAATGCTGCAAGGATGCCGTGGGTTCCTTCCTTATACTCAGGGTGAATATGGGTTAAAAATAGACAAGTCTGGGTCTAGTGTTTTTGCATTTGACACAGACACAATAATTGGTGGCATTTCGATCAAGGGTGAGGAAAAGAAAGACAAATTCAACAGGATGATTGTCAAGTTCCCTAACGCTGAACTTGATTACCAGCCAGACCAAGCAGTATGGCCTGATGCTGGCTCTACAGAAGAAACTACCTTTTTAAATGAAGATGGTGGCACTCTTTTAGTTGAGAATATGGACTTAGAAACAGTGACCAGTTTCTATGTTGCTAGGGACTTAGCAAGAGTGATGCTCAGAAGATCGAGAAGTGCAACAAGGGCATCTTTTACTGCAACAAGTGAATCGATTAAATTAAGTGTTGGAGATATTGTCACTGTTACCCATCCGACTCCAGCTTGGGTCGGAAAACCTTTTCAGGTTGAGGAAATCACTTTAAATTACAATGGCACCTGCACTGTCAACGTCATCGAGTATGATGGTTCGATTTATACTTATGATACCTCTGCTCAAGAGATAGTGTACCCCGCTCCAGACTTGCCTGATCCGTTTAGTGTTGTGCCTCCCACTGGCTTACAGGCTAACGCTGAGACCAGTGTTGCTCTGGACGGAACCATCGTTACCTCTATGGTTGTTTCGTGGACAGCAAGTACTGACTCATTCGTGGATCAGTATGATGTTCAGTGGTCTACAGATAACAGCACATTTCAGTCTGTAGTGACTGACGATACGTTATATAGAATCTCTCCAGTTGAGGCTGGTGCGACCTACTACACCAGAGTTAGATCAATCAACTCGCTTGGCGTTAAGAGTGGGTTTGTATATGCCAACCAAGGCTCTGTCGGAGATACTACTGCCCCTGCTTTACCGACATCTATATCAGCGACCGCTGGTTATAAATCAATCAGCCTTGAGTGGACTAACCCATCGGACAAGGACTTTTCTAACGTAGAGGTTTATCGTGCCACATCTTCTGGTGGATCATTCTCTGAGGTCGCCACTGTAGGTGGTGGTTTTGGCGCTAATGCTGAGTTCTTGAATGGCGGCTTGGCTGATGCAACCACTTTCTACTACAAGTTTAAGTCTGTTGATTACAGTGGAAATAAGTCTGCGTTTACCGCTGAGGTTTCAGCTACTACTAATGCAGCTGCTATTGATGGTACTGACGGCAAGTCTACCTTTACGGCTCCGATCTTTAAGAGAGCTACTAGCGCACCTTCTGCTCCAACAGGCGGCACGTTTAACTTTGGAACTAACGTATTAACAGCGCCTAGCGGTTGGTCGGTAACTATACCTTCTGGAACTGATCCTATCTACGAGGCTACATTCCAATTCTCTATATCTGGTGATACGGGTACGGTCACCGCAGGAACTTGGTCAACACCCGTAGTTATTGCGGAAAACGGAACTGACGGAGCTGATGGCGCTAACGGCGCTGACGGCACTGACGGCACTGACGGTGCTAATGGTCTAAGTACCTTTACGTTTGCTGTTCACAAAAGAGCGTCTAGCACTCCTAGCTCACCTTCTGGCGGCTCTTATAACTTCACTACTAATACGATTACTGCCCCATCTGGCTGGTCTGAGGAGATACCAAGCGGAACTGATCCTGTTTATATATCGATAACCAAAGCGCAAATAAGCGGGCCAACAGGTACTGACTCTAGTTTATCTTGGACTACGCCTGTTCTGTTCGTAGAGAACGGAGCTGACGGCACTGACGGAGCTGATGGCGCTAACGGCACTAACGGCACTAACGGCGAGGACGGCCCTAGAAATGCTGCTGGTTATGTTTACTATTCCTTGTCATCTGCTAATGCACCGTCAAGCCCGTCTGCAACGTCCTACAACTTTAGCACTGGAGCATTTGGTGGCCTTACTAGCAACTGGTCGAGAACACCGCCAACTAATACTGGTGGTGACGCTAAGTATTGGGCTACCAGTTATTATGTTACAGAAGCTACGTTTGGCGGGACACAGACTCTTACGTTTGGTACGCCTTTTGCCAGCTTCCAGTTCGATGGCTTGGTTACATTTACTAATCTAAACAGTGAGCTTGCTGATGCATCTAGCACTGAGATCACTACTATCAATGGCGGCCTGCTAAAGACAGGTACTATTGATGTTAGTCAGGTAAATATTGCAGGAACTGCAAGCGCGGGAATTAGCATTAAGTCTGCTGCAAGCGGGTCAAGGATGGAGATAGAGTCAGACGTTATAAAGATTTACGAAGGATCAACGCTGCGCGTTCAACTTGGTGATTTGTCCTAATGGCTTATGGTTTAAAGGTATATGACGCAAGCTCTAATATCAGGCTAGATACAACTGATAGAGAGTTTCGCTATGTGGCTTTTTATACTGGGTCAGTATCGGCTAGTTCATCGACTAACGTATCTGTATCTGGGCTAACTAATGATGGCACTTGGGGGCTTAATGAAACTCAGGGAAGCAATCTATTTTTAGAGCTTAGTATCGGCACTAATCAGTTCACCGTGACTAATACTGACAGCACAAATGCTGGCACATATAACGTGCAGGTGTTTAGGATATGAGCTACGGCATCTTGGTTAAAAACCAATCAGGCTTCACGCAGATTGACGCAACCTACGACAACATATCGTCGTTTGCTAGTGGCTCGGTGACTAGAAGTTATGTAAACTCAGCGGGATCGCAGACTCTTAACAAGGTTTCTTTTCCTGCTAATACGCCAACTGATTATTTGATATTTGCCAAGCCGACTGCGCAAACATTTACTAGGCAGATAACATTAGCAGTATATTCGGATGGGTTTGCTTTCTTTGCCCCTTGGCAGGCTAGTTCTAGCTTTAGCATTGATTACTTTATCGGTGTTCGATCAAGAGACATGCCGACTAATAGCTCGCCAGATCACGGCTTAAATGTTTACAAGGCTAATGGGGAGCAGGCATACAGCTCTAATAACTCTAATCTCAGGGTTTCTGCTGTATCGTTTGATGACCTATCGTCAACGTCAACTACTCCAACATCTTTTACTGTTGGGTCGATGAGCGGAATTTATACGCTGATGAGCGGTAAAAATCAGGTTGGTAGAAGTCCTCAGGGCTATCCTAACTTCTCAATAATATACTCTTTCTTTCAGGAGTTTGACTTCACTGCAAAGACAATAGCTGGAAAAATAACGCCAGTCACTAATGCAGCGCCAAGTCTAAGTGGTTCATTTGGCGGGGGCTTCAAGACAAATCTAATTGGAATACTGACATGATAAAAGTAGCGATGGTTAAGTCAGACGGTGAGGTCGCATATACTATAAGCCCTGCTGTTGATGATATGTATGTTGATGGACAGTCATACAATGGCTGCGTAGCTAGGCATATTAGTCATGAGTCTAATGATCAGGACGTTATCAATACTTGGTATTGGAGCGATGGCTGGCAGACAAGGGATTCTCGGCCTTCCGTATACCATGAGTGGATAGATTCAGCGTGGGCGTTTAGTGTTGCATTGTTTTGGGGCGATGTAAGAGGCAGCCGAGACATTAAGCTGTTTTCTTGCGATTGGACGCAAATGCCAGATGCCCAGCTTACAGATGCAAAGAAGGCAGAATGGGCGACCTACAGGCAAGCCCTGCGAGACATACCAGAAACGCACTCTGAAGCTACGTCTTTAGATGATATACTATGGCCAACTGAGCCGAGGTAATAGAATGATTTATCAATTAGTACAGGGCGACCAAGCGCCACAGATACAGGCCAAGCTGACTAGGCAAGATGACGGCACTTCAATCAACTTTTCTGGTGGCTCTTGCCTTTTAAAGTTCAGGGAAAAGGGTGGAACCAGTGTTTTATTTTCGCTATCTGCCGCTGATGTTGGGGGCAACTTCGCAGACGGTATTGCTGTATTCGCGTTCTCTGGGACACAGCTAGAGCTTGACGAGGGATATTACGAGGGCGAGATCGAGGTCACTTACGCAAGCGGCGCGGTAGAAACTATCTTTGAGATATTAGACTTCTACATCAGGGCCGACTTCTAGTGATTGATGCAGTCATAGCGTTTAAGAAAGCCATTGCTGAACTTGGCTTTAAAAAGGCTATGGCTGATATCGTCTTTAAAAAGGCTGTTGCTGGAATTGTATTTAAGAAAGCCGAGGCCAGCATTGCGTTTAAGAAAGCAGTTGCCAGACTAAGACTAGGCGAGTTCTTGATATTTAGATTCTTTTTTGACTCTGCAAGCGCCAGTGACTCAGAAGAAAAAGATGTAGTTAAGTCTGTATCTGACATTCAGGGAATGAATGATCAAACGCTTTTTGATTTATCTAAAGTAGAAGCAGATCAATTCAGCGCTACAGACAGCATAGCTTTTGGGTCAACGAAGCCCTTTAGTGATGCAGGGTCAATGTCAGATCAGATTGACAAACTTGGTATTGGTAAGCTGCTTTTTGATGCAACCGGCGTTACCGAAAGCATCAGCATAGAGACTGGATTTAATCGAAACCTCGCGGATGCGTTTTCTGCGGGAGAGTCTATACAGCTACAGACATTAAAGGCATTTGCAGACAGTTCTGCATTTACTGACTCTGCGGACATGTCGCTTGCTAAGGGTCTAGCTGATAATTCAGGCGTTGCAGATAGCGCAACACTTGATCCCGGTAAGACTATATCTGATTCGTCACTGGCTACTGAAGATCAAACTATGGACTTTCATAAGTTGATAACAGAGGCTGCTGGCGTTACTGACGACTTAGATGGCGAAGCATCAGCAGATGATGATCAGGAGATGACATATACCAAAGTCACTTCCGATCTGGCTGCTGTTGTTGACTCCATTACTCATTCCATGATTAGCGGTTTGAGTGATACAATAGGGGCATCAGATTCTGGTTCTTTACGGGGGCAGAATTATTGCTCATTTGATTATTTCGCCGAAGATTACGTCGGCTACACTCAATCCTTTTAACAGGTGACTTATGATAAACGAAAACTTAAAGCTGCGCGGTGATGTTGCGATAGTTTTGAAAGATAAGGACGGCAAGGTCAAAGAAAGCCGTGATATTAACAACCTAGTAGTAAGCTCAGGTCTGACCTACATCTGCTCTCGCATGGCTGATGCTTCTGCTGGTGTGATGTCTCACATGGCACTGGGTAGCGGTACTACTGCTGCTGCGGCTGGTGATACTGATCTGGAGTCGATTCTAGGCTCTAGGGAAGCGTTAGACAGCACTACTGCCTCTAGC
>Ga0228644_1000682_pt1 | contig 10282 bp, 9 predicted proteins | sample 56DmetaG_FD_186020 | JGI IMG/M metagenome (GOLD analysis project Ga0228644, IMG submission 186020) | Seawater microbial communities from Monterey Bay, California, United States - 56D | ecosystem: Environmental > Aquatic > Marine > Coastal | place: USA: California | collected 2016-11-09
TAAGGCTCTCGTTATATTGTATGGGGGTGCCCACGAAGCTGTGGCGTAGATAGCAGACCCCATTTGCACCATTCACAATGGTCACACCCAAATAGCCAGTAAGCGCGATCTGCCAGCACGTCTCCTCAAGCGTTTCTCTCACGGCGGCCTCGAGCAGCGTTTCACTTGGCTCGAGATGCCCGGCAGGTTGATTCAGCACTCGCCTGCCCTGACTGTACTCTTCGACAAGCAGAAACTTGCCGTGGCGCTCTATCACGGTCGCAACGGTGGCATGCGGGGTGAATCGGTCATCAGTCATCATGTGTGTTCTGCTTACGCTCGCTGCGACGAGTTGATTTTGTCCTTACCCGTTTTGAAAAGCTACTCGGTGGGCGCTTGCGCGAGTTATTGCCGGTTTGAGTCGTGATGGGTTCCACGTAGGTATGCTGACCCGGCGCCAGGCCGTCAACTGAATACGGGCCTATACTTTTTCGGATTAACCGCAACGTCGGAAAACCCACCGCTGCAGTCATGCGTCGTACTTGACGGTTCCGGCCCTCACAAATGGAGAGTTCAATCCAGCTATCGGGAACCGATGCACGGTAGCGAATCGGTGGATTTCTATTCCAAATAGTCGGTATTTGCAAAAGTCTGCACCGTGCCGGCAGCGTCGGCCCATCTTTTAGGAGGACGCCTTGCTCGAGTGCTCTGCACGCCTCAGTGGTTGCGTTGCCCTCTACTTGCACCCAATAAGTTTTCCATTGTTTGTGTTTGGGATTGGCAAACTGGTCCTGCAAAACCCCGTCATTAGTGAGGATCAGTAAGCCCTCGGAGTCATAGTCAAGACGCCCAGCGGCTCTGAATTCAGGCGCAGTGAGGTAATCTGCAAGTGTCGCTCTGGGATTGTCAGGCCGATCACGGTCGGTGAACTGCGAGAGCACTTGAAAAGGTTTGTTTAACAATAACAGGCGATTCATCGCGTTAGTCTTTGACAAAAAGTGGTAAACTTACGACATAAGAGGTGGATAACCGCCACACAATAAACGAATCGCTTGAGATGATTCAATCGGGGGCGAGCGACAGCTCAGCCAGCCAGTCAATCAAACAGAAAGGATCTGACTTTTATGGCCTATCAGCACATCAAGGTTCCTGCAGAGGGAACACCTATTACCGCGAATGAGGATCACAGCCTCAACGTACCCAATACACCTATTATCCCCTACATCGAAGGCGATGGTATTGGTATTGATATTAGCCCGGTCATGATCAAAGTGGTCGACGCGGCGGTGGAAAAAGCGTACGCCAAAGAGAAGAAAATCGCTTGGATGGAGATCTATACCGGTGAGAAAGCGGCTGAACTCTATGAGGGCGATTGGTTCCCACAAGAGACGTTAGACGCAATCAAGTCGTACCTTGTGGCGATTAAAGGCCCTCTGACCACACCGGTTGGTGGCGGCTTCAGATCGCTCAACGTGGCCTTACGACAAGAGCTCGATCTGTACACATGCTTGCGACCTGTTCGTTGGTTCGAGGGTGTTCCTTCGCCCGTGAAGGCGCCTGGCGATACCAACATGGTTATCTTCCGGGAGAACTCTGAAGACATCTACGCGGGTATCGAATACCAAGCGGATTCCGATGAGGCTAAAAAGGTGGTCGACTTCCTGATTAACGAGATGGGCGCGACAAAGATCCGGTTCCCACAAAATGTCGGTATTGGTATTAAACCCGTATCTGCAGAGGGCACTAAGCGATTAGTCAGAAAGTCCATCCAATACGCCATTGATCAAGATCTACCTTCGGTAACATTGGTTCATAAAGGCAATATTATGAAGTTCACCGAGGGTTCGTTCCGCGATTGGGGATATGAGCTGGCGATGGAAGAGTTTGGTGGACAACTGCTCGATGGTGGCCCTTGGGTGAAGATCCCCAATCCGAATACCGGCAAAGACATCATCATTAAAGACGTTATTGCTGACGCCATGTTGCAGCAGGTTTTGTTGCGCCCACGTGAGTACAGTGTCATCGCGACCTTGAACCTCAATGGTGACTATCTCTCCGACGCATTGGCCGCGCAGGTGGGTGGTATTGGAATCGCGCCTGGCGCAAACTTGTCTGACGATATTGCCTTATTCGAGGCAACACACGGCACCGCGCCTAAGTACACAGGGCAGGACAAGGTGAACCCCGGATCTTTAATTCTGTCGGCAGAAATGATGTTGCGTCATCTGGGATGGAATGAGGCCGCGGACCTGGTGATCGACGGTATGAATGGTGCTATCCAAGCTAAAACAGTGACGTATGATTTCGCGCGTCTTACTGATAACGCGACAGAAGTTTCATGTTCTGCTTTTGGCGACGCCATTATTGAGCACATGAACTGATCTCAACACCAAGCGAGAGAGCCCGCAGTAGCGGGCTTTTTTTTGCCTCACGAAAAGCCCGCTACTGTTTTGCTGTAAGACCGCTTGATGTTTCCATCAAAAATAATGCGTTCTCATACGTTGGGAGCGGCAGGAAATGACCGTCGAATTAGAATCTTGACCGATAATTGCTGTGATAGGGGTGGTCGATGGCCTGCTGACGATCAGACTTGTCCCATTTGGTATCAGATTAGTAGTGACAAAGTATCGACCAGAACACAGTGGAATGCGTACTAGACTATACTGTGCAAACGCTGGTACACATGTGACCCATGATTTATCAAATGAACCGACTGTCTATCAATGCATCTGCGTCCACGCCCGATCGTGGTGACGACGAGGGCGATCTTGCGGTCGCGCCTGCAAAACCAAAAACCAAACGCCCCCCGCTATACAGAGTTGTGCTCCTCAATGACGACTACACGCCAATGGAGTTTGTTATTGAGGTGCTGGAGCACTTTTTTTCGATGAACCGGGAGAAGGCGACGCAAGTAATGCTGGCCGTGCATACCCAAGGAAAAGGCGTATGCGGTATTTACACACGAGATGTGGCCGAGACAAAGGCAGAGCTTGTCAATCAAGCAGCCAGAGACAATGGCCACCCGCTCTTATGCGAGGTAGAGCCCTCACAAGATGATGAAGGAGAATGACGAGTGCTGAGTAAAGATCTTGAGCGGGCTTTAAATGAGTCTTTTAAGCAGGCCAGGGCCCAGCGGCACGAATTCATAACAGTGGAGCACCTGCTGCTCGCACTGCTCGACGACCCTGCCGCATTGAAGGTGCTTTCGGCTTGCAGTGCCAATGTGGACGCGCTGCGCGGGGATCTTGCCGAGTTTATCGATGCGACAACCCCCATGGTTTCGGGCGATGAAGAGGTTGACACCCAGCCGACGCTAGGATTTCAGAGGGTGCTACAACGTGCTGTATTCCATGTGCAAAGCTCCGGCAAAGCCGAAGTGACGGGTGCAAATGTTCTGGTGGCTATATTCTCCGAACAGGAGAGCCAAGCTGTCTATTTCCTGAAAACCCAAGATATCTCGCGGCTTGATATCGTGAATTTTATTACGCACGGGGTGAGCAAATCAGAGGACGAGGAAGAGGGCGCTGATGACGAGTTTCCTACCAGTGCGGGGGCGAGTGAAGGTGCTGATGAAGAAGAAAGTCCGCTAGATAAATACGCAACAAATCTCAACGAAGAGGCCATTCAGGGGCAGATAGACCCGCTGATCGGTCGTCTTGACGAGGTGGAGCGTGTCGCGCAAATTTTGGCACGTCGTCGGAAAAATAATCCCTTGCTTGTGGGCGAGTCAGGCGTTGGAAAAACAGCTATTGCCGAGGGGCTGGCGAAGCTCATCGTTGATGGTCAGGTGCCCGATACCCTAAAGACTGCAGAGGTTTTCTCGCTTGACCTTGGCGCACTGCTCGCTGGTACTAAGTATCGAGGCGATTTTGAGAAGCGCTTTAAGGGCGTGCTGGCTGACTTGAAGCGCCGAGAGGGATCGATCCTCTTCATCGATGAGATCCACACGATTATCGGCGCGGGCGCCGCATCCGGCGGCGTAATGGACGCGAGCAATTTGTTAAAACCCCTGCTGAGTTCCGGCAAGCTGCGGTGTATTGGCTCTACGACCTACGCGGAGTACCGAGGTATTTTCGATAAGGACAAAGCTTTGAGCAGGCGCTTCCAGAAAGTCGATGTGCTCGAGCCATCAGTGGATGATGCCTACAAGATTTTGAAAGGCTTGAAATCGCGATTTGAAGAGCATCATGGCCTGCGTTACACAGACAAGGCACTTCGAACAGCAACCGAGATGGCAGCACGGTACATTACCGACCGATTCCTACCGGACAAGGCGATTGATGTGATTGACGAGGCGGGCGCCTTCCAGCAGCTCCAACCGGTGAGCAAGCGAAAGAAGGTGGTGGGGCCAGGAGATATCGAGGCTGTGATCGCGAAGATTGCGCGAATTCCGCCTAAAACAGTCAACAGTGATGATAAAGAGCTGCTTGAGAAGCTGGAGTCTAATCTCTCCTTGGTTGTGTTTGGTCAAAACAAGGCCGTAAGCCAGCTAGTAAGCTCGATTAAGTTAGCGCGAGCGGGGTTGCGCTCGGGCGATAAACCTATCGGTAGCTTCCTTCTTGCTGGCCCCACAGGTGTTGGAAAGACTGAGGTGACCAAGCAGCTCGCGATGCAGCTAGGACTTGAGTTGTTGCGTTTCGACATGTCGGAGTACATGGAACGACACACAGTGTCACGTCTCATCGGGGCTCCGCCGGGATATGTTGGCTACGATCAGGGTGGGTTACTGACCGATGCCGTCACAAAACATCCTCACTCGGTCGTCTTGTTGGACGAAATTGAAAAAGCTCACCCAGAGGTCTTCAATTTACTGCTCCAAGTCATGGACCACGGAACGCTGACGGACAACAACGGCCGAAAAGCCGATTTTCGTAACGTCATCGTTGTGATGACCACGAATGCTGGCGCAGAAAGCATAGCGAAACGTTCTATCGGCTTCTCTACACAAGATAACAGTACCGACGCGATGGAGGCCATCAACAAGCTGTTTACACCGGAGTTCCGGAACCGGCTTGATGCGATAGTGCCCTTTGAGCCACTGGATCAGGACGTCATTCTCACAGTGGTTGATAAATTCCTGACGTCGCTTCAGACCCAGCTGGACGAAAAACGCGTTCAGTTGCACGTAGATGACGGTGCACGGGAATGGCTGGTTGAGGAAGGATATGATCGCAACATGGGTGCTCGTCCCATGGAGCGGGTAATTCAGGAGCACATTAAAAAGCCTCTTGCGGATATGGTTCTCTTCGGGGAACTGTCAAAAGGAGGCATTGCTCAAGTGAGTGTCAATGCTGAGGGGGATGGTCTGTCGGTCTCGGCCGTTGTGGAGATCTCCGAGGAAGCAGTTCCAGCGTAAGAAATAACGCGTAATGCCAGCAACTGATGGTTTTCCCAACGCGCACTTTGAGATAGAGTGCGCGCCATCAGTTCAATTAGGTAGGTTTAATGGCTAAAGAAGATCAAATCGAAATGGAAGGTGAGATTATCGATACGCTCCCTAACACCACGTTCCGCGTACGCCTGGAGAACGGACATGTCGTTACAGCGCACATCTCAGGGAAGATGCGCAAGAACTACATCCGGATTTTGACTGGGGACAAAGTGCGCGTCGAGGTGACGCCATACGATTTGACCAAAGGCCGAATTACTTATCGCGAGCGGTAAGCTCAGAGCTCGGACGGTAGTGTAACGACGGGAATGGGCGACAAATCACTCGGTTTGTCACTTGAATTCCCGTACCACCTTCCATTGGTAAGCATCTCTAGCGGTTGAAAGCGCGTCTTGTAGCTCATTTTCTGACAGTTTTCTATCCAGTAACCCAGGTAGATATAAGGCATACCGCGCCTTTGAGCATGCAAGATTTGCAGCAATACGGCGTACGTACCCAGGCTTCGTTTTTCTAAATCTGGATCGTAGAAGGTGTAGATCGCTGCGAAGCCATCGAGCATCTCGTCAGACACGGCGACACAAATGAGCGTGTTGTTTTCATATAACTTAAAGTAACGCGTTGAGCCGAGACTGTTATTCAAAAATGACTCGTACTGCTCCCTGTCGGGTGGGTACATGTCACCGTCAGCGTGTTTCCCCGTAATATAGCGTTCGTAAAGGGCGTAGGCCTCGTCGTCTCCACTTACCGAGTTGGTGATTTTGAGCTGCAAATCATGGTTGCCATTAATGACGCGACGTTGGCTTTTACTGGGCTTAAAGCTATTGGTGACAACGCGGGCCGCAACACAAGCGCTACAGTTATTGCAGTGTGGCCGGTATATATGATCGCCGCTGCGCCTGAAGCCCATGAGGGAAAGCTCTGTGTACAGTTCGGGACTGATCGTCTGACGCGGATCCACAAATAAAGTCGTAGCCTCTTTCTCGGGGAGGTAAGAGCACCGATGTGGGAAGGTGGTGAAGACCTTAATTTCTCGGAGATTCGCCGTCACTACATTACTCGCGTAGGTTTTTGTACTGAGCGCCTAGCATGACGCCCTCTCAATGCCCCCTAGTGTAGTGATATACGCACTCCTGGCAAAGACGCCAACGCTTATTTTCACGCTCGAGGTGAGTCACAGTCACGACGTACGCAGTGCCTTGGATGGCGGCTCAATACTTCCTCGGGTGGCTTAACAACCCTTATTTTGAGATGATTCGGCGGTTAATCACTGCAGCAGTAAAGGCTACTACGCCCTGTTAAATGTGAGATGGCGGGCGGTTGCAGCAGCGCACAGTTTTGCGCTAACGCTAAACTTTAAAAAACCATCGAGAAACGAGATGGCTTCCAACCGGTGTTCTGAGCAACTAAACGAGGTCTCCCATGAGCCACAGTAGGTACTTCACGTATTACGGTTATGTCGCCATTGGCCTTGCTTTGCTGAGCGCTATTGTCCTCGGGTTTCGCGAATCGGTCGGGCATATCCTGCTGACCGAGTCCGGGCTTATTGAGCGTGCATCGGCGTTTGGGTACTTCGCCTGTGCCGCTTTTATGCTTGCCCGAGGAGGGCAGCAGTTTATTCGTTACCGGGGCTATTTCGCCGTATTAGTGACCCTTTTTGGCTGTCGCGAGCTCGATTTTGATAAGGCTTTTACGACCATAGGCATTCTCAAATCGCGCTTTTTCGTCAGCCCAGATGTCCCGGCGGCAGAGAAACTCGCTGGTCTAATCGTCGTGACAATACTTCTCTGGTCTGTGTATATGATCCTATCTCGGCATTTTGCGGGATTCCTTTCTGGTTTGAGGCAAAAGACGCCCGAAGCCGTGGGGGTTGCAATTGTGTTCTTCTTACTCGCTTTCTCTAAGTCGATAGATGGTCTGCCTCGCAAATTGCAGCCACTGGGTATCGACGTCGCTCCTGAGATTGGCTCCTTCCTTGGGGCGCTGGAGGAGGTGCTCGAGCTCGGCATACCCATCTACATTGCTCTTGTGACGCATGCCTGGTTCAAGCGTGAGATGAAGCCGGCACAAGACTGAGTGAAGATCGGTTTATCGACGACCATTATTGGAATTTAGTGTCACTCAAAAGGCCCTAAGTGGTCCCGCAGAAGTCCTTCAAATTTCGTTCTCGAAATAAGCGTCATGCCAAGTGACTCTAGGTGTGCATTCGGCATTTGACAGTCTACGAGCTCGAGGTCGGGGAAGGGCGCTTTTGAGCAAAGGTAGTGAAGTGCCACCTTCGATGCATTGGCGCGCCGCGAGAACATGGACTCACCAAAGAATACCCGGCCAAGGGCGACGCCGTAGAGGCCGCCAATGAGCTCATCACCATCGAAAACCTCAATGCTTTGCGCATACCCCAAACGGTGAAGTTGACAATAGGCGGTTGCAATATCACTGCTTATCCATGTTGCTGATCGCTGCTCAGTGAGGTCCGCACAGGCTGATACCACCTCATCGAAGCAGCGATTAACGGATATTTCCCAATTGCACTTCGAAAGAAACCTGCGCAGTGAGCGTGATACATGGAGCTCATCGGGGAATAGCACAGCGCGAGGATCTGGCGTCCACCATAAAATAGGCTCTCCCTCTTCATACCAAGGAAATATGCCTCGCTGATAAGCGTGTAACAGCCGCTCAGCGCTAAGGTCACCGCCTACGGCTAAAAGACCGTTTGGATCTTTTAGCGCATTCTCAGTAGGCGGGAACGGCTCGATCATATCGAGAGGGGCCGCTACTGTGCGTCGAGATACTTTTCAGCGTCCAACGCTGCCATACAGCCGAAGCCTGCAGAGGTGATCGCTTGTCGGTATACATGATCGGAAACATCTCCTGCCGCAAATACGCCCTCTACCGAGGTAAGTGTGGCGTTTCCGTCCAATCCCGAGGCGGTTTTAATGTAACCGTCATTCATGTCCAGCTGCCCCACAAACATATCCGTGTTGGGTTTGTGGCCTATAGCAATAAAAACACCATCAACGTTAAGTTCCGCTGACGGCTCGCCCTTAGCTGACGCTAATCGAACTCCTGTAACGCCACTCTCATCACCCAACACCTCTTCTAGCTGTCGGTGCCAATTAAGCGTTATGCGCCCCTCCTCGGCTCGAGAGAACAGGCGGTCTTGAAGTACTTTTTCTGCTCTTAACTCATCACGACGGTGGACGAGGTGCACCTTACTGCACAAATTGGACAGGTAAAGCGCTTCCTCGACGGCCGTGTTACCCCCGCCAACGACAACCACTTCTTTATTTCGGTAGAAAAAGCCATCGCAAGTCGCACAGGCACTGACACCCTTACCCATAAAGGCGCTTTCGCTGGGCAGACCTAAGTATTGTGCTGATGCGCCTGTCGCAATAATAAGCGAATCACAGGTATAAGAATGTGTTCCAGACAGCGTGAAAGGGCGCTGAGCAAGATCAACGCTTTCGATATGGTCAAAAACAATTGCGGCCTCATATCGTTCGACATGCTCTTGCATTTGTTGCATCAATGCGGGCCCCTGGAGTCCCTCAGGACCACCTGGCCAATTCTCAACCTCGGTTGTGGTTGTGAGTTGTCCTCCCTGCTGCATACCCGTGATGACAATAGGGTTAAGGTTCGCTCTCGCCGCGTAAACAGCGGCGGTATAGCCGGCGGGGCCAGAGCCTAAAATAACTAAACGGTGGTGATTCGATGTACTCATTCTCAAGGATTTTCCAAGGTCAAAAAACGCGAGGGCAGAGCCTACCGCATTACAGGCGCCAGCGAAATATTATTCCATTGCTCGAGGTTTTCAATGCGACTTTAAGTGATTGATTAATAATGTTAATTTTCAAAAAATAGCGGGAATATCTTTATGGTATGATGCCGCAAACTACTGGGGGATTCAGAATTGCCTACTAAGACCACTCCTTCCAAGGTGCCACAAGGGGACACTGAAGCGAGCGTGCCGGGTGCTCTGGCGAGCGTGGGCTTCATTGCCGGTCTTGCGGGGGCCTCTTTTGCGCTTGTTAGTCTGTTGACCTTCAGTACGTCTGACCCCAGCTGGAGTTCGAGCGGGGCGGGTGAGGTACTTAGCAACCAAGGAGGCGTCGTTGGGGCCTATTTTTCCGATATGGTCTACTCACTGGTCGGTTTTTTGGCGCTTGGCGTCCCCTTGCTTCTTTTATGGTTGTCATACAGGTCGATTCGTCCGGTCGTGAGCCGTGGCGTCACCTCCACAGACCGTGTCATCTCGAGCTTTGGGTGGGTTACTTTCTTCGCTGCGAGTGCGGGTCTGATCCAGATAGTCGTTCCTCAGGAACCGTTTCTGCCACAGGGGACCGGGGGGATCATCGGTTATGGCGTGGCTTCTTGGTTCACAGCCGCATTCTCTGACTTTGGGGCGAGGTTGCTTCTGAGTTTTTGCGTGTTGCTGGGTGGCACCCTTGCCTTTGATATTGACTGGATGCGCGTCGCAGAGAAGTTGGGCAGCGCAACAATAGATGCAGTGAATACCCTGCGATCACGTATCGACGATTTCAATGATCGTCGGAAGTTACGGACGGAAAAGGCTAAGCGTAGCGTGCAAATCGCAGCGCACGTAGAAAAGGAAAAGCTGCGTACGCCGCCAAAAATCAAAGCACCTAAGCTTCTAGAAAATGTAGGTAAGAAAGCGGAGCGGGAAAAACAAAAGCCCCTTTTTGAGTCCGCGGAGCTTACCCCCATGCCGCCCTTGGCGCTGCTCGATGCACCCACACAAACGGGCCCCAGAGGTTACTCAACGTCAGAGTTGGAGTCTTTATCGCGACTCCTTGAGATAAAGCTCGCCGACTTTGGAATTACGGCCGAAGTTGTGTCGGTGTATCCCGGCCCCGTAGTTACGCGCTTTGAAATACAGCCTGCCGCTGGGGTGAAGGT
>Ga0228644_1000694_pt1 | contig 10231 bp, 18 predicted proteins | sample 56DmetaG_FD_186020 | JGI IMG/M metagenome (GOLD analysis project Ga0228644, IMG submission 186020) | Seawater microbial communities from Monterey Bay, California, United States - 56D | ecosystem: Environmental > Aquatic > Marine > Coastal | place: USA: California | collected 2016-11-09
ACGTTGTTTTCGCTTGATGCATTAATAAACATTACATCACCATCATCAACACCAAGTTCTTTTAACAAAACTTTCGCTAATGTAGTTTTACCTGTACCTGCTGAGCCTGAGAACAGTAGATGCGGAATCGCTCCACTTTCTACCCAACTCTGTACTTGATGTTTTTGTTTCTCATCCCTGAAAACATACTGACCTATGTTACTTGGTCGATACTTTTCTACCCACAATTCTTTCAAGTTCTTCTCCGTTTTCGTTTATAAATTTTCTAGCAATGTCATTGACGGGCTTATCATCTGAAAGCAGTGGCATCCATTCGAATTCTTCCTGCATTTCAGTGTCTTTTGACATTCTTTTGTTTATTATAATTCCTTTTTTGAACTTTGTCAAGACTTAATCCTCTTTATCCCATGGCATGGGATTATCACGTTGATTATAGTACTCTTTTTTCATTTCAAGCATTGCACGATATGGAACACGATGTTCAAAACAGGCCGCATGTGCGGCTGACATTCTTACGAATCTTTGCCCATCCCTATTCTTGGGACCTACAAACATTTCAATACCTTTGGCTTTTCCCACCCATTCGTTCTGCCAATGTTCTATCATGTCTTCAAACGCTTCTTTATCCCAATAATACGTCATAGCAAAATTGTCAGAAACTTTTACTGTCATTTTCAAACGTTCTCGGTGTTTGAAATAGTATATCTTAATATCACTTTCGAATGGTTTAATATAATCAAATTGTTTTGAAAACTTATCCATTCTTTCAAATAGTGCATCTAAGTTTTCAGATTCTTTATTTACACTCATATGTAATTTTCTATCCCACTATCTTGACCTAACCATTCTTTAACTTCTTCAATACGATGGTATTTTAATGTTTTAGGTCTTTGTTGTTTTATTGTTTCTAAATGTAGTGTTGCTTCTTCCAATGTTTTAAATTTAGCAACCACTACTTCATTTTCAACTCTCGGTGTGTAGATGATTTCAAAAGACATTTTATATTCCTATTCGTCTATTTTTGCAAATTCTGTTACAGGTTTGCCATTCTCATCAAATGTGCGTGTTTTAACCTTAAGATATCCGTTATTGTGAAGCATGTCAACCATACTTCCAGCACCCTGTTCTCTACCTACGTCCTTGCCCTTCATATATCCCATAACAAATAGTATAAGTCCAAAAAGTACAGCAATATATCCTGGGTTTATTCCAAAATCCATAAGTTTCTCCTCTGAGTTATATACATAATAATAACACTAAACACATAAAGTGTCAAGTGTTATTTTTTTAGTTTTTCTATTTCTTGTGAATTAGCGGCTATCTTCTCGTCTTGCACTTTGTCTATGAGCGCCTTCATCTTTAATGCTACTTCCTCATCTGTGTCAACGTGTAGGTCTTTTTTGATAACTTTCTCTAATTTTAGTACTGGTATTCTTTCATTTGGAACATATCTCCATGTGTATCCTCTATCAGAATAAACACCAAATACAGTTTGTCTTGCACCAATCTTTACAATCATTGCTAGTTCGCCATCAAGTAGTACTTCATCGCCTTCATTAAATGCAGGATCCATTTTGAATTTTAATCCTTTAGCCAATCCTGTAGCAAAGTCTTTAAACCATATGGCAACAACTAAAGATATTAAGACACCAATCCATGGTAGTAAGAAATCAGATAATTCCATGCTTAGTGAGTTAAGGTCTGTCATTTTGTCTCTCCCATTATAGTCGTATTTATACAATAATTGACATTGACGGCTATTTGACGGTGTCAATTTTTTGAATGGATTTTATGTCAAATTTATTTTTTTACAATATAATATAATTTACGTAGAAAGCACGTTTCCTGTGTCAATTTTTTGAACTTAAATGATAAATATTAACATTGAGTAAAGTTTGTACTTAAAGTATAAATTTACATGGTTAATAACTGAGCATGAATGTATTAAACACTTCATATCTTGGACTTAGAGGAGACACTTACATGAGCCTAAAAAAGAAATTTCTTTCTCATAATATTGCCTTGGCAACTATCTTTATTATATTAATGGGTGCTATTAGTATTCCTGTGTCTGCGGATGCGGATCCTATCGTTACTAATTCTACTAGTAATAGCACAGTTAAGTCTAATAATGATACCGACACTACCGTAAAAAGCCCACCACCTAGTGCGATATCGCCTTCCATTAATGGAAGTAATTCTGATTTATGTACTGTTGGTGTCAGTGGTGCAGTACAAACACAGATTTTAGGTGTGTCTACCGGGCAAACTTATAGGGATGCCAATTGTGAAAGGCTCAAACTTTCTAAAACACTATACGACATGGGTATGAAGGTCGCGGCGGTCTCAGTAATGTGTCAAGACCGAAGAGTGTTTGATGCTATGTCTATGGCAGGTACCCCTTGTCCATATAATGGTAAAATTGGCGAAGAAGCATATGAACTGTGGAAGAAAAATCCACAAGAAATGCCTAAAAAGGTTTATGTAGATGATGAAAAGAGAATTGCAAAAGAAGGGATGCGTGAAGGGCTTACTATTGCAGGCGTTCTTGCTTTGCTGGCTTTCGCTCTGTAATATAGCATACGCAACCGATACTACTGCACCAGATAATCCAACAACTACTAGTCCAGATACCTTAGATTTAGATGATGGTACCATATCCAATCCAACATATGGTTGTCCTGCAGGTACCTCTGCGGCATATGTATATGGAAGCGGAAGTTCTGTAAGGTGGGGAGAGTGTCAAAATACATTTGCTATTTCTTATGCAATTAACCAAGCACTACAAGGCACAGGCGTAAGTATAGACAAGGTTCACTATCAATGGAAGTATATTCATTGCTTTAATGAACCTGGTAAATTTTGTAGTGTTGATATTGAAGACAGAGTAAACCTCTCAACAGGTGAGATTACTGATGATACTTATTGGGACGAATTAGTTGTAGTTGTAGAAGTTACAGATTCTAGTGGTAACGTAGTTGAAACTAAAACATGGACTATGGATACATGGTATGACTGGACATCAAGCAATAGTCACAGTACTAATGAAGTACAAGAAGGTACAACTGTTTGGCAGATACATGAAGACAATATAGAAATTTACAATCATATAGATAAAGTAGGAACAATACGTACACCAAATGCATTAGGAGATGTTCGTTTTAGAATTACTGGATACGATAAAGGTAATTGGGATGGTTATTACGGACCTATCGTAAACGATATAAAAACTTGGTTTACTTATAGAGCAAACCCTTGTAATGATACTGCACTTTATGATCCAAGTTGTCCAGGATATGCTACTGCATATGCGGCATGGGAATATGACCAAAATTGTGCCGCTAATGCACTTTATGATCCCGGCTGTCCTGGGTATTCTACTGCATATTTCAATCAACAGTGTAGTGCAGACCCATTATATGATAGTGGTTGTGATGGCTACGCAGAAGCATATTACAATCAACAATGTAGTGCGGATCCACTTTACGATAGTGGATGTGATGGATATGCCGCGGCTTACTTGACTCAGCAATGTAATTTAGACCAAACGCATAGCAGTCAATGTCCATATTATAGTTCGGCTATTGCTACTAATACACCTGCCATGGAAAACGAAGCAGGACAAGGTAGTGACTTTATTGAAATAGTCTCATCAGAAAATAGTGCGGCATATAATATAATATATTACAATAGCAGTGAAATAGCCGCAGGCGATTGGGTTGCAATATGTGAAACTTATACCGGTGGATGTGAAGATGCAGTGATTTACCAGGTATCATATTTCAATAGCGAAAATGGACCTTATGCGTTTTTATATACAAAAGATAAAGATGGCAATACTTTTATCCCTACAAACGGTGACAAGTATAAATTTATGACAGAGACACAGTTTGATGCATACTGTGATTCGAGTTCACTTTATAGTCCAATGTGTGATGGATATGCGGCCGCATACTTTACACAACAATGCACAGCCAATCCACTTTACAACAGTGAATGCGATGGCTATGCGGCGGCTTACTTAGAACAGCAATGTGGTATAAGTGCATTACACTCTACGTCATGTTCAGGTTATGCCGCGGCTTACTTGGCTCAGCAATGTAGTTTAAATGCTTTACATGATAGTTCGTGTAGTGGATATGCAACAGCATATTTCAATCAACAATGTAGTTTAGATGCTTTATACAACAGCGAATGTCCAGGTTATGACACTGCATATTTCAATCAACAATGTAGTTTAGATGCAACATACAACAGTGAATGTCCGGGCTATGAAAGTGCTTACTTTACACAACAATGTAATGCAGACCCATTATACGATAGTGCATGTAGCGGATATGATGCGGCATATTTTACACAGCAATGTACAGCCAATCCACTTTACAATAGTGAATGTAGTGGATACGATACAGCATACTTTAATCAGCAATGTGGATTAAGTGCATTATACAACAGCGAATGTGATGGATATGATGAGGCTTACTTGTCTCAACAGTGTGGCATCAACACGTTATATGATAGTAGTTGTGATGGATATGAAGAAGCATATACACTGGCACAGTGTAATGAGAATCCATTGTATGCTGAAAGTTGCGAAGGTTACGACATATCATATTTCAATCAGCAATGTAGCTTTGACCCACAATATGATACACAGTGTCCAGGTTATCAAGCACCTGTAGAAGATACTGTTGACCCAGTTGCTATTGATGATGGAATAAGCACAGGTGATGCAGTTGTTGATAGTATTATTGCAACACCAGACTTACCAACTGTAAACTTAATACCTGAACTTCCAGCTATTGAAGTTGAGATTTTACCAGTTACTCCAATAGAACCAGAAGTAGTAGAGGTTCCGGTTCCAGATGCTGTGGAACAAATTGAAATAGAAATTGAAGCAGAGATAGAACAACTTGAAATGGAATTAGAAGTTCCAGAAGACACATCATCAAATGATACAATGGAACTAGAAGTAGAGACAGAAGAAAGTGAACCAGAGACAATAGAAGATATAGCAGAGGAAAGTACAGAAAATGAGGACACTAGTGAGGAGTCTACAGAAAGTAACGAAGAAGAAAGTACAGAAGAAGAAAGTACAGAAGAAAGTACAGAAGAAGAATCAACTGACGAAGAAAATGAATCTGAGGAAAATACTGATGAATCTGAGAATGAAGAAAGTGAGGAAGAGTCAGAAGAAGTAGAAGAATCTGAAAGTGAGGAAGAAGCTACAGAAGAAGATGAAGCGGAAGAAGAGTCTGAAAGTGAAGAATCTGAAACTAAGTCTGATACAAAAACAGAAGCAAAACCTAAGTCTACTAAAAAGCAACCATTAACTAAAGAACAAAAAAGAAAAGCAAAAATTAAAAAGATGAAACAAATTATCAAAGATAAACTAAAACAATTAGCAGATGTTATGGGTAAAGCAGTGTCGCTAGAGCAACAACAGGCTCTACAGGCACAAATAACTGCACTTATAAATTACGTACCTGGATTCAACGCATATAGCGAATCTTATATACCAGGCAGAGATTTTTATCTACCAGATGATATCTACTTAGATAAAAAGATACCGGAAAATCAGAGAGGATTACGCAATGGTTTAGCAAGTGAAATATTACATGAGAAAATGGTTGATATGCAATATGAGGGGATGGAATAATGTTAAATTGTTTAGTATTGGGTTTGGCACTTTCAGCACATGTGGGATTAGAAGGAAAATATAACAATCTTCACCCATATGCAATGTGTGAAACCGAAAAGACTATTGTAGGAACTTACTATAATAGTTTAGACCGATGGAGTCTTATTGGGGCATATAAATATAGTCTTAATAAAGACCTGTCATTAGATATTGGCGTTGCCACTGGATATGACTATGATGTTGTACCAATGGCTAGATTAAGATATAAAAACTTATTCGTTATGCCAACTGTTGAAGATGAAGAAAGGACTGGTGTCGTGTTTGGCATACAGTTTGAATTAAAATAGGAGCAACTTATGAGTGACAAAACAACAGTAGAAGTTGGTGGAGTTAAATTCACTGGTGGAAAGTTATTTTTAGTTATAACAATTCTGAGTACACTTGGTGGCGCCGCATGGGGAGGCTTTGAATTTTATAATGACTATAGAAATATGAAAGCCAAGATAGAACGCTATGTAGCACCAGACTTAAGTGGAATTAGAGCAGAACTACAAGTAGTTAACACAAAACTTGATGAAGCATTAGACTATTCTAAAGATATTAAAAACGGATTACGTGATGATATTGTTAGATTGGAACGTATTGTAGATTCAATAGAAGATGATATTAACAAAGTAGAAGATAATGTACGTGAACAGATTGATTTAGCTGACCAGCGTTTTGAAAATAAACGTGACCAGTTACTTACAGACTATGAACAAAAAGCAGATAGTTTACGCACAAGCACTGATTTAAAACTTAAAGAACTAGAAACTAGATTGAATAAACGTTTGCAAAGGGCGTTAGACAATCCATTAGCAAATTAATAATTGGTCGGGGTGGTAGGATTCGAACCTACGCTCTCCTGGTCCCAAACCAGGCGCTTTAGCCAGACTAAGCTACACCCCGATAATTATGGTAAACAAGGTTTAATAGAATTCTTATAATACAAAACCGTTTTATCATTTGTTGTTTCTACACGATGGATTACCGATTCTTTTGGTCGTCCAAAACATTTATTCAAACTTTGACCTGGAAAACGATAACGAGTATTCATTTTTAGAAACTCCCACTGTTTTGCATTTCGAATTCTAATATTCTCATTTCTTTTGCTATCAATACAAAAAGCAACATCTGACAAGTTATCATAATCAGCCATACACTTTTTTGCAATAAAGTTTTTAGCATCCGCGCCCGTAGAGATTAGTAAACACGTAATCAATACGGTTGCAAATTGAGCCGATAATTTAGTATCCATTATTCAGGCTCCACCCAAGGATAACAAGGAATAATACTTTGCTTACAATAACGAGCATTATCTACCAATAGGAATGGAACTCCTACAATAAAGAACAAAATAATAGCAAATGCTTTACCTAGTCCTTTTAGTGTGCAATAATTAGTTTGTTCACTCATGTTCGCCACCTCGGCCTCGACCAAAGCCACCAAAATATTGTGGCTTGCGTTTTGCTGTTTCGAATGTTGCTACAGTAATAGCAATGGCACCAAGTAATAGTGTATGTAGCATCATACTGAACACTCCTGCCCACATGCTACCTACAATAATAGCAAATACAATACACCACATCCATGCTAATACTTGCATAATCATATGTCGTGTACTAAAATCTGGAATATTACTTAGTGGATTCTTTTCGTGATCCATTACTACATTCCAACTGTTAAAAATAAATTCTCTCATTGATATTACCTTTCTAAATATTATCTTTGTAGGATAATGAGCATCCATATCATCACGATATTCAATCGCATCATGTACATCATGGAATTCTTGGGATATTTTTTTATCCTTAAACCATGCCGTTACTTTATACATCTATTATCCTTTCTTCTTGGCATCGGTGCAGGGAGTCGAACCCCGGCTTACAGTTTTGGAGACTGTCGTGCTACCGTAACACTTCACCGATAAATTTTGGTAGACCCCGCCGGACTTGAACCGACACTCGACCCGTTATGAGCGGGTGGCTTTAACCAATTAAGCTAGAGGTCTATAATATTGGCCTCCACTAGAGGACTCGAACCTCTGACCTAGTGCTTAGAAGGCACTTGCTCTAATCCAACTGAGCTAAGTGGAGAAATTAAATGGTACACCCTACGAGAATCGAACTCGTCTTTCCAGGTTGAAAACCTGGCGTCCTAACCGATAGACGAAGGGTGCGTAATGATTGGTGCCTCCTCCCGGACTCGAACCGGGACGCTTTTAAAGGCGAGAGATTTTAAGTCTCTTGTGTCTACCTATTCCACCAAGGAGGCTAAACTTAAACATCTTCCTCCATTGGTTGTTCGGTTGAAATCGTATGCATCTTCATAATGATGAAGTCTATATCATCGGGTGTTAATCCCTGTCGAACTGTATTATCTTTTTCTGTAATACCTGGTAGTTCGGTTAGTTCATCATTTACCAATGCACCAATTTCGTAAAGTGGTTTATGGGATTCTTTAATGACACTTAGTGCATATTTAGAACCAAAGTTAATACGAGTACGCATTATGCGACCAGAATTATCTGATTTAAATGTTAGGTCACTAAATTTTAAACGAGATTTAAGCATTATAATTAGGCGCCATATCACGCTCAAATTGGTTAACGACCATTTTCTTATCTTCAATCATTCGTTCAATGATTGCATAGCCGCTACGCTTTTCGTCACTTGCACCTTCTGTGATAAGAATAAGTGCATTCTCTAAACTTTCGATGTCATTCAATAAATCTATCATGAGTAATCCTTCTCAATCCATTCTGTTGCATCACCTGTATACATTACACCATAGAACTGTGTATTGATACAATTTGGTCCGGTATATTTCCAACGCACATCCATACACATGCCACTGGCAGATCCGGTTTCTTTAACTGCGTAACCAATCTCTACTAAATCTCCAAAGCAGTACTCACGTGCACCACCGGCTTCGATAATATTTGGACACATATTCATGTCAATCTCTGCCTTAAGATTAGTTTGTTTTGTTTGATTACTTAAGTTAGTATACATGATTATGAGCCTACTGTCAACTCAATAAAATCATTTTCTACATTATAATCCAGTTGTTCAACGTAGACACCCCAATACCCACAAGCATCCATAAGATGTTGTGAAGCCTTGAGAACAGAAGGAACGTCCCATTCACCGTTGACTACTTTAACTTTGTGACCTGATGCCCACTGCATCATAAAGAAATCATCCGTATTCAAACGATAGTCGGCCATATCGGTTCGCAATTCATATTCGCCATCTGCAATACCCATTGCTTTTGTTGTCTCACAATCGAATACCATACGGTTTTCGTTAAGATTTGAATAGATAGATTGATTTGTCATAGTGATTCTCTTTCTCTTTGATTACTTAATTAATATAGCACGATTCGTAATATTGTCAAGTTTAAAATTCAGCAACTTCGTTGGTTACAAGATTACGCATTTCAAGTATTACATATGGAACCTTGGTTGACATTGTTACTTTACCAGCCCAATCACATGCGTCTTCCCAATCAACAAAATTCATTGTTTCTACTGTTTCAAGACCTTCGGCAATCCCTGACAAATGATATTTCTTCATTTCAACTTTGAACTGCATACCTAAAAAATCTGATTTAAGTGTTTCAAGCATTTGAATTTCATTTTGCATAATGATTCTCTTTCTCTCTGATTACTTAATTAATATAGCACGATTCGTGATATTGTCAAGTTTTATATAGCAAGTATTAATTTCATTTCGTTAACAATATCTTTGTATGTTTGAATCTTCTTTTCAATCGCATACTTTTTCATTTTTACCGATGAAGTGTTACCAGCAAAAGTAGTTAGATATTTTTCTAACTTTTTGATTTCGTTTTCGTATTGTTCTATCATTTTTCTCTCTCTTGATTATGTATTTAATATAACACGATTCGGGGATTTGTCAAGTTTTTAAGATTTAACCAAACAGATTATCAAATGCCAACTCATCATTGTTTTTGTTTGTTCCGTTGAAAGAATAATCATATGTGAGTGCATCATGGCAGACTATATTTCTCTCAACTATATATCTGTACTCCTCGAAACCGCATAATAGTCGTTCACGACATAACTCGCAATTATCGGACATCAAATCCACACCATATAGTGATTTCAAACTTGTTTCAAAGTCAATACCATTTTGTAGTTTACGATATAGCACACTTGCAAGAAATTGTCCGTCTCCGCAACTAGGATCAAGGAATGTTTTTACAGGATTTACAAATTCAGAAGAATCTATTGTATCTAATCGTTGTTCTACTAACCAAGTTGGAGTAAAACACTCTGACGTTTCGTGTACTCTAACCCGTTCTCTTTCAATACCAGACATATATTCTCTGTCAAATAAATGACTATATATTTCTTCTAAATTCATACAAATTCTTTCCAGAAATCTTTTTTAAACATTTTGATAATGGTATTATTGTAAATTCCATTTGTAAATAAATTACAAGACATCAATTTTTTCATTTTTTCTGATGCTAGTGCCTTCGCAATGTTTTCTAAGTTTTCTGGTTCATCTGCTATAGCATATG
>Ga0228644_1000698_pt1 | contig 10226 bp, 7 predicted proteins | sample 56DmetaG_FD_186020 | JGI IMG/M metagenome (GOLD analysis project Ga0228644, IMG submission 186020) | Seawater microbial communities from Monterey Bay, California, United States - 56D | ecosystem: Environmental > Aquatic > Marine > Coastal | place: USA: California | collected 2016-11-09
TCCTCCAGCTCCTCCAAATGGGTTTCCACCACCAAAGCCCTGACCACCTTGTTCAACTCCAGCGTGCCCGAATTGGTCGTAGGCGGATCTTTTCTGAGGGTCTGAAATGATATCGTATGCCTTGCGAACTTCCTTGAATTTTTTTTCTGCACCCGCTTTATCACCAGCATTTCTATCTGGGTGGTACTTCATAGCAAGACGTTTATAGGCCTTTTTTATCTTAGCTTCATCAGCATTCTTATCAACACCTAAAACTTCATAATAATCTCTTTCTGACATATTTCCCTTAAAATATTAAACCTCTCATGTACAAGACAAGAGAGGTTTTTTAAATCAGCAAATAAAGCTACTTACTTTTCTTCTTTTACCTCTTCAAAGTCAGCATCTACAACGTCTTCACCTGTATCTGCATTACCCGCTTCAGCAGAATCTTCTGTACCAGCTTTTTCCTGTGCTTTCTGGGCCAGAACTTGCGCTTTTTCACTTAGATTTTGCACTTTAGCATCGATGGCTTCTTTATCGTCACCCTTAATGCTTTCTTCTAACTCAGTAACAGCTCCTTCGATAGCAGTTTTTTCATCTTCGGAGATTTCATCTTTTAACTCTTCAAGCGATTGCTTTGTAGAGTGAACAAGAGAGTCGGCCATGTTTCTAGATGACACAAGTTCCTGGAACTTTTTATCTTCATCTGCATGTGCTTCTGCATCTTTAATCATTTTGTCAACTTCTTCATCTGATAGTCCACTAGATGATTTAATAGTGATTGATTGCTCCTTACCAGTATTTTTATCCTTGGCAGAGACATTTAAGATGCCGTCTGAATCCAAGTCCAGTGTTACTTCAATCTGAGGTTGGCCTTTTGGAGCCGGTGCAATACCTTCTAGGTTGAACTGTCCAAGAGACTTGTTTGCACTAGCGACGTCACGTTCACCTTGGAGAACGTGAACTGTAACAGCAGACTGATTGTCTGCAGCAGTTGAGAAAATTTGCGACTGATTCGTTGGAATAGTTGTATTTTTCTCAATAAGCTTTGTCATCACACCACCCATAGTTTCAATTCCAAGGGATAAAGGTGTTACGTCAAGTAGCAATACATCTTTTACATCACCACCAAGAACACCAGCTTGGATAGCTGCACCCATAGAAACTGCCTCGTCAGGGTTTAAATCTTTCTTAGGTTCTTTTCCAAAGAAATCTTTAACCATTTGCTGAACTTTTGGCATTCTAGTTTGGCCACCTACGAGAATAATTTCATCAACATCTCCACTTGATAGCCCTGCATCCTTAAGAGCAGTTTTACATGGATCGATAGAGCGCTTCAAAAGATCTGCTACGAGTGACTCTAACTTAGATCGAGTCATTTTAATATTAAGATGTTTCGGGCCAGAGGCATCAGCAGTAATATAGGGCAAACTAATTTCAGTCTGCTCAGAAGATGAAAGCTCAATTTTTGCCTTTTCAGCTGCTTCCTTGAGTCTCTGAAGAGCCATAGCATCATTTGCTAGGTCAAGACCTTGCTCTTTTTTAAATTCATCAACCAAGAAATTAATAATTCTTTGATCGAAATCTTCACCACCCAAGAATGTATCACCATTAGTAGATAGTACTTCAAAGTGCTTTTCTCCATCAATATCCTCCATCTCGATGATAGAGACATCAAATGTACCACCACCTAAGTCATAGACAGCAACCTTCTTGTCACCAGTTGTTTTGTCAACTCCATAGGCTAAAGCAGCAGCAGTTGGCTCATTGATGATTCTTTTAACATCTAGACCAGCGATTTTTCCGGCATCTTTTGTTGCTTGACGCTGAGAGTCATTAAAGTAGGCGGGCACTGTAATTACAGCTTCCGTTACCTCACTTCCCAGATAATCCTCAGCAGTTTGCTTCATTTTTTGAATAACCCTTGCAGAAATTTCAGGTGCAGCCATTTTTTTACCCTTGACCTCAACCCAGGCATCACCATTTTTAGCTTTTATAATTTTATATGGAACCAAGTCGATATCTTTTTGGACAGCCTCCTCTTCGAAGCGGCGACCAATCAGACGCTTGATAGCATATAGTGTGTTTTCAGGATTAGTTACAGCCTGTCTTTTTGCTGGTTGGCCTACCAAGATTTCATCAGAATCTTTCGGGTAAGCAATAATTGACGGTGTAGTTCTGGCTCCTTCAGAATTTTCAATGATTTTAGCAACACCACCATCCATCACAGCGACGCATGAATTAGTTGTTCCTAAATCAATTCCAATCATTTTAGACATTTCATTTACTCCTTGTTTTTTTGTATAAACCCTATTTAGGGATACAAAATCCAATTTCAAGGTAATAATGAAATTATTTTTTTGCTATATCGAGAAGAATTTTTTTAACTTCACTAGGCACAAAAGGGCTAATATCACCTCCAAGAAGGAGAATTTCTCGAACTAGAGATGAGGAAATGTTGGCAAATTCTTCGGAGGGAGTCATAAATAAGGTCTCAATTTCAGAATTCAGACGTTTATTCATTCCACTTAATTGAAACTCGTACTCAAAATCAGATACAGCCCTTAACCCCCTGATGATAATTTGTGCGTTGTGTTCTCTGGCAAAATCAACCAATAGTGAGTTAAAGCTTAGGACTTTGGTGTTTTTAAGAGAACTGATTGAGTTTTCGGTAGCGCTTACTCTTTCTTCTATAGATAGAAAACTGGATTTGTTAGCATTTTGTGTTATTGCAATAATAACCTCATCAAAAAGTTTAGAGGCTCTCTTTATAAGGTCAATGTGCCCATTAGTTATTGGGTCAAATGATCCAGGGTAGATTGCAATTTTTTTCATAGTTAATCCAAGCTTATCAGACAATAATAGACATTTCCTGATTTTTTTTGTTTTTCAATCTTACAATTATACTTAATGTTTGAATTTAAGAGCTCTAGGTCTATCTCAAACTCTGACTCAACGTAAATTTTACTTTTTGAATCTACAAGATTCTGTTTCGAGATTAAAGTCAAAATCACAGGAATTAATTCTTGGTTAAAGGGAGGGTCTAAGAAAACATAATCAAAAGGTTGAAGTTGTTCATTTTCAAGATATTTAAGTGAATCTTGGTTGATTAGGTCATAACGATCAGACTCTAAAAGTTTTAGATTAGAGTCGAGTATTCTATGAGTGTTGAAGTCCTTCTCAATAAAACATATCTTGCCAGAACCTCTTGAGATTGCCTCAATACCCAGAGCTCCAGTTCCAGCAAATGGATCTAGAATAGTTTTGTTATGAATCTCAAACTGAAGCCAATTAAATAATGTTTCCCTAGCTTTCCCTGAAGTAGGTCGCAGTCCATCAGAGTCTTTAAAGGAAAATTTTCTTCCTTTCAGACTTCCCGAAATAATTCTAAAGGTGTTTGTTTTAATAGTTTTCTAATCTTTTTAATGAAAGATAATATTATATTTTAAATATTTTGGATCTCCATCCACTATTTAATGAAGTTGAGTCACTGCCCCTTATAAATTTAACAAGGTTTTTAGATGTGCAGATTAATTCATTAGGTAAATTATGTTCGATTGAAAGAGTTGTAATTTGTTCCTTCAATTCATTTTTTTTTATTAACTCTTCTTCTGATAGTGGTTTTGGTGTCTTAATAAGGTTTAAATCCTTAAGCTCCTGCTTATTCTTCTTTATGTAACTTTTAAATTGATTCCATTCATTAGTGGAAAAATTAATATTTCCATTTGCATATTTGATAATTTTTTCATCTGACATAATCCATTTACGAGGCTTGTTTTTTTTCTGGGCTATTGATTCACGCCATACAATTAAGTTGATTGCCATATCAGTATGTTTCTTAGAGATTTTCGAAATACCTTTTGTTTTTTTTATAATTTGTTGAAGATTGGGACTATACGTTTCTTTTTTTAATAAAAATTGACAATCTTCCTCAACCCATTCTAATTTTCCATGCTCAATAAGCTCTTTTGATAACTTATTAAACATTGGCATTAAGTATTTAACGTCATCAAGTGCATACTGCAAAACATCAGCTGGAAGTGGACGTTTTTTCCAATCAAATCTTGTAAATTTTTTTTCCAATCGAACGCCTTCAAGATATTCGGTAAGGCTTTGATAGGAGATTTGCAATGGATAATTAAGAAAAGAGGCGGCAATTTGAGTATCAAAGATTGCGCTGGGAATTCGATTAGATAATGAATAAAGAGCCTCTATATCTTGCCTTGCAGAATGAACAATCCACTTAGTTTCTTTGCCATAAAGTTTTAAGAACAAAGGCTCAAGATTATCTAGTGAAAGAATGTCAATACACTCCAGTTTATCTTTCGTAGCAATTTGGATCAAGCATAGCTCAGGGAAATAAGAATCAACTCTTCTAAATTCGGTATCTATAGCAAGAAGAGTCTCATCTTTAATGTGATCTAAATAAAGACTAAGCTGATTGTCGGTTTCTATCAAAAGAATTGAAAAATTGTGTTGTTGTATTTTATCAACAACTTGTGTTAGAAATAATGCATTTATGAGATAATCGATTAACTCTATTATATGGTTAACAAAATATATGTTGCTTAATCAGGCTTTTTCTTTGAGAGAAGCTCCCCGCGCTTTGTTTTGGATAGGCGTTTTCTTAATTTCGTTTTTTGGAATGTTCTACCTTGGTCTCAATCCAGAATTAATTGACAAATGGTATCTAGTTTTAGTTTTATTCAATGTGATTATGAGTTGTGTTGCAATTTTCTATATCACGCTCTCTATGAAAAAACTTAAACAAAACACCCAAGATGGCATCATTGGATCAAGATTTACGTGGTCATTTATAAGGATTATTCCGGCTTTAGTATTGCTTCCGTTGTTATCTTTTTACATTTTTTCTTTTGGATCAATCAGAGATAATCTTCAAATTGCAGAAAGTCAATTTGACGAATTTAACTTCAAAGTGGGAGGAGAAGTAGACGAGCTTTACCGTAATTCAAATACAGTTGCGATTAAGTATTATGAAGATAGAACAAGAAATTTAGGCAAAATTATTAATTATTTTGATGCCCCTTCATCAAATGAGCAAATGCAGCTTGTTATCAATTTGCTAGTTCAGGATAATTGGGCATGTGAGATTAAATTATTTGATTCCAATAAAAATTTAATTGCACAGGGCAAAAAAGATGTCGCATGTCTGGCAGAATACGGCTATACAGCAACTTCAGATGCATTTGAGTTAACGGCTTATTACGAGAGAGATCAAAGTATCAGTGACTTAACAAATAAAATGACGCGATTTCGTGATGCTGCGAAGGGTGCTGAATTTTCATTGAGTACCTCAATTATTAAAACTCGATTTATGATTGACTTTACTTCAACAATTTTATTAGCAGTTTTGAGTTCTCTATTAATTGTTTTGAGAATGATTGACCAGCTCATGAGGCCGATGCACAACTTATCAATAGCTACAAGAGAGATTTCTTCTGGTAACTATGACGTTGAGATTAAGCGTGATCCAAAGTACAAAGATATGCATGATCTTATTGGCCACTTTAATGAGATGAGTAGAAGGATTAAACTTTCTCGAGAGGGTCTGGATACGCATAACTTGTATTTAGAAACAATTCTGCAATACTCTTTTGGTGTAATTGCACTCAATCAAGACAATAAAATACAAATCATTAACCCTGTAATTGGAAAAATGCTTCAAATAGATGATGCCTTAAAATATAAATCAGAATCGTATGATCTAATTGTTAAGGATTATCCAAATCTTAAATCTCTGTTTGACTATATTCAAGAAAAGATTGAAACTGACTCTCTTGAGTGGAGTCATGAAATAGAATTAATGCTTAATGATAGAAATCGGTTACTTTATTGTCAGGGAGCTTATCTTGATGTAGATAATAAATCTTTGGGTTATGTCATTATTATTAATGACATTTCTAAGCTTAACAGGGCTCAAAAGAAGGCTGCATGGGGTGAGGTTGCTGTACGTATGGCCCATGAAATAAAAAATCCACTGACTCCAATTTTATTATCTGCCCAAAGGCTTCGAAATTTATTTTTAGATAAGCTGGAAGAAAAAGATTCTAAAGTTATTAATAAAACAACTCAAACAATCATTGACCAAGTTGCATCTATGGATTCAATGGTGAGCGCTTTTGCAGACTATGCAAATACACCAGAAATAAGAAAAACATTATCCTCTCTAAATACCTTAATAAATAAATCTGCTTCACTTTATGATAATCATGAAGATGTCAGAGTGGATCTTGATTTAAGCGGGGATTTGCCTAACATGCAGCTTGATCGAGATGCAATCTCTAGAGTGCTTATCAATCTAATTAAAAATGCAATTGAAGCTAAGAAGGATTTCTCGGCTCTCAATATCAAAATTAAAACACTTTTGAAAGCTAAAGAAGGGTTGGTTCAAATAATAATTATTGATGATGGAAATGGATTTCCTGAAGAAATTATTGACCATGTATTTGAGCCATACATCACAACCAAAGAGAAGAGTGGCGGCTTGGGTCTTGCCATCGTTCAAAATATTATTGAGCAGCATGATGGCCAGATATTTGCAAGTAATATCAAGCCTCATGGCGCAAGAATAACTATCGAATTGAGTATAATTGAATCTGTTAGGGAGGGGGTAAATGACTGAAGAGCCTACATTTGGAAATATTTTGATCATCGATGATGAGAAAGATAATACTGAGATCATCAAAGACATTCTTGAGGATGTTAATTATTCAACAATGCTTGCAAGAAGCGCTGCAGAAGCCAAAGTTGTTCTAACAGCTAATCATTTTGATTTGATTCTTATGGATGTTTGGATGCCTGGACAAGATGGAATTTCCTTGTTGTCTGAGTGGCATTCTGAAGGTTTTGATACGCCAGTTGTGATGATGTCAGGACATGCTGAGCCAAGTGACATTGTTAAGGCTATGAAGTTGGGTGCAGTTGACTTCCTAAAAAAACCTTTGCATGACTTTCTTCCTATTTTAAGAAATATAATGACCTCTGATGAGCCAGAGATAGAAATTCAGCATGTTAGTGGTATAGATTATTCTCTCAAGCTTAAAGAGGCTAGGAATATTTTTGAAAGTCAATACCTGCTTCATCACCTTGCAGCAAATGATAACAATATTGCTGTTGTTGCAGAGATTGCTGGACTTGAGAGAACAACACTTTATAGAAAGCTTAAAGATTTGGGGATTGATAAAAAATGAAAATACTCATTTTAGGTGCTGGACAGGTTGGTTCAACTTTGGCAAGGTATCTCTGCTTAGATGATGATAACGACATCACTATTGTTGATCAGAAAGAAGAGATGCTTATACCCCTTCAAAGGCACTTAGATATTAAAACAGTAGTAGGCTATGGTGCGTATCCAAGTATCTTAGAAAAAGCAGGTATTAAGTCCATGGATATGGTTATTGCTGTTATGAATTCTGATGAGAGAAACATGGTGGCTTGTCGAATGGCTCATACTTTGTATCATGTTGAGAAAAAAATTGCAAGAATTAGAACAACTGAGTACCTCTTAAGGCCGGAAATTTTTTCAAATGACGCACTACCAATTGATTTTTTAATTACACCTGAGAACCTAATTACGGACTACATTCAAGGCATTGTCGATGAGCCAGGAGCGTCTCAAGTGTTTGATTTTGAGAATGGCCTAGTGCAGTTAGTTGAGACTCGTGCTTTTATCGGAACTCCAATTGTTAATAGACCTATTAAAGAGCTCCAAGAGCACATGCCAGACGTAAAAATACGCATTGTCAGTCTTTATAGGAATGAAAGAGCAATTCCTGCAAAAAGTGATACCGTAATTAGAGAAGGTGATCATGTTTATTTTCTTGCAAAGAAAAATGATATTTCAAGAGCACTTAAGGAGTTCAGAAGGGCAGAAAACTCCTATCAAAAAATCTTTATTGCAGGCGGCGGTAGTGTAGGTTTAAATGTAGCTAAGCTTCTTGAGGAGAGTCACAATCTAAGGATTATTGAGCTTGATGAGAATAGGGCTAAATATCTCAGTGAAGAGCTTAATAATACGCTTGTCCTTCAAGGCAATGCCTCTGACGAAGACTTATTAAAAGAAGAGGGTATTGAGAATACTGATTTATTCTTAGCTTTGACAGACTCTGATGAGGTAAACGTCATTGTTTCAATTCTTGCAAAGCGCCTCGGAGCTCATAAAACCATCGCACTAGTCAAAAGGGATGTTTATGCAAACCTTGCAGAGCAGAGTGGTGATGTGGATATTATTGTCTCTCCAGATCAGATTACTGTTAGTGGGATTTTATCTCACCTCAGGAAAGGCGATTTTATGCAAGTTCATTCTTTGCAGCATGGAAAATCTGAAGCAATAGAAATTGTTGTTCATGGTAACGAAAATACATCTCAAGTTGTTGGGGTCTGCGTTAAGGATCTCCCATTACCAGAAGGAGTTGTTGTCGGCGCAATAGTTCGAGATGAAGAGTTATTAATGGGGTCAAAAAAATTAGTCATTGAGAGTGGTGATCATGTTTTAATGGTTCTTATTGATGTAGGAAAGATTCATGAAGTCGAAGCTTTGTTTTTAGAGAATGAATGATAATTTAATTAGTCTTTCAATCAAGGTAGAAATTTAAATGCAGTTAAGTATTGTTGCAAAAACCATTGGCCTTCTTCTTATGGTTTTCAGCTTTGCACAGGTCCCACCCCTAATTGTTGATTTGATATACTCAGAGGGTGAGTATCTATCCTTTATCTATTCATTTGCCTTAACTGTTCTAGGGGGTTTAATTCTTTGGTGGCCTTTTAAAGAGATCAAAAAAGACTTTAGACTTAGAGAGGGCGTACTCATTGTAGTTTGCTTTTGGATCGTTTTATCTCTCTTTGGAACGCTTCCATTCATAATTACTGATTCAATTAGCAGCCTCTCTTTTTCTGAAGCATTCTTTGAGTCAATGTCAGGTTTGACTACTACAGGTGCAACTGTTTTGAATCAGCTTGATGAATTGCCAAAAAGTATACTTTTCTATAGGCAACAACTTCAGTGGCTTGGGGGAATGGGAATCATTGTCCTTGCAGTTGCAGTCCTGCCTCTTTTGGGGGTTGGCGGTATGGAGCTCTATCATGCTGAATCGAGTGGAATTGCTAAAGACAGACTAACACCTAAACTAAGAAACACCGCAATAGCCCTCTGGAAAATTTACGTTTCATTGACAGTGTTATGTGCTGTTGGATATTTTTTATCGGGCATGTCAATTTTTGATGCGGTTAGTCATAGTTTTTCTACTGTTGCAATAGGTGGATTTTCTACTCATGATGGCTCAATTGGTTATTTTGATTCTGTAACGATTGAGACGATTGCTATGATTTTTATGTTCCTGGCAGGCATCAATTTTTCACTTCATTTTGTAGCATGGAATAATCGTTCTTTGTTTGACTACATTAAAGACTCAGAATTTAAAACCTACGCTATGGTACTGATTTGTTCTTCAATTATAGTAATTACAGCGCTCTCTTTAAATGGTGAGTATCAGTCTGCAAATGAGACAGTAAGGCATAGTCTATTTCAAACAATCTCAATTGCTACAACCACTGGCTTTACTTCCCAAAACTATAGTAGTTGGCCAGCTGCAATTCCAGTATTCCTCATTATGATGAGTTTTATTGGAGCCTGCGTAGGCTCAACAGGAGGGGGTATTAAGGTTGTTCGAATCTTAGTCATGTTTAGGCTTGGCATGAAAGAAATACATAAATTCATCAGACCTAATGCTCAAGTCAGCGTTAAACTAAATAAATCTAGTATTAACGAAAAGGCTTTAGTTTCAGTTCTTGGATTCTTCTCACTTTATGCAATATCTTTTTTCCTCATACTGATGCTTTTGATGTTTGCAGGACTTGATCAAGTTACTGCTTACTCAGCTACAGCAGCCACAATGAACAATTTAGGCCCAGGCCTTGGCGATGTTGCTCAAAATTATAGTTCTGTGGGAGAGGCTGCGAAGTGGATTTTGAGTTTTTCAATGCTCATTGGAAGGTTAGAGGTGCTAACAATTATTGCCATATTCCATAAAGCTTTCTGGAGACAGTAAGAAGGGTTTAAAGCCCTCCAATTAAGAAGGGCCGAAATAGATTTAATTCTTACTTATAGTAAAGGGGCAATTACAAGACTAACAATTGCCATTACGTTGATAAGAATATTCATAGATGGACCAGAGGTGTCTTTGAAAGGGTCACCAACAGTATCTCCAACAACAGTTGCTGCATGA
>Ga0228644_1000705_pt1 | contig 10182 bp, 8 predicted proteins | sample 56DmetaG_FD_186020 | JGI IMG/M metagenome (GOLD analysis project Ga0228644, IMG submission 186020) | Seawater microbial communities from Monterey Bay, California, United States - 56D | ecosystem: Environmental > Aquatic > Marine > Coastal | place: USA: California | collected 2016-11-09
TTCCGTATGAGCTTTGGTTTGCAGTTGATGGTCGGAATGGTTTGCCGCAAAAGTATGAACACCTGGTTGACCGTCAACAAATTTTCAAAAATCTACACCGAGATTTGGGAGAAGCTGAAATTGCTTGCGCATTATCTCATCAACTCATCTATAAAGAAATCTTAGATCGTAACTTGAAGGCTGCTATCATATTGGAAGATGATGCAATTATAGATGAAACGTTTTTTGATTTTTATAGGGCAGAGCAAAACTTCAATTATGATCTTTTGTTGCTTCATTATAATACGACTATAGTTAGTCGCTTTGACACTTTAAAACAGGGACGAAAAATAATGGGCTACCGCAGTCTAACGTCACCGTTTAGTACTTTGGGCTATGTAATAACTCGCAAAGGTGCGAAAAAAATATCTGATCAAAGTATGCCAGTTTCATATGTTGCTGATTGGCCAATCGATTTATCAAAAATACTGACATATGCAGCAATTCCTAAGATAGTTGAGGCCCCAAGTGGAACAAATATTGATTCAGATATTCAAAAAGGTCGTCTTGAAAATGACCATACTACCAGCCTAAAGAAATTAAATAGGATCAAGCGCTATAAGTTATCGAATATTTTAGATTGGAAGGTGTGGTACCGAAGGCTTCTTGGAAAAAAAGTGAACTAAAAAAGAATCGCCTAACCTTCTTGTAGCTTATAAATCTAGCGATGTGCTCCCACCCTCAGGGGATATTTACAGTGCAACCAATATATAAAGCTCAAAGCCTATCTATGATAAATAAAGAGCTAAAAAGTAGCGATCATCTTCCCTTACTGGAACGCGAAAGCTTATATTGCGCACGCCATTTCAAGATAACTTAAGCAAAGCTATCCAAATCTCAAGATAGGTGTGAGATGAAATCTTATGACGAATTGAAAACTGAAATGGAAACAATTTAGAAGCAGATGGTTGAAGCTAAGAAAATAATGTGCTGACGCACTAAAAGAAGTGAAACGTTTTTGTAAAGACTTTGGCTGTACTGCTGGAATGTTAAAAGGCTCGCATGCTGAAGGAAGTAAGAAGAAATGAAAAAACTCAAAGCGTGGCTAAAGAAGTATCCTTTAATAGTGTCTTATGTAAGAAGTTTGAAAAGGATAAAGGGAAAATTTTTTTACAAAGCCCCAAAGATGCTCGAAGGCGAGATAGCTGTAAACGGTGGCTCAACAGATGGCCCCTAAGGAAATCATTGAGGGATCAGATTTTATGTTTTTAACAATTTAATACGCATGCAACCACTTTATTTTGTTTAGTGCGTCGATACTACATAGAGATCTAAGTTACCTACATTAGTGGGAATCTCAACTACTTAACATACAAGGCATTCACGCAACGGGGTTCGCTATCACATGATCAGTAACTTAAATAATGTTTTTTAGGTATTATGAAAAAAATCTTAAACTATGATTAACACAGACACATTTAAGAAGGCTTGGGCGATACTTGATGCGCAGGAACGGAGAAACGCGTGGTCCGTGCTTGCCGTTATCATAGTGTCTGCGCTGTCGTCGGGGGTGATGATCGGTTCTATCATGCCCTTCCTGGCGGTTTTGTCGGACCCGTCTCGTATCGAGACGACACCGACTTTGGCTTGGGCTTATAATACATTTGGTTTCCTGACGACCTACAGCTTCCTTGTCGGGTTAGGCCTCACTTCCTTCGCCGTAATTGTCCTTTCAAGCGCCATCCAGATTGTGAAAACCTGGGTTGTCGCGCGCTTCACGACGATGCGGATCCACTCGATAAGCTACCGTTTATTTGTGACGTACCTGTCGCAGCCTTACGCCTTTTTTCTGAACCGGCACTCCGGGGATATGGCTCCGCGAGTATTTGCTGAAACGCAACAGGTTGTTGGACAGTTTCTGTCTCCTGCTGCGGAGTTCATTGCGGCATGCATGACCACTCTTACCATTGTTGGGCTCCTCTTGTGGGTCAAGCCGGTGGTCGCCATAATTGCTTTCCTAATACTTGGCGGCATTTATGGCTTAATCTATATCAGCGCACGCCGTACACTACGACAGCTTGGTCAAGTGCGCGTTGCGGCCAATACAGCACGCTTCCGTCTGGCTCATGAGAGCTTCGCGGGGATCAAGGCCATAAAGCTCCTGGGGCGGGAGCTAGCGTATTTAAACCGATTTGAGGTGCCTTCAATCAAAATGGCGCGTGTGACAACCAAGGTGGTCGTCTTTTCGCAAGTACCCCAATTCGCATTGCAGGCTGTTGCTTTGGGAGGTGTCATCCTGCTGTCCCTCGTTCTAATCGATCCGGTAGGGATGTCTTCTGGTACTGCGCTTGGTGGATTGCTCCCCGTTTTGGGCGTTTTCGCCTTTGCAGGTCAGCGTCTAATGCCGGAGTTATCGAAGCTCTATCAATCGCTCGCGCAGCTTCAAGCTTCCTCAGCTGCGGTTGAGGCCATTCATGAAGACTTAGTACTGCGTAAGAGCGCCGCGATGCTCTCTACTGCACCGATAGTTAGCCTTGGATTGAGGCACTCTCTATGTCTTGAGGGAGTTTCGTACAGTTATCCAAATGCGGAAATGGCTGGTGTGCGCAACATATCTTTGACAATTGGTGCAGGCGAAAAAATTGGGATCGTGGGCACTACGGGATCTGGCAAGACGACGCTGGCAGACCTATTACTTGGTCTTTTGCAACCGGATCAAGGGCGTCTCGTCGTAGACGGCAAACACATCAACCAAGACAACCTGAGCGCTTGGATGCAAGGTGTCGGCTATGTGCCTCAGGATATCTTCCTCACAGATGCGTCGGTCGCCGAGAATATCGCCCTTGGAGTACCACCCCATGAGATAGACTCTAAGCATGTCCATAAGGTGGCGCAAATTGCGCAGATTGATCGCTTCGTCGAGGAAGAATTGACAGAAGGATATCAAACTCATGTTGGAGAGCGAGGCGTTCGGCTATCAGGAGGCCAGAGGCAGCGTATCGGTATCGCACGGGCCATGTATCATAACGCCGATCTCATTGTTTTTGATGAGGCGACCAGCGCATTGGACAACATGACCGAAGCCGAGGTAATGCATGCAATCGACTCTTTGCCAGGGGACAAGACTATTATCATGATTGCTCACCGAATAAGCACGGTAAAGCACTGCGACCGCATTATCGTTCTCGACAAAGGTTGCGTTGTGGGTTGCGACACCTTTGAGCGGCTAAAGGAAGAGAACCCGGTCTTCCAGCGCATTGCCGAGCCAAGATAAGAAGACTGATTGCAACGAGCTGTACTGAGAAAGCGTCCGCTGCAGGAAGCGACTACTAGTCATCAGATCACCGTCTCCCGCAAGCTGAACTCAAAAAGCAGATAGAGCCGTCAAACTATTACTTAGTTCATAAGGCTGCGAACCAGTATGCATACACATTTTTTTAATTTTTGAATTCAAATAGGTTGGACCAAATCTCATGATCCCTCTTATTTCCGTACTCACCCCGACTTGGAATCGCGCCTCCTATTTGCAAAAGGTCTGGGAGGGGCTGAACGCGCAAGTTTTCCGGAACTTCGAATGGATTATTGCGAATGATGGATCACATGATGACACTGTGGCAGTTGTGAAGGCGCTCGCGCAGAAATCCGACTTTCCCGTCACGCTGATTTCTGCCTCCCAACGGGTGGGCAAGTCTAGGATCGACAATGAGGCCGTGGCCGTGGCGCGAGGCGAATTTATACTGTGGTGTGACTCAGACGATTATTTGCTGCCCAAAGCTCTTCAGACATTGATCAATACCTGGAATACAATTCCTGATGAGGTCCGCCGTGACTTCTGCGGGGTGTCAGCGCTATGCAACACAAAAGATGGTGTTTTGGGGAACCGATTCTATAGCTCGTCAGAGCCGCTGGATATGAACTGGAACGAGATGTATAATAAATTGCGCTCTGATCATGTGATATTCACCCGCGCCGAACTTCTGAAGGAGAATCCTTTTCTGGAAGTCGATTTCTTGATTTCAGAATCCTCCGTCTGGAGCAAGATTGGTGTGCTCCAGACACGGTTTGTCCCTATCGTGTTAAAGCGTGTGCGATATGGCCAGGAGAACGCCCTCTCATACAGCGGGCACATGTCTTATAATCGTGGCCATGCCTATGCGATTGCAATGACCAAGGACCTCTTTCCCAACCGCCCACAGCAGATCAAGCAAGCCGTTAACTATATGCGTTATTGCAGGCATGGTGAGATTCCCTTGCTCCAAGCCTTAACACTTTGGCGGGCCAGCGGGCGCAACATCTTTTTGCTCTTGGCTGTATGGCCTGCCTCACAGGCGCTGGCCATTAAGGACCAGTTACAAGGCAAAGTGCGCAAGACCCATCGAGACTTTTTGGCAGCTCAGGCCGTCGTGATCATAAAATTGGAAAGGCTTAATTATGATGCATAAACTGCTCTCTATCGCTTATTTGGTCGTCCGCCTATTGCGGTGCATGCGCTCACCTTTAATACTGACTATGCTACGCTTGCGCGGCGTTCAGGTGCATAGCACTGCTCGGATCAACCCGGGCGCGATCTTCGAGCCATCAGGAGGCAAGATCATCATCGGTGCGCTCACATCCATCGATCGTGGCGTGATCCTGCGCGGTTTAGGTGGCACAATTGAGAACGGCGACGATTGCTCGGTTAATGCCTATTCAGTCTTGCAAGGTGGTGGTGGGCTTCAGATTGGCAATAAGACGCGGATCGCGCATCATACAGTGATCACCCCAGCTAATCATATCTTCTCAAATCGCACCAAACAAACAATATCAGAAAGTCATTACTCGATACGATGTGAAGGAACTTTTACAAATATATCAGCGTGAAGGCATGAAATTATTTTATGATATCTCGAATTTATTGTTGTGTGAGTAAATAAAAAATATCGATAATTATGAAAAGGTTTGGGTTATGTTGAGCACACAAAACAGGCGTCGAAAACTGAAAGATTGTTATTTTAGTTAGAAGAGTTTTTCGGGGATAACACTTTAATCAAACAGCTGCACAATTTATAATAAACTGATTAAACAAAATGTGATGCTTTGTTCTAAAGTTTTCAGACACCATTAGATCAGAAGCAAACTTCACAATTAATCATTGAAAGCATGATATGAACCATAAAACAAACAACTCAATTATGATTTTATTGCCTTCTTTCAACGTGGGAGGAGCTGAAAAATCACTTTGTATTTTGGCTAACCTGTTAGTAAGGCGTGGTTGGTATGTATCTATTGGTGTAATGAACGATCAAGGGCGATTGCGTACAATGCTAGACTCTAGGATAATAGTAATTGAACTAGGTTCGGGAAGACTCAGATCGGCGTTATTACCACTAATCAAAACTTTATTTCGCACAAAACCAAAATTTGTACTTTCATCGATTTACGCTACTGCCTTGCTTATGCTAGTTGCAAAGATATTTACGTTTAAAAATTATTATTCTATAGTTGGTATACACAATGATATTGAAGCGAAAATCCAGAGACCAGATAACAAGAAAGATGCGAAATTTTTAGATTTATCTATTAAGATGCTAATACGATTTTCTGATGCATGTATTGGAGTATCAACTGGTGCTACCAAATCATTCCAAGAACGTTACAGTTTATCAAAAAAAGATTGTTTTGTGGCCTATAATCCAATTACCGAGATTTCCGAAAATACGCTTTATAATCTACCACCTTTGCCAAATAAAAAGAAAATTCTGTCTGTTGGCAGATTAGTTCCTCAAAAAAATTTTGAAACCCTCATTGAAGCGTTCACTATAGTTTTAAAAATTCATGCGGATGCTACGCTTACGATCGTGGGCGGTGGACCACTAAGTGAAGAGCTAATTGCCTTAACTACAAAACTTAATGTTAATAATTCGGTCTATTTTGAAGGCTTTTCTGACAATCCAATGCATTACTATCAATCTTCCGACGTTTTCGTAATGTCATCATCCTGGGAAGGCTTTGGTAATACTGTTGTTGAAGCGTTAGCATGTGGCTTACCAGTTATATCGTCAAATTGTCGTTTTGGGCCATCTGAAATTCTGTGTGATGGCCAGTTCGGTGTTCTAGTTGAACCAGACAACAAAGATGCTCTCGCAAGCGCACTAATTGAACACCTAAATGATCCTCAATCAAAGCTTTCTGATAGAGCTGCCCTAATAGATAGGGCAAGAAAATTTTCGTTTAATAGTTCGGTGCAAAGGTATTTAGATATTTTTGATGAAATTCAGGCGCGATAATGAAAGAGGTATGATTTTTTTAAATCATGCTCCATTACCTCGAAACTTGCATGGAATATTATCGCTATACTCGATCTTTATGATGCGATGAAAAAGCAGTAAATGTTTTTTATTCTATAAATAAAGAAATCAAAACATAACTGTTAAAGTAAATTTGAAGAATTTTCAATAATAGTGGTTACTAACAATCCAGACGTAGATGGTGACTTAAGGGGCAGTAATATTTGCGCTGAATTTTCTGGTTGGGCTGAGGGGCTTTCAAATTGCGATTATGAAACATATGATGTGGTGATCCTTGCAAATGATACCATAGCCAGAAAACAATTTGGTTACAAAGAGAAAAGAATTTTTTTGACTAAAGTTTCTCAGGCGCTGGATAAAAAGCGTTTATTTTTAGTTGGTGGGATGCATTGGCACATAAACTATTCGCTGCTTTCCCGTAAAAAGAGGTTCTTGCTGAAGTGGGTGCAAACTAATTTGTTCGCAATTTCGCCTGAGGCATTAACAGAAATTGGGGGGATATCACTCACAGAAAAAGATATTTCTACCATGTTGGGTGTCGACCAGAATGGAAACTTCGTTCTGTACAACAGCTTGCAAGAAGTGGTTAGGTGGAGAGTGCAAGATTGGTTGAACCCTTCATCGCCTGAGTTTGGATGGCATAGTTCCTTTCAGGTATCGAAAAGTGTCAAGAGATTAAAGGCAAAATGTGTATTGCAAGAACTAGACCTCACCAGGCGTTGTTATACAGCGAGGGTTTCCATTTATTCCACGGCTACCGTGAGAAAGCGAGACTATATTTTATCTTTAATTTATTTCTTTCAAGAAAGATTTCCAAATTATCTGAAACTTTATAAGTGAGTGGCCTCCCATATGTTTAAATCTAATATTTACGCTGCAATTAAACGCACACCCGTTGGTGGAATATATATATTTTTAAAGTCAATATTTTCAAATTCCAATTCACAAAGCAATGAATCGGATTTAATTGACAGCCTTGTTACTAATTTAAGTATTCCAAAGACTTTTGTTGAATTTGGCTTTTCGGGCTGGGAGTTTAACTGCGTAGGGCTGGCAAAAAATCAAAAGTGGCGGGGGCTTCTTGTAGACGGAGTTGACTGGAATGTTAAAGTAGCGCAGCAATTATATGGAAAGAACGTCTCTGCAAAGTCAATGTGGATTGACATAGATAATATGCAATTATTAATGGAATATTTTTCGGATGATGGGCTAGGTGTTCTGTCAATAGATGTTGATGGAAATGATTACTGGTTTTTGGAAAGATTTATTTCGGTGCGCCCTGCGATAATATCAATTGAGTTTAATGTTTCTTTTGGTTTGAGGCCGATAACGGTGCCTTATGATCCCGGCTTTGATCGGCAAAAAAAACATATGAGCAAAGAATATTATGGTGCATCTTTAACAGCATTGTCTCACCTTTGCTCAAAAAATGGCTACAGCCTAGTTAAAATAAGCAGTAATGGCGTTAACGCCTTTTTTGTAAGAAATGATTTAATGGGGAACAATATTTCATCCCTTCCTGTGGAAGAGGCCTACGGGCCAAAGTACTTTCCAGATGGCACGGTCGCTCCAACGGACACTTTTTGGAGTGAGATCAAGGGTGAAGAGTACGTAGACGTTACAAGCCAAGATGTGAGCATTAATTCTCGGGGCGCAAGGATTTTTTGAATATTAGATATTTATCGACTCGAGATTTTGTCGACCTTCGGTCCGTATGGCGCAACCGTACTTGTGTAAGGTTCTGTATAGTGTGCAATATACTGATTTGTAATAGTAGGCGAAGAGGAATGCAAAGCATCTGAATGGAACTTTGATGAAGACTGAAGTTAAAAGTACCCGTCATGTGTTGTTCATCTCTCCTGAGCTTAGTGAGCGAGGTGGACGTGAGCAGTTGTCACATTTGCTTACTAAAAATTTGGAACGTGTGTTGGCCGGTAAATTAGAGGTGTTTCGCCTATCTAATTGCCGAGGCACCACAAATGTACTGGAGAGACTATTGGGCCGAATTGATGGCATTACAGTGCAAAGTGAGGCGGAACTTCTTAACCGCGTGTCTCAGAGCTACCCATGCTGCATTTTTATAGAAGGTTCTAACTTGGGGCGCCTTGCTAGATTATTGGGAAAATCTGGCTTTGAAATTCCAATTGTGACTTTTTACCACAATGTTGAGGCTCGTTTCTTTTTTGATGCGATGAGAGCATCTCCATCGATTCATACTTTTGGTGTACTTATTGCTAATTTCATAGCGGAACGTTGGGCCGCAAAATATTCGCAACGCCGCATTTTTTTAAATAATCGGGATGCGCACATGCATGAGATGCTATATCGTCATGCTGGAACTGACTTACTGCCCATGGCGTTACGTGATGAATATAATCCGGCAATTACTTTGGCCAACAGTTCTTGGGATAAGCCATATGCACTTTTTGTCGGTGGTAGTTTTTACGCTAATGTTGAAGGGATCGCTTGGTATGCTGAAAATGTCGCTTCTTGCGCGCCCATAGAAACAATTGTAGTAGGTCGAGGGATGGAGAAGCATCGCACACGTTTGCAGAAATGGGGAGGTTTAAATGTGGTTGGTGAAGTCGATGACCTTGCACCTTGGTATGCCCACGCGCAAATTATTGTAGCACCGATATTGTCTGGTTCAGGTATGAAAACTAAGACAGCTGAGGCATTGATGCACGGTAAACCAATTGCCGGTACACCCGAAGCTTTTGAAGGTTACGATATACTACCGCAAGATGGTGCTATGGTATGTAAGACGCCAGCTGATTTCCTTAGGGTCTTGGCGGAATATGCATCACTTGAAAGTGGCTTTAATTCTGCGTTGCGTAATTTGTATACCCATCATTATTCGGAACACTCGATGCGTGAAAAACTTGGTAAGATTTTGTATAGTATCTAATGGAATGAATGACTTCTGATGGTGAAATACTTATATCGTCGCCTGTGCCCCAAGAAGGTTTTGTGAAAATGAAATTCACTGTAGTAGTAGCGCGATATGCAATAACTGGGGTCCCTTTGGCACAAGCTCGTCTGGCAATTGCACTGGCCTCTCGAGGGCATGACGTTGAGCTTCTAATTGGTTTTGTTGCTGACGGTTTGCCTGTTCCCAAGTTGGATGGTGTCAAAGTTATTCACTTTGGTAAGAAAAAAGTTCGTCATATTATATGGGATATTATGTTTTATATTAAAAATGAGAAACCTGATGCAATATTTTCTGCAGAGGATCACCTTAATGCCATCGTTATACTTTGTGCTTTGTTAACAGGTTCCAGAGCTAAAATAACTGGATCATCCCGGGTCAATCCTTTTGACACCTACAGCAAGAAGTTTTTATCAAAGCGCTGGTTTCTAAAGTATATTATGCAAGCTTTAATGTGGCGGGCTACTGCACTTACGTGTGTTTCTAAGGCAATGGTTGATCAATACAAAACATTGTTTCGTAATGCGCCACACGCCTGTGTCTACAACATCTTAGACACCCCTACAGCACATTCCCAGATTGCAGAGCCGGTAGATCACCCCTGGTTTACGGATCCGAGCATTCCTGTTCTAGTTGCTGCGGGGCAATTGGGGCCTTGGAAAGGCTTTTCTGATCTGATTACCGCAGTTCACCTTGTATCGCAAAAGCAGCCCGTCCGGCTGTCGATATTTGGCGAAGGCGCACAACGAGCGAAGCTGCAAGCGCTCATCGATCGGCTGGGCATGAGTAAGAGCATTACGCTTGAAGGGCACATCACAAATCCGCTCAAATACTTCGCAAATGCCAATGTTTTCGTGCTCTCCTCCCTACTCGAGGGCATGCCAAATGTTCTAATCGAGGCTATGATCGCAGGTTGTACCCCAGTGGCTACAGACTGCCCGACTGGCCCGCGGGAGATCCTCGAGAGCGGGCGATATGGCTATCTGG
>Ga0228644_1000725_pt1 | contig 10019 bp, 10 predicted proteins | sample 56DmetaG_FD_186020 | JGI IMG/M metagenome (GOLD analysis project Ga0228644, IMG submission 186020) | Seawater microbial communities from Monterey Bay, California, United States - 56D | ecosystem: Environmental > Aquatic > Marine > Coastal | place: USA: California | collected 2016-11-09
CTTGGAGAAAGCGGTCAAGCAGCAGCACATGCAATGCATGATCCCAGCTTGGCGCTGCGCGTCTTTGGCTATGAGATCATTCCCATGTCGAAAACAACATTTTATTTTAGCGTCTTGGTCCTGATTTTGGTGGAGATCATCCAATCAAGGTATAGCCGAAAACTAACGATTGAGCGCGGCCATAACGGCGCCGGAACAGCCAAGCCTAAACATCACTTATAAGGCGCCCCTGCGCGTTAAACGTAAAGGCAATAGGCACAAAAGAAAAATGCCTGCGCTGGAGAAATAAGAAGTGCCAGATGTGACAAGCCCGACAATGTATATTGCGATAAAACAGCACTGGAAACGCAGCCTCAAAGGCACAGGTGCGGCCCTCATCCTCAGCCTGAGCAGTTGCGCAGAGCTTGCCAATATCAAACGGGGCGCAGAGGACGCAAACAAACCGGCTTTTGCTGCTGAAACATCACGGCAGCTCAGGCAACGCTATGACCATCTTGCCACGGGCTTAATAGCCCAGGGGCTGCTTCGAACCGATGCTGGCTCCAATAGCCCGCGCGCGACACCAAAGGCCCTTACTGAGTTGTTTAACAGTTTGGCATTTTACGATGAATATGAACCAAGCAGCGGTTTTCAACCTGCCCAAGCGACGCCCACGGCGCTTTCAAAATGGCAAAGACCGGTGAAGATCAATTTGCATTTTGGCCCCTCGCTCAGCCCTGAAACCCGCGTGAAGGATACGCAATTCCTGTCAGATTATGCCACGCAACTGTCTGACATCACCCGCCATCCTATTGAGCTTACAACCGAGCTTGGGAATTTTCACGTGGTTGTCGTGGATGAAGTGCATCGCATGAACATGGTGCAAAACCTACGCAAGAAGGATGTGCTTGTGCCGCCAAATATTCAACAAGTGATCCAACGGATGCCCGCTGATATCCACTGCATGGTGTTAACGTTTTCTGCGCGGCACAGCCCCCATATTCATGAACAAGCGCTTGCGGTGATCCGCGCCGAGCATCCGCCGATGTTAAAGAAAGCCTGTTTTCATGAGGAAATTGCCCAAGGGTTAGGGCTTCACAATGACAACCCGGCAGCGCACCCCTCCATTTTCAATGATGATGATGAATTCGCATTTTTAACAAATCAAGATGCCCTTCTTTTGCGGGTTCTCTACGATCCCCGCCTACCCGCCGGCATTGAATTGCAAGAGGCGCAACCGCTCTTGAAGCAATTGATAATTGAGCATAACGCGCCAAGCCGTTAACCTTCCCGCCAGACGCTTTGATCTTTTTCAACCCCCTTCTCATACTATTAAAGGAGAAACAGATGCGCGCCGTGATCCAAAGGGTTCAGACAGCTTCCGTTGCCGTGAAAGGCGATCAGATCGGCACATGCGATGCAGGTATGCTCATCCTGATTTGTGCGATGCTGGAAGATACGCCCGAGCATGCCGAGAAACTGGCGTCAAAAATCGCCAAATTGCGCATATTTGCAGATATCGAGGGGCGGATGAACAAATCCTTGCTAGACATTGGCGGCAGCGCTTTGGTCATCAGTCAATTCACTCTGGCAGCCGATACAAAGCGCGGCAACAGACCTGGGTTTTCGCGCGCAGCGCCGCCCGAACTGGGAAGGCAACTTTACGAAACATTCGCAAAAGCCCTTGCTGATCTGGGCCCGCGCGTTGAAACCGGCCGTTTCGGAGCCGATATGCAGGTCAATTTGATCAATGATGGACCAGTGACAATTTGGATCGACACAGAAGCCGATTAAAGCCACTTTAGGGCCGGCCCAGTTGCGCCAGTGCGCCGAAGCGGCGGAATTTATTTTTGCGTATTGCTATATTTTTTCAATTCTGCGCGGGCCACTTGGCGGCGATGCACCGCATCGGGGCCATCGGCAAAGCGCAGCGTGCGAATATGCGTCCACATATGGGCAAGATCAAAATCTTGGCTGATGCCCCCTGCGCCATGCATTTGCATGGCCTCATCCACCACTTTGCCCGCCATCAACGGCGCGATCACTTTGATTTTTGAAATCCATGGCTGAGCTGCCCGTACCCCGGCCGTATCCATCATATAGGCCGCCTTTAAACAGAGCAGACGCGCCATTTCGATCTCCATACGCGCATTCGCGATGATATCATAATTGGCCCCCAGTTCCGTAAGCTGCTTTCCAAAAGCCTCGCGTGACAAACCCCGCCGGCACATCATTTCCAAGGCTTTTTCAGCCTGCCCGATCGCGCGCATACAATGGTGAATCCGCCCTGGCCCCAACCGGCCTTGCGCCACTTCAAACCCGCGCCCTTCGCCAAGAATAATCGCATCTTGTGAAATTCTTACATCGGTGAAGCGCAAATGCATATGACCATGGGGTGCATCATCATTGCCAAAAACCTGCATTGGCCTTAGCACCTCGATTCCAGGCGTTTTCGGATCAAGCGCAAACATCGTATGGCGGCTGTGTTTGGCCGCTTCCGGCGCGGTACTGGCCATTAAAATATACAAAGCACAACGCGGATCCCCTGCGCCAGAAATCCACCATTTTTCACCATTTAATATAAAATCATCCCCGTCACGGCGCGCCTCAAAGGCCAATTGCGCCGCGTCAGAAGAGGCAAGCCCAGGTTCGGTCATCACATAGGCAGACCTGATCCGCCCCGCCAACAGATCACCCAGCCAACGATCTTTATGCAGCTGCGTACCGTAGCGCTCTAAAACTTCCATATTGCCGGTATCGGGGGCAGAGCAATTGAACACTTCGGCAGCCAAAGGCACTTTGCCCATTTCTTCAGCCAAATAGGCATATTCAACCGTGCTCAAGCCATAGCCGCGATCGCTGCCAGTCAACCAGAAATTCCATAAATTGCGCTTGCGCGCCAAGGCTTTTAACCCATCGATGATTTCCAATTGCCGGTCCGTCATTGCAAACCTGTTGCCGGACGGGTGTTTACCCACTTCGGCATGATATTCGCGATCAAGCGGCGCAATATCGTTTTCGATCATCTCGCGCACCGCATTCAGCAGCGTAGCAACCCGTTCAGTTACACCTAAATCCATGGTAATCCTCTATGTTTCAGTGGGCAATTCAAAGGCTTCAAATTGCTGACGCAACGTGAGCTTTGACACTTTACCGGTGGCCGTCAGGGGCAGTTTTTCAACAAACTCGATTGCATCGGGCAATTGCCAGCGCGCCACATGGGCCAAGAGAAGACTATCTATCTCGGCCTTTGTCACCTTATAGGACCCGCGAGGCACGACAACCAAAAGCGGCCGCTCATCCCATTTGGGATGGGGCACAGCAATCACGGCACAATTTGCCACCTCAGGATGGCCCATCACAATATTTTCAAGATCAATCGAACTGATCCATTCGCCCCCTGATTTGATCAAGTCTTTCGCCCGATCCTGAATGATTAAAAACCCTTCTGGATCAATCGAGGCAACATCGCCAGTGCCGAACCAGCCGGCGCTGTCAAAGGCCGAAGCGGTGGCCGCAGGATCTTCAAAATAACCAGAAATGATACCATTTCCGCGCACATAAAGATCGCCAGCAGCAATACCGTCATGCGGTAAAGCCTGCCCCGCCTCATCGACGATTTTTAAATCAACACCGAAAGCGCGCCGCCCCTGTCGGGCCTGCAAGTCAAACCGCTGATCCTGCGTTAATTCGCGATGGTGATGTTGCGATAAAAGCCCATGCGTGCCCACCGGACTCATTTCTGTCATCCCCCAGGCATGCACCACTGTCACGCCCGAGGTTTCGAAGGCTTCGATCATCGAGCGCGGCGCAGCAGACCCCCCTACGATCAAATTGTCAAAGCCTTTTGGATGGCGCCCGCGCGCTGCAATCTCACCTTGCAGACCCAACCACACGGTTGGAACCCCCCAAGCGGAAGACACTGCCTCATGCTCCATCAAATCGAATAAAGAGGCCCCGTCCAGAGCGGGCCCGGGAAATATTAATGAGCTTCCCGTCATCGGCGCCGTGTAAGGCAGGCCCCATGCATTCACGTGGAACAACGGCACAACCGGCAAAATACGCGCGCCCTCTTTCAGGCTGTTTGGAATCGAAATGGCGGTGGAATACGCGTGCAGCAGCGTTGAGCGATGCGAAAACAACGCGCCTTTCGGGTTCCCCGTAGTGCCCGACGTGTAACACAGGCCCGAAGCTGTGTCTTCGGGCAGCTCTGGCCAATCAAAAACCGCGGGGTGCCCTTCTAACAAGTCTTCATAACATAAAAAATCCAAGCTTGACTGGGGCATATGCTCGGGCCCGGTCATAACCACAAACTTGAGTGATTTGGGCAATTTATCCGCCAGCGCCTGCACCAGAGGCACGAAACTGGTGTCGATAAACAAAATCTCATCGCCGGCATGGCCAATGATATATAGCATTTGCTCAGCACTGAGGCGCGGATTGATGGTGTGGCAGACCGCACCAATCCCAGATATCGCGTAATATAATTCAAAATGCCGATAGCCATTCCAAGCCAAAGTGGCAATTCTTGCGCCCGGTGCGACGCCAAGCTTTTTTAAAGCATGCGCCAATTGTCCAACGCGGCGTAAACTGTCAGCGTAAGTTTGGCGATGTATATCACCTTCGGTGCGCACCGAAACCATCTCGGCGCGTGGATGCGCCTCTGCCGCAAATTTTAAAATTTCGATAATCGACAACGGTCGATGCATCATTTGGCCAAGCATTCACCACCCCCCCTGCAGCGTCTGATTGCCATATGAAAAGGAAACCGCGCCGTTTGCAAGCCACCTTCTTGCCGCGGCCCATGCAGAGCTGAACAGATTATCCATCTTCTTGAATATCCAAAGCCAAAGGCGCCGGAGCTTGCGCGCGAAGATCCTCGATTTGAAGCGGGGTTGAGGGTTTGGACAATCGGTTACGCACCACCCAGATCAGCCGCTGCTCGGCCCGGGTGATCGCCACATAGGCAAGGCGCTTCCAAAGCGGTTGATTGGCCTCGACTCGCCCCATACGCGCAGCCATTTCCAGATCTGGTGCAAAAACCTGCACCGTTTCCCATTGGCTGCCCTGCGCTTTATGGATGGTCACGGCCCCGCCATGTAAAAAAGCGGCGCCCATATTGGCCGCAAACGGAATAAACGGTTCTTCTTCACCGGGTTTTTCAATTTTGATGATAGAAGCCGCTGAAACTTTTGGGTCTTCCGCCCCGATCACGTGCAATTTTGAAAAGCCGGCGCGCCGCCCAGGCCCCAAATAGACAACTTGCGCGCCTTTGATGAGGCCCCGTGCCTCCAAATCAAGGCGCTTCTTGCGATGTTTCAATGGCAATTCAATCCCATCGCAAATCAGTGGTTCGCCCTCAAGCAGCTCGGTGTCCGGTGCATCATAAACCCTTCGAAAGGCAGAAATAAGCCGAATTCGGGTGGCATTGCGCCAAACCAGAACCGGGCTGCGGGCCATCAGATCAACATCGACGCGCTGGCCCAAAACAACGCGCTCATCGCGCGCGGCATAATGCGATATCATCGCTTCAAAATCAGCAAATCCAAGCGCAGGATCACCCAGCGCATGGGCCAAATCCAAGATCGGATTATCCGCATCTTGGCGGTGAACGCGTTGCAGCGTGATCTGCTTTTCTGGTTCTAATTTTTCAAATACCATTTGGCCTGATTGGTTTACCGGGGCCAATTGCGCCGGATCTCCGAATAAAACCAATATTGGAAAAATTTGCTGTAAATCTTCAAATTGTCGATCATCCAACATTGAGGCTTCATCGATAAAGCCGATATCCAACGGATCTTCGCGACGCTTCCAGCCGGTAATAAAGTCCGAACCGCGCAGGCCAGCCGCCGCCAGCGCCCCGGGGATAGATTTATTGTTTTGGTAAAACTCAAAAGCGCGCGCCAGGGCCGCCTCGCTTAAATCTTCAATCTGGGGTTTTTCAGATTGACCGGCCAGCCAATCAGCAATTTTTTCATATTCCGGATCATAAACCGGCGTATAAAGAATGCGGTGAATGGTTGTGGCCGGCACACCTTTCATACGCAGCACGCTGGCGGCTTTATTCGTGGGTGCCAAAATCGCCAAACTGCGCTTGGTACGATTGCGCCGCGGTTCATAATCCCCCGACACCACATCAACACCGATGCGCCGCATCGCGTGATAAAGTTCCGACAGCAATAAGGTTTTTCCAGAACCCGCTTTACCGATCAAAGCGGTAACCCGGGCATCGCGCTCGCGCCCCGGCACCAAAAGGTTGTTTTCAAGATCTACGCCAGCGGCGCGCAGCAGCGCCGCCACATGATCATAAGCCTCTGCCTGATCTAAAGAAAGTTCAACCTGCCGTATCTGCATAAGCGTAGTTTACCGGCCAAGCCACCAAAGCACCAGCGAGAAGCCACTTTCTTTACGGCACGGGCACCACGCGCTTACTTGCCCCAAAAGCCAAGTCAAACCAATGGCTTGAATGTTCCGGCAAAACCTTCGCGCTGCGGGCAACCGCCTGGCGTTGCAAGGGGAAAAACTCCATAATCCCAGACCGATATATGTTTTACCGGAGCCCTGCTCGGCTAAAACCTCAGGGGTTGCCCCGATACATCGATAGATGCGCCGCATCGTATGATCAAACACAGCCACCGATTGCTCAACGCCAAACCCAAGCATGACCTCACCCGCCGCCAGCATCAATTTTGACGCGCTATGCTTGAAAGCTTTGGGGGCCAGACAGAACCGCGTAGATTCCCAGATCAACGGGCTGCTCAGACTGCTGCCTCCCAGCAAAAAACGGAACTTCTCATTGATCATACAGCGCCCCGTGGTGGGCAGCAGACGCAAAGAGCCCTCATGCCGACCAAGGTTATTTTCCAAAATCACATAAAGCGGATTAAGCGCGTCATACTCATCGCGCTCAAAGCCATTTTCATCCACATCCACCTGCCATTTAAGGCGGGTTTTAAATTGGGCGGCACGATCACGAAACATAGTGTCGCGCAAAAGCGGGTGATCAGACAGCTGATCGCCATAAAGATATCTAAGCAAATATATAATCCCCTGATTGCCTTAAAAAGACTAGGATCAGACCATTAAACTTAGCTTAGACATGCGCGCGCAGCGCAGGCGAGCTAGAGCAAAATCAACCCGCGGCTAACCGCCAACGAAACCGCATGCGTGGTATTGGCACCGCCCAATTTATAGCGGGCGCTTTCAATATAGACGCGCAATGTATTTTCCGAAATGCATAATGTATGCGCAACTTGCGCCCGGCTATACCCAAGCGCCAGAAATGTCAGCGTTTCATTTTCGCGCGGGGAAAGCACCGGGCTGGGATCTACGACACCCTCAGCTTCGATATCTAAAATTTTTTTATTAAAATAATGCGCAATTAAAATAAGGTCGCGCCGAGCCGTTTCGATAAAGCCCGCCCATGCCTCATCCGAAGCGTTATGACTGATCGTAAACAAAGCGTATTGGCCTTTTGGCCCTCGGATCGGAATAGACAGCCCCTGACGGCCCACCCCATGCTCTAACGCGTCAGCCTGAAACGCCCGCGCCGCTTTGCTTGACCAATCAAGATCCTTCCAATCAACGGGGTGAAACCGCTGAAAGCCCCCCAAAACCACCGGATCAATACGAATATAGGATTGCTGAATATAGCGGCTGACCCAAGCGCCCGAATACGTGCCCACCCCCAGCCGTCCACATTTCGAATTCACCCAATGATACACCATATGATCAACGGAAAATACATCGCGAAATTCTTCAATAACGGATTGAACATCAGCCAGCTGGCTGGCGTTCTCGAGGCGCCCCAGCGTGGGTTCGAAGGTCGTGATCTTTGTGTAACGCGTCACTGCGCAGCCCCTCGGTTTTTGCCGCAATTTCCAGTGCAGCCATTAATTGCGCATTGTCTAATTGCAAAGCCAGCCCCTCTAGGCCGTTCTTCTCAGCGAAAGTACGAAGATCTGAAAGGACATCAATAATCCAATTATGCGTCATAGCGATTCTCACGAAAAATGGTTAACAGAGTGTTAAATCTAGGATAGCAAAGCGTCTGATTTAACGAAATTCGCGTTTTCCAATTCCCCAAAAATAGTGAGTGGGTTCGCAATAAACCACTGAAAACCAAAGAACGGCCCCAAAAAAGCTGCACGCCCCCTCTAACAAAAGCGATTCGTTGCAACCTGCCCAAGGCGTCACTTTTAAATCTATAAAACCGCATCCTCAAACGTGCGCAAACCTGCCCGTGGCGCTTGTACCAAAACGGCCATATTTCCCGGCTTATGCTCGTTGCGGCGCATTTTAATATGCGCGGCGGGAATCTCATCCCAGCCAAAGACTTCGGACATGCAAGGATCTAACCGCCGCTCGACCATAAGTTTATTGGCCGCTGAGGCTTGCTGCAAATGCGCAAAATGGCTACCTTGAACGCGTTTCTGGTTCATCCAAAGATAGCGTGCATCCAACGTCAGATTATAACCTGTGGTGCCCGCGCAGATCACCACCATCCCGCCTTTTTTACACACGAAAGTCGAAACCGGGAAAGTGCTTTCACCAGGGTGCTCGAATACAATATCCACATTCACGCCCTTGCCCGTGATCTCCCAAATGGCCTTGCCAAATTTGCGCACCTCGGAGAACCAAGTTTTATACGCGTCAGAATTCACAACCGGCAATTGTCCCCAGCAATTGAAATCTTTGCGATTGATAACGCCTTTAGCGCCCAAGCTCAGCACAAAGTCGCGTTTATCTTCATCCGAAATCACGGCAATCGCATTGGCGCCAGCCGTATTGATCAGTTGGATTGCATAAGAGCCCAACCCCCCAGACGCGCCCCAAACCAACACGTTTTGCCCCGGCTTAAGATCATGCGGATGGTGCCCGAATAGCATCCGATAGGCGGTCGCCAGTGTCAGCGTGTAACAGGCACTTTCTTCCCATGTCAGATGTTTAGGGCGCGGCATCAATTGCTGTGATTGTACCGCTGTGAATTGTGCAAAAGATCCATCTGGTGTCTCATAACCCCAAATCCGCTGACTGGCAGAATACATCGGGTCGCCGCCATTGCATTCTTCATCATCACCATCATCCTGATTGCAATGGATCACCACCTCATCCCCGACGCGCCATCTTGTGACCTTTTCGCCTACGGCCCAAACGATACCAGAGGCGTCAGAGCCAGCGATATGATACGCGGCTTTATGCACATCAAACGGGCTTATTGGAATGCCCAAACCAGCCCAGACCCCGTTATAGTTTACCCCGGCGGCCATTACCAAAACCAGTACGTCATGACTGCCCAACGAGGGGACATCCACAACCTCCAATTGGAACGAGCGATCCGGTTCGCCATGCCGCTCGCGGCGAATGGCCCAGGCATGCATAGATTTTGGAACAAATCCCAATGGCGGCATTTCTCCGACATTATATAAATCTTTTTCTTTGGCCTCATAGCGTGCCGTTTCAGGCTTTACATCAAGCGCCATCACTCTCTCCTATGCCCTGTAGCGCCGCAGCGCAGAATTTTTTGCGTTATTCACCGTTATCGCCCTAAAAGTAATTTTGCAACCTAATTTAATCTATTTTTGAAATATAATTACACTTATATTAAGAAATAATGCACGATAAACCCAATTGAATTTTGAATTTGCATAGCAAACGCTGCGATAGCCAAACCGTAACGGACGAAGCCTATTTAAAATAATTCCAAATAAGTATTTGCTAAGATCCATAAAAAAATCATGACAGCCAATAAACCCTTTGATTTATAAGCTCCGTCATCGTCTACAAAGCCTAGATCACGAAGCAGATGAAAAAATCGACCTGCCGCAGTGCAGCGAATTGACATTGGTATATTGTTTCATATACAAACCTAAAATAGTAATAATATTATATTGCAAAGGTTGCGCAGATGAGCTTCTCACCAAAAGATCGTCCATGGCTGATCAGAACATATGCGGGCCATTCGACGGCGCGCGACTCAAACGCGCTTTACCGATCAAATTTGCAAAAAGGCCAGACGGGATTGTCGGTAGCCTTCGATT
>Ga0228644_1000756_pt1 | contig 9790 bp, 17 predicted proteins | sample 56DmetaG_FD_186020 | JGI IMG/M metagenome (GOLD analysis project Ga0228644, IMG submission 186020) | Seawater microbial communities from Monterey Bay, California, United States - 56D | ecosystem: Environmental > Aquatic > Marine > Coastal | place: USA: California | collected 2016-11-09
TGGTGAAACCACGAGGAAACCTGGAGTGCCAAATGCACATTCGTCAGTCCTTGTTAAACATAGTTCAGGTGGGTGGTCGAGAGTTGCCTTTAAAGCATACGAGATGGGTGCTGAAAAATTTATGGGGGAAAGTATTGACCTTGTATGGCTAGATGAAGAACCACCACAAGACATATACTCACAGTGCGTTACACGTACCTTAGACAGGCAGGGAATGGTCTATATGACCTTTACTCCTGAGTCAGGGGTGACTGAGGTAGTACAAAGTTTTACAAGCGATTTAAAGCCAGGACAGGCATTGGTTACAGCAGGTTGGGAAGATGCTGACCACTTGACTGATAAAATGAAAGAACAGATTTTACAAGCACTCCCACCCCATGAAAGGGAGATGCGTAGTAAAGGAATACCAACGATAGGTAGTGGACTGGTATTCCCCATATTAGAAGACAATTTGACCTGTGAACCCTTTACCATTCCGTCTCACTACCCCCGTATCGCAGGTCTTGATTTTGGTTATGACCACCCTACAGCTGTTGTATGGGTAGCATGGGATAGAGATGAAGACATAGTTTACATCTACGATGTATACCGTATGTCCAAACAAACTCCTGATTATCATGCAACACATATCAATGAACGTGAGGGAAGTCATTACATACCGATAGCATTTCCTCATGATGGATACCAACATGATAAGGGAAGTGGTGTTACATTAGCTGAACATTACAGACAAGCTAATGTTAATATGCTACCGTTTCACTTTGAGAACCCACCTGCATTAGGTGAGAAGAAAGGTGGTAATAGTGTAGAAGCAGGGATAATGGATATGTTATCTCGCATGGAACAAGGAAGATTTAAAGTCTTCAACACTTGTTATGAGTGGTTTGAAGAATACAGATTGTATCATCGTAAGGATGGTAAGATAGTAAAACTAAAGGACGACTTAATGTCTGCTACTCGTTATGCAGTTATGAGTCTAAGACATTCAACAACAGAGACTTCTAAGTGGAATAGCAAAGGAAGACTCGGACCAAAGGTCGCAATAATATAGGAGAAAACAATGTCAGAGTGGTTAAAAAACTTAATGACTAATCCAAAAGGTGCTGCTAAAAAACAAAGAGCAGAACTTAAAAACGTAGCAGGTGCAGGTGCATATAAAAAATTAATGGATGCTGCAAACAAATCTGCTAAAACAAAAGCAGTTAAAGCATTGAAAGCAACAGGTGGTAGTCAAGCTAAAAAAACTAATCAACCTAAATCTAAAACAAAAGCAATGCAAGAGTATTTGAATAGAATGAAAAAGACTCACAAAAAGCACGGTATCAAAACTTCAAGGAAAAAAGGATATTCCATCTAATGGAAAATCTAGTAGCATCGCCTACACAAATGGCATACAAGCTAAGAGACTTAGAAAATCAAGTAGCTGAGTTGCAAGAAGAATTAAAAAAACTAAAGGAATCAAATGGCAAAAGAACCAAAAAAGATAAGTGACGATGAACTGTCGGCACAATTAGATTCAGAGATTCAAGGAGCAACTGGGTACGCAAATACTGAGCTATCTAATCAAAGAGAAGAAGCTATGCAGTATTATTTGGGTGAGCCATTTGGTAATGAGATAGATGGTCGTTCTGAAATTGTAACTACTGATGTCAGAGATACAGTTGAATACATTATGCCATCATTGATGCGTATATTTACTACTCACAACAACATAGCTGAATTCGAGCCACAAGGTCCAGAAGACGAAGAGATAGCACAACAAGCTACTGACTACTGCAACTATGTATTTAATCGCCAAAATAACGGGTTTAAGGTCCTCTATGATGCCTTTAAAGATGCACTTATAAGCAAGACTGGAATAATTAAACATTACTGGGAGCAAAAAGAAGACATCCATACAGAGACTTATACCAATCTAACTGAGATAGAATACCAATCTATACTAGCAAATGATGACTATGAAGTTATAGAACATACAGAGACGGTAGTTCAGAAAGCAGTTGTTGATGATTTTGGTACATTGATTAGTCCTGAAGTAGTAGAGCATGATGTTAAAGCTAAATGCTACAAAGGATATGGACAGGTTAGAGTAGTATCTGTACCACCTGAAGAATTTTTAGTTTCACGTAGAGCAACATCATTAGAAGATGCAGACTTTGTTTGTCATAGGGTTAAGAAATCTGTAAGTGATTTAATCAAAGAGGGTTATGACCCAAACATTGTAAATGATTTGCCAGGATACGCACAATCAGAAGCAGAATTAAACGAAGAAAGATTAGCACGATTTAGCTATGATGATGATTCCGTCCCACCATCCGAGGGTAAAGGGGCAAACAAAAAGGTTTGGATAGACGAATGTTACATAAAAATTGACTATGATGGAGATGGTGTAGCAGAACTTAGAAAGATTACTAAAGGTGGACAATACATCTTAGATAACGAAGAAATCGACATGATTCCTTTCTCAGCTATCTGTCCTATGCCTATACCACATAAGTTTTATGGCATGTCTATTGCTGATACTGTCAAAGATATTCAACTAATTAAATCAACAATCATGCGTAACCTATTGGATAATATGTATTTAACCAATAACGCAAGATATGCTGTACTTGCAGGACAAGTAGAACTAGATGATTTACTTACATCACGTCCAGGTGGGATTGTAAGAATGAGAAGTCCTAATGCTGTAACAGCGCTACCTACTCCACAGATTCAACCATATGCATTTCAAATGGTTCAATACCTTGATAACATCAGAGAAGAAAGAAGTGGTGTATCTAAGATGACACAAGGTCTAAATCCTGACGTATTAACTTCTCACGTAACATCAGGTGCAGTTTCAGCAGCAACAGAGTCTGCAATGCAACGTGTAGAGTTAATAGCTCGTATATTTGCAGAGACAGGTATCAAAGATTTATTTAGAAACATATATGCTTTAGTACAGAAGTACGAAGATAGAAAGAAAATGTTTTATCTCAATAGTAAGTTTATACCGATTGATGTATCAAGATGGAAAGATAAACTAAATTGTGTAGTTAATGTTGGTGTTGGTAGTGGTAACCAACAAAGTAAAATGACAACAATGTCATCAATTATGCAGATACTAGGAACATTAGTACAACAAGGTGGTATGGGTACATTAGTTACACCTAAGAACTTATACAATGCTATTAGTGAATATATAGCACAATCAGGATATAAAAACACAGACCAGTTTATATCTAATCCTGAAATGATGCCACCTAAACAACCACCACAACCTACAGTAGATGAACAGGTTAATATGCAAAAAGGTCAGATTGAATTACAAAAATTACAATTACAAGCTGCTGAATTAGAATTAGATACTAAGTTGAAACAACAAGAACTTGAATTGAAGAAACGTGAAGCTCAAGTTAACTTCATGATTAAACAACAAGACTTACAACTTAAACAACAAAAATTAGAACAAGGTGAAATGGAAATTGCACTAGAAGCTACACAACAAAGACCTGTGAAGATAGGAGATGATTAATGTCTTTTCCAAAATATAAAGGACATGGCAAGTCTGACAGAGCAAAATTAATTTCAAATAAAATAAAACAACTCAAGGATGAGGGATACAAACAAGACCAAGCAGTAGCTATTGCTCTTGACAAGTATCGCAAAAAGGCAAGGTTACCATTAGCATGAGCAACAAGAATATTGAAACAGAAATAGAATTACTTAAACAAGATATACACATCATCAAGACGAATCATCTTGCACACATAGAAGCAGATATGCGTGATGTAAAAGTTGAAGTTAAAGAAATTAAAACTGAAATGTTTAGATTTAAATATATAGCTTATGGAGCTATAGTTGTTTTTGTTTTAATGAGTGATAAATTTAACGACATATTGAGGTTACTATAATGAAATGTCCTAAAACTGGTAAACAATGTAAGACCTGCAAAGGTAAATGCAAGAAGATGAAAGGAACTAAAAAGAAATATTAATGGCTAAGTTATGCGCTAAAGGCAAAGCTGCTGCCAAAAGAAAGTTTAAAGTTTATCCAAGTGCTTATGCCAATATGTATGCATCAGGTGTTTGTTCAGGAAGAATAAAACCTAAAGCATCTTCTAAAGGAAAACGTAATGGCAAAAAAAGGGCTTAAAGAATGGGTAAAAGAAAAATGGGTAGATATTGGCGCACCTAAAAAGAATGGTAAATATCAACCCTGTGGTAGGTCAAAGGGTAGTAAAAGAAAATATCCTAAGTGCGTACCATTAGCTAAAGCAAAAACTATGTCTGCATCAGAGAAAGCATCTGCTGTTTCTAGAAAACGTTCTAAAACACAAGGTGTAGGAGGTAAACCAACTTATGTCTCAACGTTCAAAAAAAGACGAGGGAAAGCATAGAAGCGAATATTATTCAAATAGATATGACCATTACATAAATATAGGTTATACTAATGGGGAATCTTCTAGGTTAGCTCATGTTGATTTAGCAAAAGAATTTAAACAAAAGAATCCAACAGTAGATAAATTAAAACAGATTTGAAAAAAGAAGAACTAGAAAAATTTATGTTACAAAACCGACTTTCTGTCGAGGAATTTCATCGTAAGATAGGACATAGTCCTAATGATATACGCAAGTTTCTCAAAGGCACAAAGAAAGTTCCTGACCATTTTAGTCAGGAATATTTAGAAAAAACACTCCAACAGTAATTAACTAGACCCACACAAACAGATAGACTCAAAATGGTTTGAGGACCTAGACCTGTGCGTATGGATAGCATTACAGGAAAATATAAATGGAAGACAAAAAAGAAGCTGCTATTAAAGCAGGACAAGACGCAAAGTTATTACTTGAGAATCCTCAAATGGTAGCTGCATTTAACAGTGTACTTAATAATGGATATCAACAATGGATATCTACAGATATTAAAGATACTGAAACAAGAGAGTCTCTTTACCATAAACAAAGAGCAATCCTTGAAATAAAAAATACTTTAGTACAAACCGTAGAAAACGGTCACATACTAGAGGAAGAAAGAAATAAAGAGAAATGACAAAACTAAAGGAAAACATTCCTGATGAAAATATCAGACGTCTTTATTCTGCAATTTTATTACAAGGAGTAGAAGATTGTTTAATTCAGAAACAAGACTTTTTTATTTATCGTACAGGTAGAAAAAACTACGGATACGTTGATAACCAATATAAGCAAATAACTCACAATCAAGCAAGAGAAAAAAGAAACTTACTTAGATATAGAGACGATGCAAGAAGTTGGTTTAACAAAGATAATAAAGATTTTGTATTTGTTTGTAATGCAGCAGGATATGACCCTGAAACAGTTATATCAAAACTAAATAAACATTTATTAAAATTAATTGAGGAACTTAAAAATGTCAGATGATAACATAACAAAAGAAAGTACACATAAAGGAATTCCAGTGACTGACGTAAGGTCAGCACAAGAAGCACTTCTAGGATTAATGGAAACTCCAAAGGAGCAAATCCAAGAATCTGAAGAAGTAACAGAAACTCAGGAAGATGTTTCTGAACAGGCAATGGAAGTTGCCGAATCAGTTGACACAGAAGTAGAAGATTCAAATGAATTAACTGCTGAAGATATATCTGATGATACTCAACAAGAGGAAGTCGAGGAACGAACTTTCACCGTAAAAGTAAACGGCAAGGAAGTAGAAGTGACCCAAGACGAACTATTGGATGGGTATAGCAGAACTTCTGATTACATACAAAAAACTCAAGTATTGTCTGAGCAACGCAAAAAAGTAGAAGATGAGCTTACTGCGACTCAACAAGAAAGACAGCGATACACACAGGCACTTGAGCAGTTGGAAGAATCTACAGACTATGAGATAGCTCAACTTAAGTCACAAGATTTGGAAAAACTCAAGGAAGAAGACCCACTAGCTTACATGCAACGTAAAGATGCACTGCGTGATTTGGAAGAAAATAAAATAAAAATTGCAAATCAAAAAGCGAAAGCACAAGAAGCAGAGCAAAAAGAAATGCAAAGTAAGTTAATGCAACAAAGAGAAGAACAGTTAAAGATATTAACTGAAAAATTACCTGAATGGAATGACCCTGAAAAGGGAACTAAACTAAAGTCAGACATAAAAAATTATGCTATGGCTAAAGGTTTTTCTGAACAGGAAATAAGTATGTTAATAGATGCAAGAAGCATACAAGTTCTTCACGATGCAATGAAGTATGAAAATCTTTTAAATGCAAAGATTGCAAATAAAAAGAAAAAGGTAGTACCTAAAGTACAAAAACCTGGAACATCTACTTCTAAAGGTGAGGTTAAATCTGAGCGTGTTAAGCAATTAAAATCCAAAGCTAGAAAATCAGGCAGAGTCAATGATGCTGCAAAGTATATTGAATCTATGCTTGGCTAGTTTTATTAATTAACTTAAACACAGAGGTGTAAATAATGGCACAACTATCAAATACATTTGAAACATTTGATGCCGTTGGTGGTCGTGAAGACTTACAAAATGTAATCTATGACATTTCTCCAACAGATACACCATTTATGTCTTCAATCGGTACTGGCGCTGCTAGTGCTGTAAAGCATGAATGGCAAACAGACAGCTTGGCAGCTGCTGCATCTAATGCTCAAATCGAGGGTGATGACTCTCCAAGCGCTGCATTATCTGCTACTTCAAGAGTGTTCAACTATACACAGATTTCGTACAAACCTGTTATGGTTTCAGGCACACAAGAAGCAGTAGACAACGCAGGAAGAAATTCTGAACTTGCTTACCAAATTGCTAAAGCAGGTAAAGAACTTAAAAGAGACATGGAACTAGACCTTACAGGTAAAACAGACGCAAGTGCAGGTTCAGGTAACGGTGCATCTGCTCGTAAATCTAAAGGTTTTGAATCATGGACAGAAACAAACAACAGTTATGGTGCAGGTGGTTCTAACTCTAGTGGTGCTGTCACAGACGGTACACAAAGGGTTCTTACAGAAGCTATCTTGAAAGGTGAGCTTAAGTCTTGCTTTGATAACGGTGGTGACCCTGACCTACTAATTGTTGGTTCATTCAACAAACAAAAAGTATCAGGATTTACTGGTAACTCAACTCGTATGGACATGGCAGAAGATAGAAGTTTAGTAGCTACTATTGATGTTTATGTTTCTGACTTCGGTGAAGTTAGAGTTGTTGCTGATAGATTCCTACGTTCTTCAGGTAGAAGTGCGTTAGTAGTTGATACAGAAATGTTTGCGACTGGTTTCTTAAGACCTTTCCAAACACAAGAACTAGCAAAAACTGGTGATGCTGAGAAACGTTTACTACTCGCTGAGTGGACACTCGTTGCTAAAAACGAAGCATCTTCAGCTACTATTGCTGACTTGACAACTTCATAAAAAATATACAACAACCCGTTGTAAGGGGTAGGTTTTACTTCATTTTCCTACCCCACCCAAGATACTGATTAATAATGACCTTGAAGAACGTATCGCTTCGGAACGAGGGTTATTAATATAAGGAGACTTTAATGAGAACATTAAACGATTATTTTGTAACAGCAGAGATAGAAGACGTATCTACTGCATCTAGTACATTCGTACCAGTGCCTGACGGTGGACGAGTAATTAAAATTATATCTGCACTACAAGGTGCTATTAGTGGTGGTAATGCTGCAGTTTCTTTTGAAATTGGTGGTACAGCTATTACTGGTGGTGGCATAACAGTTGCTCACTCAGGTTCAGCAGCAGGTGATGTAGATTCAGCAGAACCAACAGCAGCTAATAGAGTTGAAGAAAATGGAACTATCGAAATGATAACAGATGGTGGCTCTACAGGAACAGCTAAATTATTAGTAACATTTGTAGTTAGGAGATAAGCATGTCAAGAATGAGAGTAACAAATACTATCGTAAGAGGTGTTACTGCTACATCTCAACAATCTACAGCTACTGATGCAAATACTGAATATGTTAGAATTGTATCTGATACAGATGGAGTCCATATAGCTTTTGGTGCATCACCAACAGCAACAACAAGTACAACAATACTTGGTGCATATGACCCTGAAGTATTTAAGATTGACGGTGGTATGAAAGTAGCTGCAATACTTGCAAGTGGAACAGGTAACATTTATATAGATGAGTTAAGCGAATGAGAAGAAAGATAGGCAATGGTCAAACATTTCATTACCATGAACCTACTGGTGAGTTTGCTATAGAACACATCGAAAATATACAACCCCTTTTAGACCAAAATAAAAAACTTCAAAATGAAGACCATAGTATACGAGACGAGTTTAGACTCTCTGCTCGTATACCTATGACTGTAGTTTATGAATGGAAAAGACTATTTGGGGTTGATGTATATAAAAAAGACCACGCACAAGCAGTAAAAAAATTATTAAACAGTCCTGATTACAGGTATCTAAAGACAACCAATAGGCGCATATAATGGCAATATCGAATTACTCAGAACTTAAATCAGCTATCGCTGACTGGTTAGATAGAACAGATTTAACTGATTCTATTTCTGACTTTATTACACTAGCAGAAGCTAGACATAAAAGAGATTTTAAACTTAGAAGAATGGAAACAAGAGTTACAGCAAACACTATAGCTGATACTGAGTATTATACATTGCCAGACCAATATGTTGCTATGCGTAATATACAATTAAACACTGACCCTAAAACATCTTTAGAATATTTAACACCTGAACAAATGGACAGGATATATGCAGGAAGTATGAAAGGTAAACCAAGAGCATATAGTATTATAGGGAATGATATACAGTTAAGACCAATACCTGATAGCGCATATGAAATAGAAATATTATATTTTAAACACTTTACTGCCTTATCAGATTCAGCGCCTACTAACGAGATGCTAACTAACCATCCTGATATTTATTTATATGGCTCATTAGTAGAAGCAGAACCTTATTTACAAAACGATAAACGAATTCAAACATGGGCTAGTTTCTATGATAGAGCAAAGAAAGATATAATAGACTCTAATGAAAGAGATAGACACTCAGGTGTAGCTCCTACAACAAGAGTTGATTACGGATTATATTAATGACAGTTTGGGCAGAACAATCTACAACTAGTACCAACTGGGAACTAGAGGGAACATTTTTTTTTAAAACAGAAGATGATTTGTTCTTTTTTGCAACAGAAAACAATATTATTTTTGAGCAAGAAAACATACCAGTATTAACAGTTGATGATTGGACAGTACAATCGACAACAGCAACCACATGGACATAAATGGCAAATAAGAAATTTTCAGAATTAACAGAAGTTATTACCCCCAATAGTGAGTCTATATTTGCTACAGCTTACGATGGGGATAACTTTAAAGTTACACTAACAAACATAGCTGCAAACATGCCGTCTATTACTACAACTGGCACAGTTACAGCTACAACGTTTATAGGTAATGTAACAGGTAATGTTACAGGTTCAGTTACAGGTAACGCAGATACAGCTACAGCTTTAGCTACAGGTCGTACAATAGGTATGACAGGTGATGTTACTTGGACTTCAGCATCTTTTGATGGGACAGGTAATGTAACAGGTACAGCTTCTATAGGAAGTGGTGTTATTGTTGATGCTGATGTCAATGCAAGTGCTGCAATAGATGCAAGTAAAATACATGATGGCACAGTTTCTAATACAGAATTTGGATATTTAAATGGTGTTTCTTCTGCAATACAAACGCAGATGGACACAAAGATTACAGCTAGTTCTACAGATACTCTAACGAATAAGACTATTAACACAGCTAGTAATACGATTACAATAGTAGAAGCAGATA
>Ga0228644_1000771_pt1 | contig 9680 bp, 3 predicted proteins | sample 56DmetaG_FD_186020 | JGI IMG/M metagenome (GOLD analysis project Ga0228644, IMG submission 186020) | Seawater microbial communities from Monterey Bay, California, United States - 56D | ecosystem: Environmental > Aquatic > Marine > Coastal | place: USA: California | collected 2016-11-09
TGTGCTGTGCCTGTTTTTGGACAGCTCATGCCCAAGAATTAACGCTCAAAATTAATACTGAAATTGAAGCCAATCAACATGTCATTGATGAATTGGGATACAGCAAAAGTTTTGAGGACATGGCTATGGCTGAATTAGAAATTGAGCGCGTTCAAAAAAAACTTACTGACATTGGCTACATAAATATTCAAATCGTCTATCAAAAAGTCGGAAAAAGCAGCATCAACGCAAAACTAAGTCTCGGGCAGAAATACAATACCGTTGATGTTTTTGGACCACTAAAATATTTTGAAGAATTGGGCTACAACCCACTTAAGGAAGCAGAAAAAGAAATCTCTTTTGTACGCATTCCAATCGAAAATCTAGCCTATGTATTAAGCGAAGTTTCTAAGTTGTTAGCAGATGAAAGCTATGCATTTGCTGCGGTACGACTCGACAACATAAAACCAAATGGAAATAAAACATTACGTGCGGATTTAATCATTGATAAAGGAAACAAACGCAGTATTCAAGGAATTAAAGTTTTGGGGTACGAAAAATTCCCGAAAAGCTATATTTCTCATTTTTTGGGTATAAAAACCCAAAAACCTTTTAGCATAGAGCGTGTAAAATCAAAAATGGAACTTCTACAGCAGCTTCCTTTTGTACGCCAAAAACGAGCTGCAGAAGTACTGTTCACACCAGACACCACGCGTGTTTACCTGTATTTAGAAAAAATTAAAAGCAATCGCTTCGATGGATTTTTAGGTTTTGGGTCGAACGAAGAGACCGGAGCGATTGAATTTGATGGTTACTTAGATTTGAACCTTATCAATAACCTCAACTTTGGCGAGTCTTTTAAACTCAATTACAAAAGCGACGAAAACGAACAAAAAACCTTTAATGCAACATTAGAGATGCCCTATATTTTTGGCAGTCCAATAGGGAGTTCTCTCGATCTAAATATATTTAAAAAAGATAGTACTTTTACGACAACACAACAGCGTATAAAACTATTTTACCCGTTTGGAGACAAACAACAAATAGGGATTGAACTGCGCAACCTACAGTCCAATGTACTAAATGAAAACACCTCCAATGAAATCGAAGATTATGACAGTCAATTTTATGGCCTAAATTACCAGTACATCAAGCGTCAAAAAAACAACGCATTATTTCCAATAAAAAGCCAACTCAAATTCACTGCTGGTTTAGGTCAACGATCAACAACTAAAACAAATAAACAGCGGTACCTCCAACTCAAAGCCCATCACATCCTACAGCTGAATCCCAAAAACAGTATTTTCCTAAAACTTCATTTGGAAGGCCTTGACTCAGACCAATACCTGTTCAATGAACTCATTAGGTTTGGAGGGATTAATTCTGTTCGAGGATTTGAAGAAAATAGCTTATTTGCCACGCGTGTTGCAGTCCTTTGTACAGAATACCGTTATCGGCTAAGCCCATCTTTGTTTGTACACAGCATTATTGATGCGGGGTACATGCAGGACGCCCAACTGAGCAACCAAGAGCTTTACGGCTTCGGATTTGGATTTGGCCTGCGCACCAATGCCGGACTCTTACGCTTTAACTATGCCAACGGCAAACCCAAAAATCAAAGGTTTAATTTTTCGAATTCTAAAATTCATTTGAGCCTAACTACTATTTTTTAGGCATTAACAAGATTAAAGGATTAAACAACTGTTAAAGGTATGTTAAAAAACAACCGTTTATCTTAATATATTAACTTTTATTTAAGAGATTAGCCACACTAATTGAAAACAAATCATATGAAACCCAAATTTACAATGATTCTGATGCTTTTAGCATTGGGCGTGCAAATGGTGTTTGCACAACAAAAAACCATTTCAGGAACCGTATCGGACGAAAATGGATTGCCCCTACCAGGTGCAACGGTGATTCGTGCAGGTACCAGCTCTGGAACCACCACCGATTTTGACGGAAAGTACAAATTAGCAGCCAATGTAGGCGATGTACTTGAAATTAGTTATGTGGGCTATGCTACACAGTCTGTTACTGTTATAACATCCAATACGTATAATGTAAGTATGGTGTTGGACAACAACTTAGATGAGGTGATTGTAACAGGGGTGGCTATAGGAACCTCAACCAAAAAACTAGGTTTTTCCGTAGGAAAAGTGAATAAAGAAGAACTGCAAGAGGTTCCTGCAGTAGATCCTGCAAATGCACTTCGTGGTAAAGTATCCGGTGTAAGAATTGTTCAGGCTTCTGGAAACCCTTCTTCCGCTCCTGAAATACGGCTTAGAGGTTCTACATCTATAAGCGGTAACCAAAGACCACTATTGATTGTGGATGGTATTATTACAGATGGATCCATTAGAGATATTGCAGTCGAAGACATTGAGTCTATAGAGGTTATTAAGGGTGCTGCAGCAGCTTCACTTTATGGGTCATTGGCTGGAAATGGTGTAATACAAATCATTACCAAAAAAGGTAAAGGTCAGCGCGATATGAAGACAACTTTGAGATTAGAAACTGGGCAATCTGGTATAGAAAATGACTACCCATTAGCAAATAGTCACCCATTCGTAAATGATCCACTAGGCGTTCGTTTTGGAGATTGGGATAATGATTCTAGTACTCCAGATACATCCAATTATGGATTTGATTTAACAAGCGGTAACAGAGTATTAGATCCTGATGGGCTACATGACAATAAATATCTTTCTCGAACTTACGACAACGCAAAAAACATCTATACAAGCCAATTGTTTACAACTACTACTGTTTCAGTAGAGCAAGGGTTGCAAAATTTCAACTACTTTATATCGTTCCAAGACCATAAACAAAAAGGAATTATTGAACCCGTGGATCCATTTAAACGAAATAGCTTTAGAACAAATTTTGGCGCTAGGCCTACGGAAAAACTTACCGTAGATCTTTCTGCAAGTTTTATCAAGTCAAATGGAATCAATGTTACAGAACAAGGACAAGGTGGATCAAACTATTTTTACGCTGCTTTGGCCGTTGAACCTTTTATGGACTTAAAAGAAAAAGATGAAAATGGTGTATTTGCAGCAGTCCCAAGTGGATATAATGTTCAAGGAGACAACTTTCAAAACCCATTATACATTGCGGATGTTATTGATAATGATTTTAAACGAAACAGAATCTTAGGAGGTATTAGTGTCAAATATGACATCACTAAAAATTTATTCGCAATAGCAAGCCATAGTATAGACCGTTCACACAGAAGAGTATTTAACTACTATCCAAAAGGGTTTATAACTCCCGTTCCAAGTGCAACACTAAACAATGGATTTATAAGAATTGACGAATCCACGAATGTTTCTAATATTTCTTCAGCCGAATTATCACTACACGACATAAACTTTGGTGATTTTAATCTAGCAGCAACCGCAAAATATTTGTACGAGAATCGGAGTTTTGATTATTTAGGAGCAAGTGGTTACGATTTTATTGCAGAGGGCGTCATTAGTGTTGAAAATACTCTACCTGACAATCAAGTTATTTCTTCTGAACTAAGGGAAGAAAAAACCAGAAATTACTTTTTAAATATGGATTTAGATTACAAGGAAAAGATTATTTTAAGTGGACTGGTTAGACGTGATGAATCTTCGCTTTTCGGTAAAGATAATCGATCTAGAATATATGGTCGTGGGGCAATTGCTTACAGACTTTCTGAGGACGTGGATATCAATGGAATTGACGAATTCAAAATCAGAGCTTCCTATGGCACTTCAGGTCAAAGACCAAGTTGGTATGCACAATATGAAACCTACAATGTGACCTCATCTGCTATTGAGCCAAGAATTTTAGGAAATAAAGAACTTTTGCCTTCTGTTTCTGCGGAATTAGAAGCAGGACTAAATATCTCGTTTTTGAATCGTTTTGACTTTGAATTTAACTACTCCAAAACTAAAACAAGAGATGATTTTATTTTGGTCCCCCTTTCTGGAGTAGCTGGGTTCTCGCACCAATGGCAGAATGTAGGTGAAATTGAAAGCACCTACTATGAGGCCTCACTAGGCGGTTTGCTAATTGACGGAGATAATTTTAACTGGGATTTCAACCTTAACTTTGATACAGGTAATCAAATGATTACTGATTTAAATGGAATTCCACCATTTACTAGAAGTGGACTTGGAGCAGCAGTAAACATTTTCCGTGTTGAACAAGGTTTGCCTTATGGTACGATTTATGGAAATAAATATGCCAAATCCCTAAATGAATTAGCTCTGGACACCAATGGAATTGTATTGAATACAACAGGAGTAGCTCATCCAGGTGGAACTGATAATAAAGATGCCTACAGCATCAATTCTGATGGTTACGTTGTACGTACTGCAGACATTGGCACAGACAAAGAATCTCCTGTTCGTATTTATGATGAAGACCTTGGAGCCGATGCTGTAACAAGAATTGGAAACACCAATCCAGATTTTAACATTGGATTTAGCAACTCTTTCTCTTACAAAAACTTTTCTTTGTTTGTGTTGTTAGATTACCAGCATGGTGGAGACATTTATAACTACACCAAGCAATTGATGTACAACCGAGATCGACACAAAGATCAGCAAGATTGGGGTGAGCAGGGCAAACACAGAAATTATGGCGCTGGTAACATATACAATGCATCCAATCCCAACAGCCACTTCGTTGAAGATGGAACCTATATGAAAGTTAGAGAAATCAGTTTGGCGTTCAGAAAGGAGATAACTACCAGCAAGTTTTTTGATGCTCTTAAGATTCAAATTTCAGGAAGAAATCTTTTCACCTTTTCGAAATACAGTGGCTGGGATCCAGAAGTTGCTATTAGCACTAACCCAACCAACTTTAGATTGGATGAATATTCCTATCCGAATTTTAGAAGTTTTAGTGCAACTGTTCAACTTGAGTTTTAATTATAATAATTTTTAAACATTAAAAAATGAAAAAGTTTTTAGCAATATTATTCACAGTGAGTCTTGCGACTTATACTTGCTCTGATTTAGATGTAGAAAACGTCAATCAGGCAGACAGAGAGCGTGCATTAAAATCTGATGCAGACGTAACTAATCTCATAAATGGATCAACAACCAGTATTTTTTCTCGACTGATTGGGTTTGACAACATTTACACCAATCAAATGTCAGATCAAACCACTGCAACAAATGCCTATAAAGATTTCTGGGCCTTTGGAGATCAGCCAAGGCGTGAGATGAACAACGCCTCGACCAATGGTAATTTATTCACAATATCTTCTAATTGGAGTGACTTTAACAGTCAAATTTATAATGCCAATACCTTGTTAGACTTAGTCAACAACAAAGGTCGCGTCATTTTAAATGATAATGATGAGGACGTTACAGACCATTTGGTAATTACCTCAAAATTCATTCGTGGTATGAGTCAGGGATATATTGGCTTGTTGTATGACAAAGGGTATATTGTTGACGAAAATACAGACCCAGCAGCAATACTTGAGTTTTCAACTTATGAAGAAATGATTAACTCTGGGCTAGAAGACTTGCAAGATGTTTTGAACAATACACCAAGTACCTATGAATTAAGATTGTACGAAGGTTACAACATAAACAAAGATGATTTTATCAAATTGGTAAATACATATATGGCAAAATTCATCATGGGGAAAGCACGAACTTCAGCAGAAACTGTAGATTATAACAAAGCATTGACACACATTAATAATGGTATAACAGCAGATTTTAATCCTCCTGCAAAACAAAATATACTATTTAATAATGGGCAACATTGGATGTGTTCTACGCTTTCTGGCGGAGCGGGCTATTTTCCAGTTGATCAAAAAATCCCATACTTGTCCGCCAATGATCCTGTTACACAACCAGCAGACTACCCAACGGACACTACTGTTTTGGGGCAGGCAACGTCTAGCGATCCTAGATTTGCTCAGTATTTTGGATATACCACAAATTTTGGTTATTTGAATCCAGCTAGAGGCAGAGAATTGTTTTCTAATTACTTTCACAAACGTTTTAAAACAGGAAACAACAGAAATGTAGATGGATATTCAACCAATATTTTTAGTCTTGCAGAGTTGCAGTATTTAAAAGCAGAGGCACAATACAAATCAGGAGATTTTGCTGGAGCTGCAACTACATTAAATGGTTCTCCAAGATATACAGTAGGAAATATTACAACTTTAGCAAATGATGCTGAAATTAAAAAAGCACTACTTTATGAGTATGCAATTGAACTGCATTTAAATGGAAGTTTGGGTAATAATTATTTCTTTATGAGAAGAAATGATCTTTTGCAAAAAGGAACACCAACAAATTTCCCTGTTCCAGCTAGTGAACTAGAAATAACAGGAGATATGACTTACACCTTTGGTGGTGAAGCTAATGCTGGTCAGGATGGATCAGCAAGTGGCACAAACTCATGGAAAACACTATAAAAAAATCTAGATTTTTTAATTTCAAAAGAGCATGTCTTTATTTTGGCATGTTCTTTTTAGGTGCTATTTTATTAGTAACTTATTTCGGATGTGAAAAAGACATTCAGCATACAGAATCAGAATACTCTATCGAATATGACCCAATACATCTGGATAAAATAACCCCTAATTCTTGGTTAGAAATTGATGGTGTGAAAATTTGTCACGAATATAAACTTCAATTAAATAAAGAATGCTGTAATTTTACTGTTCCTTCTTTTAAATTCATAGAACTTGAAATTGAGGGAAAACAACAAATTTCATACATGAACAAGATTGATTTTAGTATGCAATTGTATGAAAAAATTTTTAAAAATAGTAAATACTATGTTGTAACAAATCCAAACCTTATCTTCAATGTTGGGATAATTAATTTTAAAAGAAAAGACAAGAAAGCTATCAACATAAGATTCAGTCAAGATTATCCATTAATAATCAGGTAGATGAAAAAACCACAAAAAACCACCCCATGGGGTGGTTTTTTTATTTATCACAACATAAAGAATATCTAAATCAATGGTTTTTAGTGCTTAAAATTAGATTCTAACTGAAAATATCATTTAAAAAATGTTTAATTAAAATGACAATTTTAATTATCAATACTATTTTACGAGGAAAAATAATAAATTAAATGTTTAAATAAACTTCTTTTTTTTTAGCAAAAGTTGGTTTTTTGAGTTTTTATCATCACATTTGTGAGGACTAATTCAAATAATTAACAAAAATGAAAACAAAGTTTAGTGTAATGCTAACACTATTGTTAGTGTTAGTGGTGCAAATATCTTTTGCACAAAACAAAAATGTTTCAGGAACTGTTTCAGATGACAATGGGCTACCTCTTCCAGGTGCTACTGTTGTTATAAAAGGGACATCAACTGGAGTTTCAACTGATTTTGATGGAAATTATTCTATATCTGCAAGTGTAGGCGACGTTCTTGTCTTTAGCTACGTAGGATACTCTAATCAATCTAAAACTGTTGGAGCTGGTAACACAATCAATGTATCAATGGTGCCAGATAATGCTCTTGAAGAGGTTATTATCGAAGCATATTCAAACAATGCTATTAGCAAGGAAAAATCAGTTTCAGCCATTACAACTTTAACAGCCGAGTCCGTTGAATCTAGGCCAAATGCTTCTGTTGTTCAAATGCTTCAGGGGCAAGTACCAGGTTTAAATATCGGTACAGGTTCTGGTCAGCCAGGGGCTAATAGTTTGATAATATTAAGAGGTGTAGGGTCAATTAATGGTAACATAGAGCCTTTATTCATAGTTGATGGTGTTCCAGTTGACGAAGACAACTTCAGAAGTATTAACAACGCTGATGTTGCAACTATTTCTATATTGAAAGATGCTTCTGCCTCTTCTTTATATGGTAGTAGAGGAGCAAATGGAGCGATTGTAATAACTACTAAAAAAGGAAAGTACAATTCAAATCTTACCGTTAACTACAAATCTCAATTTGGTTTCTCACAGCTTCCAGAGCAAAATTTTGATGTGATGAATTCCCGTCAAAAATTAGAACTCGACCGTTCTAGAAACCAAGGTCTTGGAAATGGTCTTTCAGACCAGGCAATAGCTGCTATAGCTGACCAAGTAAACACAGATTGGTCAGATGTATTCTTTAGAAATGGTACAACTAATTCTCATAACATAAGCATTTCTTCTGGATCTGAAAAAACCAACTCATACTCTTCCTTTAATTATTTCGAGCAAGAAGGGGTGACTAGAAGAAGTAGCTTACAAAGGTTCTCATTCAGAAACAATTTTAACGGTAAGAGTGAAAATGAGAAATTTAATTATTCATCATCAGTAACTGCAAATTACAGCACTAGTGATTTTATTCAAAACGAAGGTACTGGTAACTTATCAAATCCATTTTTGGTTCCTTATGTAGCTTTACCCTACTATTCACAATACAATCCAGATGGAACATTGAATGTTACTGGTTCTGGTGAAGATAGTTTTGCAAACACTCCTTACACTTCTTTAAATAACACTATCCTTAATACAAATTTACAAGAAGAAGTTAAATTTATTGGTAATGTCAGAGCTAATTATGAGTTTGCTGAAAATCTCACAGCTGGCATGTCTTTTGGTTTGGATTATACCCAAATCACAAGCAAATTTATTGAAGACCCTGAAAGTATATATGGTCAATCAGCTGTTGCTTCAGGTGATGCAGAATATCAAGGAAATCATTTTGAATCATTTTTTAGAGACATTCGATTCAATAACATTGTCAGCTTAAATTACAACAATGTGATTGATGACAAACACACTATAGATGTAACTGCATACTTAGAATACAGTAAATCTCACTCTAACTCATTCTCTCTAGACCAATTTGGTTTGAACCCTAAACTTGTTGGTAACGGTGCTTCATTTATTCCTGGAGATACTTATGAAGACTTGAACGAGGATGGTGTTATTGACGGTGCAGCAGAATTCCCATATATTCCTTCAGTAGCTTCTAGTGAAGTTGAAGTTGGATTGTTCTCCTATTTTGGAGTTTTAAAATATGACTACGATGGCCGATATGGTCTTCAAGCGTCATGGAGACGTGATGCGTCTTCAAGGTTTTCTAACTCTAATAAATGGGCGACTTTTTACTCAGTATCGGGTAGATGGAATATTCACAAAGAAGACTTCATGCAAAACAACACTTTCTTTGACAACCTTAAGCTAAGAGCCTCTTATGGTACATCCGGTAATGATCGTATCACAGGTGGTTACTATGGTGGAACAACGAATACTTACAACTTATATGGTCAAGGAACAGGATACAACAATACTGTAGCCTATTATGCCTCTTCAATTGCAAATGATGATTTGAAGTGGGAAACAAACAAACAAACAAATATTGGTATTGACTTCTCAATTCTAAACCGCAAACTAAGTGGTAGTATTGATGTTTATGATAAAACTACGGAAGATTTATTTCAATCATTCCCTGTTTCTAGTATCAATGGAACAAATTCTATTCAAGCCAACATAGGTTCATTGAACAATAGGGGAGCTGAACTTTCTTTAAACTGGCAAGCAATTAATAGCGGAGATTTTTCTGTCTCTATTTTTGCAAATGGTTCATACAACAAAAACGAAATCACAAAATTACCAAATGGAGAAAATGTTGATAATGGCGGTAGAACCATTTTAGCTGAAGGGCAGCCAATTGGGTCGTTCTTCGCTGTAAGATGGGCTGGTGTAAACCCTGCTAATGGTCAAAACCTATATTATGAC
>Ga0228644_1000806_pt1 | contig 9386 bp, 7 predicted proteins | sample 56DmetaG_FD_186020 | JGI IMG/M metagenome (GOLD analysis project Ga0228644, IMG submission 186020) | Seawater microbial communities from Monterey Bay, California, United States - 56D | ecosystem: Environmental > Aquatic > Marine > Coastal | place: USA: California | collected 2016-11-09
ATATTAGCATATAAAGCAAAAAATGAATAAACATTATAAAGAGTTCCAAAGAACTTACGTTTACTCTCTTCAATTCCGTCTAAATCAAATTTTAAATTGTCCCAAGGATTAGCATTACTAATCATATACCACCTTGTTGCATCTGGGCCAAATTTAGAAATAGTTTTAAATGGATCAACAGCATTTCCTAGTCGTTTCGACATTTTTTGACCATTTTTATCAAGAACAAGCCCATTTGATATCACATTTTTATAAGCTATTGACTTAAAAACCGTTGTAGCAATAGTGTGAAGAGTGTAAAACCATCCTCTTGTTTGATCAACTCCTTCAGCAATATAATCAGCTGGGAAAGCTTCATTATTATCAATTTTGTTTTTGTTTTCAAATGGATAATGCCATTGAGCATAAGGCATAGATCCTGAGTCAAACCATACGTCAATTAAATCGGGTTCGCGATACATTTTTTCACCTTTTTCAGAACACAGAATGATTTGGTCAACTACATTTTTATGTAAATCAATTTTATCATAATTATCATTACTCATGTCATTAGTAATGAAGTGTTTAAATGGATCATTTTTCATGAAACCCTTAGAAATAGATTTTTTAATTTCCGTTTTTAGATCTTTCATTGAACCAATCACTAAAACTTCTTTAGAGTCACTTGTTCTCCATATAGGTAATGGAATTCCCCAATATCTAGATCTTGATAAATTCCAATCATTTGCGTTTGCTAACCAGTTCCCAAATCTACCTTCACCTGTAGATTTAGGTTTCCAGTTTATGGATTTGTTAAGCTCAACCAAATCCTCTTTTTTGTCTGTTACTTTTATAAACCAAGAGTCTAAAGGGTAGTATAATATAGGTTTATCAGTTCTCCAACAATTAGGATAACTGTGAACATATTTTTCAACTTTAAAAGCTTTGTTTTGCTCTTTCAATTTAATAGCGATTTCAACATCCACAGATTTTTCCGGGACATTTCCTTCCTCATAATATTCGTTTTTAACAAACTTTTCTCCTAAAAAACCAAGTTCTTTTCTAAATTTTCCTTGTAAATCAACCAAAGGAACAGGCTGTTCGTTTTCATCAAGAATTAATAATGCAGGTATTTCAGGTGATGCCATTTTAGCAACTTTTGCATCATCTGCACCAAAAGTAGGAGCAGTATGAACGATTCCAGTACCATCTTCTGTTGTCACAAAGTCACCTTCAATAATTCTAAAAGCATTTTCAGCATTTTTGTAAGGCAATGGAGCGTCTTCCCAAAGCTGATAATATTTTATTCCAACTAATTCATTTCCATTTATTGATTCATTAACTAAATAAGGGATCTTTTTGTCGATTTTAGAGTCATATTTAAAATCGCTATTTGAGCTAACTTGTAAATAATTTCCACTGAACACTTTTGAAACAAGATCACTTGCTAAAACAACATTAGTAAATTCATGGGTGTATTGATTGAAAGTAGACACTACACTGTATTTTATTTTTGCACCAACAGTAAGAGCTGTATTTGAAGGAAGTGTCCAAGGCGTAGTCGTCCAGGCTAAAAAATATAAATCTTCATAGCTTGAAAGCAGCGATGGAAGAGAACTGTTTATAGCTTTAAATTGTGCCGTAACTGTGGTGTCACTTACATCCTGATAAGTGCCAGGTTGGTTAAGTTCGTGTGAACTTAAACCTGTTCCTGCTTTTGGCGAGTATGGCTGTATAGTGTAGCCTTTATAAATTAAATTCTTGTCAAAAAGCTTTTTTAAAAGCCACCAAACAGATTCAATATATTTAGATTTATAAGTAACATAAGGATTGCTCATGTCTACCCAGTACCCCATTTTTTTTGTTAAATCGTTCCATACATCCGTATATTTCATTACAGCTTTTTTACAAGCTTTGTTGTAATCTTCAACAGAAATTTTAGTACCGATATCTTCTTTTGTAATTCCTAAATCCTTTTCAACACTAAGTTCTATTGGAAGTCCGTGTGTGTCCCATCCTGCTTTTCTGTCAACCTGAAACCCTTTCAAGGTTTTGTATCGACAAAAAATATCTTTAATACTTCTAGCCATGACATGATGTATCCCCGGCATACCATTAGCCGATGGTGGTCCCTCGTAAAAAATAAACTTAGAAGCGTTTTTTCTTAAACTAATACTTTTTTCAAAAGAGCGATTTTTCTCCCACTCTGCTAGAACTTCATCAGCAACTTGAGATAAATTTAAACCTTTGTATTCTTTAAATGCCATTGTGAATAAATCGAAATTTACTAAAAGCGAAAGTAACTATTTTAGATGAAATTTGTAGAACTTAAAATTTATAACTTAAAACTAAATTTAAGTTTCTGCCAGGAGCAGATATTCCTGAAGCAAATTCTCTATAATGAATGTCAAAAAGATTATCCAAAACAAGTAATGTTTTAAATTTATTTGAAAATTCATACGACGAAGAAAGTTTAATTACATTCCATGAGGGCATTCCATTGAAAGCGAAATCTATACCATCAAAAACTAAAGGTGTTTCTTCAAGCCCGTCTTCACCACCAATACTGTATTTTTCCGGGGATTTGGAACCAGAAAACTTATAAGAAAGCTCAAGTTCACTTGATTTAGCAACATTATATCTAAGAGTTAAATGCCCAAACAAAGGAGAAATTGAAGGCAATGGATGGTGACTATTCACACTGCCTCCGTGTGTATAAGTTAAATTACCTTTAAGCATCCATAAATTTGGTGAACTTAGTTTTATGTCTAATGTAGTTCCGTATATAAACGCATTTCCTTTATTAACATTAGCCATTGTGATTACTTCTTCTGAGTTAAATACTATGGTAGATGGATCGCTTGTCGATGTATCGTTTTTTATTTCAAAGTAATCTCTAGTAATATGATTAGAAATATGGGTGTAATATGCGTTTATAGAAAATGTATTTTGTTTATTTATTGATGATTTAGAAAGCCCTATTTCAGAGTTGTAGGCATATTCTGGCTTTAGTTTAGAATTTGGAACTGAAAGCATACCCTTTTGCTCTCTAATTTTCCCAATATCATCAATATTTGGAGACCTAAAACCACTAGAAAAATTAGCACTAATTTTCCAATTATTTTTTGACCTTAGCACATAGCCAAAACTACTTGTTATAGATGAGTTTTGAGAATGAACATCAGAGATATTAGCATTAATTATATTGATATCATTCCATTTTGCTCTTAGTCGAGTATTGGTAAACCTCATTCCAAAATTAACATTTGATTTTTTTGAAAGATCTTTTCTGTATTCATAATAAATAGCAGCTGTTGAATAATGACCTTCATCGCTTGGATATCTTGTTGGTATATTATAAAACTGATTAGATTCAGCTAGCCCTGAAATTGTTGATTTGTAATTTTGTAAATAAGCTTCAGAGTTTACCTTATTGAAAGTGTATTCGTAGCCGTAAACAAGGGAAGAATTATTGGAGAAATTTTTAAAATAATCATTATTAACAGAATAAACATTTAAGTTTTCTATTTGATTGGTTTTAGAAAGACCTTGAAATTTTCTATAATGCCTTGACTCTCCTATCTTTTGGTAAGCGATTAGTAATTTACTTTTGTCACTTAGTCTCTTAGCTTTAGAAAAATTAAAAAGGGTTGAAATCAATGTTCTTTTCTGAGGACCATAGTACCATTCAGAATATTTATAATCTCCATTTGTAATTTCGTTTAATTTATCAAACCTATTTATATCAGATGAGTTTGAATGTTGAAGATTTATTACCATATTGGAGCTTTCAGACAACAAAAAATTAAATTTTTGCATAAAATCATATTGTTGATAAGCTGTATTTAATTGAATATTTGGATTTTCATTATTTTTTTTTGCTTCATTATATTTATTAGATTCTAAATAATGATAGTCTAAGCCCCATTCATCAAAACCATGTTTTCTATTACCCCCCATTATAACATCTCCAAATTTTGAAAAAGAAAAGTTTGTATAACTAGCCCATTTGTTTGAACTGTATTCAAGATCTAAGTTTTGCACTATGTTATTGAATCTTGAATTGTAAGAAGAGATTCCACTTGCCCCCAACTTTTTGTTATTATTCATTTTTGGTGTTTTAGTGTAAAAGTGCACTACACCACCTAACGCATCAGACCCATAGCCTACAGACGAGGGACCATAAATAACCTCTGTTCTTTCAAGACTATTAGGATTTATAGTGATGGAGTTTTGTAAATGTCCTGAACGATAAATAGCATTATTCATTCTTACTCCATCAACTACAAGTAAAACTCGGTTTGCCTCAAAACCCCTTATGACGGGGCTTCCGCCTCCACCTTGAGATTTTTGAACTCTAACTCCGCTAGCATAATTTAATAAATCAGCAGAAGTTTGAGGTAAATCTAGTTTCAAATCTTTATTTGTTATTAGTGAAACTTGCTTGGAAATTTTTTCTTTATTTTCTTTGTTTCTAGCAACAGAAAGAATAACCTCTGATAAAGCTAGGGTGTTGGGCTCTAGAAAAACAGTAGTCTTATTTGACAGGGTATTAATTATTAATTCAATTGATTTGTAGGAGATATGCCCGATTATTAAAGTATCTTTTTTATCAAATTCTTCAATATTAACGATACCATTATTATCGGAAATTAATGACTTTAAACTTTGTTTTCCAAAAACAGTAACATTAGAAACAGGCTGATTATTCGTATTGTCAACTATGATTATTTTTTGAGAATAACCATTAGCACAAAAAAACAAAAGACAAACTGAAACAAAATACTTAGCCAAATAGCTCATATAGAATGTTTAGAGAGTTAGGCCTTTTAAAATCAGGCAAATGGATTTGCATATATTTAATTAAAAATTCAATTAATTTTTTTCTCTTATATGAAGTGTTAACTTCCTCTACCAATTCATCAAATTCTGTGCCTAAAAAACTTTTAAAATGTGAAATAATTTCGCCGTTAATACAATATTCACTTCCATCGTATTTGCAAAAGACTCCTTCAATCATATTAAAACCGTCAAGATCCTGATGAGACAAATCTGGCGATATACCCATAAATGATAATAGTTTAATTAAAAAATGAATGTGAAAATTACTAAATCTGTTAGATTTATCTAGCCACACTATAGATTGTTTTAAAAAGTTAAACAGAGCTAAGTTTTTTTCTTCCTCCTTTATACTTTTTGAAAGAACTTCAGATAAAAACATAACTATGGAGTTTTTAATTATATCTAAATGAATCGTTTTGTAGGGATTTATAATTTTTACTGATCGTAGACTTTCTAATCCCCCGTTATTTTTATGATTGGCATCAATTTCTAATTGAGTAAGAGGTTGAAAAAACCCAATATTAATTTTTTTTTTTTTAGAAGTACGAATACCTTTTAATAAATAAGATTTTAATCCGTTGGATTTTGTAAAGCATTTAACAATTATGCTAGTTTCAGAATACTTAATATAATTTAACGAAATAGCTTCAGTTGAAACAAGCATTGTTAAACTACTCCTTGGGCTAACATTGCATCTGCAACTTTGATGAATCCAGCAATATTTGCTCCCTTTTCATAGTTTACGTAATTTTTTTCCTGCCCATGAATTAAACATGAATTATGTATGTCTTTCATTATTTCTTTTAATTTGGAATCCACCTCTTCCCTTGACCAACTATATCTTAAAGAATTTTGTGCCATTTCAAGTCCAGAAACTGCAACGCCTCCAGCATTAGAAGCTTTTCCAGGAGCATATAAAATTTTGTTCTGCTTAAATATTTTTATTGCATCAGGTTCACAAGGCATATTAGCCCCTTCACTAACACATATGCATCCGTTTTTTATTAAATTTTTAGCATCATTTTAATTAAGTTCATTTTGAGTTGCACAGGGAAGTGCGATATCACATTTTATTTCCCACGGAGTTTTATTTTTAAAAAAGACAGCGTTTGGGTACTTATGTACATATTCATTGATTCTACCTCTTTTTACATTTTTGAGATCCATAATAAAATTTAGTTTTTCAGTATCTATTCCATCACTGTCATAAACAGTGCCAGATGAATCAGACATAGAAATCACTTTAGCAGAAAGCTGTATACATTTTTCTGCAGCAAATTGAGCAACATTTCCAGATCCGGAAATGACTACAGTTTTTCCTTTTATAGAGTTAGAAACATGATTTAACATGTTTTCAGCAAAATACACAGTACCATAGCCTGTTGATTCAGGTCTTATTAAAGAGCCTCCCCAAGAAAGTCCTTTCCCTGTTAAAACTCCGGTAAATTCTTTTTTTAATTTTTTATATTGACCAAACATATATCCAATTTCCCTTCCTCCAACACCCATATCACCTGCTGGAACGTCTGTATTTGGGCCTATATATCTGTAAAGCTCTGTCATAAAACTTTGACAAAACCGCATCACTTCACCGTCACTTTTTCCTTTTGGATCAAAATCAGACCCCCCTTTACCACCACCCATAGGAAGAGTTGTAAGACTATTCTTAAATACTTGTTCAAGTGCTAAAAACTTTAAAATACTAAGATTAACAGTAGGATGAAACCTTAACCCTCCTTTGTAGGGACCAATTGCTGAGTTCATTTGCACTCTGTATCCTCTATTTACTTGAATTTCTCCATTATCATCAACCCAATTTACTCTAAACATCAATACCCTTTCAGGCTCAACCATTCTCATTAAAATGTTTTTACCATGATAAATGTCTTTGGAAACTATATATGGCAAAACTGTTTCAGCTATTTCTTTCACAGCTTGCATAAACTCAGGTTCATGAGAGTTTTTTTTATCAATTTCAGAAATAAAATTTTCTATAATCTTTTTCATATTAAAAAGGATTTATTACTCTAAGTTAAACAAATAATTATTGTTTAAATTAACCTATTGCTTGTTTCAGATCTTCTATTAAGTCATCTGCATCTTCAATTCCTACACTAAGCCTAATTAACGAATCAACTACACCAGATTTTTCTCTTTCTTTTTTTGGAATTGAAGCATGAGTCATTGAAGCTGGATGTCCAGCTAAACTTTCAACCCCCCCTAAGGATTCTGCTAATGTGAATATTTTTAGAGACTCAACTATTTTTAGAGATTTACTTAGGCTATTTCCTTTTGATGTAAAGGAAATCATTGCCCCATAATCATTCATTTGATTTTTAGCAATATTGTGATTAGGATGATCATTAAATCCAGGCCAATAAACCGATTCAATTTTTGGATGATTGTTTAAATAATTTGCAATCTTTTTAGCATTTTCACAATGTCTTTGCATTCTTACGTGTAATGTTTTAATTCCTCTAAGAGTTAAAAAACTGTCCATAGGGCCACAAATTGCTCCACTTGCATTTTGAATAAAATATAATTGCTCAGAGAGATTACGGTCGTTCACAATAAGTGCTCCTAGAACCACATCACTATGACCCGCTAAATATTTTGTAGCTGAGTGCATAACAATGTCAGCTCCCAGAGAAAGTGGCTGTTGTAAAAAGGGTGTTGCAAATGTATTATCAACTGCCAAAATAAGATTGAATTTTTTTGAAATATTGCTCAGACCTTCAATATCAACAATATTCATCATTGGATTAGTAGGTGTTTCAACCCAAATCATTTTTGTGTTTTTATTTATCAAATTTTCTATTTTAGATAAATCGTGCATTTCGGTAAAATGGAAAATAAGCCCATACTTTTCAAAAATTTTAGTAAATAGTCTGTAGGAGCCCCCATACAAGTCGTTAGTTGAGATCACCTCGTCACCTGGATTTAATAATTTAAGCACCGCGTCAATTGCAGCCAGACCAGACCCAAACGCAAGACCAAATTTTCCACCTTCTATGCTTGAAAGTGAGTTTTCCAATGCACTTCTAGTTGGGTTATGAGTTCTACTGTATTCATATCCTTTGTGATCTCCAGGTGTTTTTTGAGAATACGTTGATGTTTGATATATTGGAGGCATAACTGCGCCATATCCTTTTTCTTCGATTTGACCTCCGTGGATAGTTTTTGTATTAAACTTCATTTTAAGTAGATTTGATTTCCAAAGATATATCTTCTAATCTCAAACTGAAATTTTTTAAATGAATAAATTATACTATTTATCTTCATGTTCTACTTGTAAAAGAATAATTAAACAATGGTCTTTTGCTAAGACTATTGATTTAATAGATATAAAAAAAACTCCCATAAACCATAAAGATTTACAAGAACTATATAAAATCACGAATAGTTACGAGTCTTTGTTTAATAAAAGAGCACAAATGTTAAAAAAATTAAACTTAAACCTAAATCTTTTAGATGAAAATGATTTTAAAAAACTATTGTTAAGTCATTATAGCTTTTTAAAAAGACCTGTATTACTATTTAATGGTAAAATTTTTATTGGAAATTCAAAAAAAAATATTGAGGATGCAGAGATTGAACTTAGTATAAAGTAGTTTAATCTATTTTTCAAAAAAATAAAAAACAGATTTTGTATTTTTATTAAAAATTTAAATATGAATATTTTTAAATCAATTGGTTTAGTTTTTATTTTTCTATTAATATCTAGTTGTGGTGATTCAAAAAAACCTGAAGAAAAATCGATTTACAAGAGGGTGAAAACAGAAAAAAAGCAAATAAAAGAAGTAAATAACGTAACTCCAGTTGACTTAAACAATAAAGGAATTGGTCCAATAAAAAATTATAGTTTTAGTTCTGAAGTAAATTTAGAATTAGCGAATGAAGGTAAGCAAGTTTTTAATTCGAAATGCACAGCTTGCCACAATGTAAATAGAAGATTAATTGGTCCTGCTATGGCTGGAATTTATGAAAGAAGAAGTGTTGAATGGGTTTTAAACATAATGTTAAATCCTGACCAAATGTTAAAAGAGGATCCAATAGCAATTGCTCTTTTAAAAGAATACAATAATATCTTAATGTTAAACCAGAACCTTTCAGAAAACGAGGCTAAAAGTTTAGCAGAATACTTTAGAACCCTTTAATATGAACTCAAAACTATTTTATTTATTTGTTTTAAGCATTTCATTTGTTCATTCTCAAAGTAAACTTACCGAAATTTGGGAGCCAGTTCCTGAAAAAATTGAAGCATATGATTTCTTAAAAGCACCAAGTGATGCAATTATTTTATTTGACGGGACAGATTTTTCTAATTGGGTTACATGGGGGAATAAAGAACCTCAGTGGATAATTAATAATGATAGTTCAATGACTGTTGTGAATGGGAAGGGTTCGATTCAAACAAAAGAGTCGTTTGGATCTGTTCAATTACATATTGAATGGAAAACCGGCACAAAAGACTTAGAAAAACATCTTAATCAAAGTAGATCAAATAGTGGAATTTTTTTTCAAAAAAATTATGAAATACAAATTTTAGATAGTTATAATAACCC
>Ga0228644_1000810_pt1 | contig 9341 bp, 15 predicted proteins | sample 56DmetaG_FD_186020 | JGI IMG/M metagenome (GOLD analysis project Ga0228644, IMG submission 186020) | Seawater microbial communities from Monterey Bay, California, United States - 56D | ecosystem: Environmental > Aquatic > Marine > Coastal | place: USA: California | collected 2016-11-09
ATCGAACATAGGCATTACACTTTTAAAACCTTTGTATCTACAATACTTTTTATATATTTCGTTAAGTTCAGGTATATTTGGATTTTTTAAAAATTTACAATTTAGCAAAACAGAATAATTAGTTTGTGATAAATCTATTCGGGCATAAGTTGTCATATCGTAACTCCTGTTAGTTACATCTATTTATTACTCATCAAATCGCCACCTCACAACATCATCATAATTCTCATCTGGCCATTTATCATAATACCCTTGTTTCTTTAATATTTTACTTGCACCATTGAGTTTAGATAATCGTTGTACTAATACTAAAATAGCCTTACCAAAATTCATTGTCTCACCGCTAAGTATCTCAGGGTCGTTTGGATGATCCTCAAGTGCTACTATGTCTTTGGTCATAGCAACATCATTGAAATCTTTTACAATTTTTGAAAGTTCTTCTGGTGTATAATCTTCCGTAGGACAGTAGATAACTACAACTTCATATTTGTCGTCCCAATTATCAGCGAGAGAATCAAGCAGAGGTGATATAGTATGCTTTCCTCCTGATACATAGTTGATTCTCTCTTTGAGCATAGCCTGTTTCGCAAAAGGACATGGCACATGCCCAATAGGGTCATTGTGTACTGACACAAAATTCTCAATCCAACTTTGTATATCTGCTATCAAAGGTCGCCGTCTTTTCGATTTTCACTATACCAAACATCAAAGTTACCACCTGGATAACGTGCTTTTAGCTTTTCTACATTCTCTGCTAGAACTTCATTAGGGTCCAAACCCAATGCACGACAACTATTAACCCAATACCACATAATATCACCAAGTTCTCGTTTAGCGTGAAAGATAGTCTCGCTATCAAGTGGTTTACCTTGAAATATACATTTCTTAACAATTTCAGCAAACTCGCCTCCTTCACTTGCAATACCAATTGCACCTGTCAGTAACAAAGCCATATTAACATCGCTTTCTTTTTCTAGTTTTTCTAACTGTGCAGTAAGCCCGCCTGTTTCATTGCTTTGCAATGATGTTACTTTTTCTACAAATTCTTTATACTTATTTAAGTCTACTTGTGACATTTTAATCCTCTTCGTTATTTCTACTATTATATAGGATTTTTACTTAGAAGTCAATAGCAAAACGTCACCACCGATAGCAGTTGTATTCACACTGATATGTTTTTCCCATACATAAGGCATTAGATAGTTTGGTCCACCTGCTTTTGGTCCTGTACCACTTAATCCATATCCTCCGAAAGGTTGTGTTTCAACTACTGCGCCTATTTGGTCTCTATTGATATAGATGTTTCCTACTTTCATCTTAGCACTTATATTATCATAAAAGGAACTAACACGTGAATGAACACTCAATGTAAGGCCAAATTTACTATCGTTTATAAAATCTAAAATTTCACCTAGTTCATTTTTTTCATATATATAAACATGTAATAATGGACCAAAGATTTCTTCATCAAAATATTTTTTGTAATCTGATATAATATATGCACTAGGAGGTACAATTAGTTTTGGTAAATTTTTACCATTACGAGATTTTGTTGCAATCAGTTCTTCATTTTCTTCTAGTCTGGCAATTCTTTTTTGTATCTTAGTGAACGATTCACCGTCGATAACACGTGATACATCTGTGTTTAAATCATCAGAATGCCCAAGCGTTATAATTTTAATTCTGTGTTTTAACATGTGTAAAACTGTATCTGAGTTTTCTTTTTGAACAAATAGATATCTAGTTGCTGAACATCTTTGTCCTGCACTATCGAATGCACCATGTGTAACATCTTGTACTAATTGTTCTGGTAAACAAGTTGAATCTGCAATCATACAGTTTATGCCACCTGTTTCTGCAATGAAAGGAATTATAGCACCATCACGTTCAGCAATAAGTCTCTGTATGCTCTTAGCACTCTTATGAGAGCCTGTGAACGTTATACCTGCAATACGTTCATCTTTAACTGCTTTAGAGGCTTCTTCTATGTCAGGGTCGCACATACGTAGTGCATCAACTGGTACTCCAACATGATGCATACTTGCTAATATAACTTTTGCAATTTCTAAAGTTTGTGGTGCTGGTTTGGCTAATACAGTATTTCCTGTTAACAATGCCGCCGCTATTGGTCCAACAAAAATTGCATAAGGAAAATTCCATGGTGCGATAACCATCCAAGTTCCTCTTGCATGATATTCTGTACTATTGTGTTCACCAGTATATCCTTGTCTTACATGCCTATGATAAAGTAACTCTGCTTGTTCTGTATAATATCTTATAAAGTCAACTGTCTCTCTTATCTCTGCAACTGCATTCGGATAAGTTTTAAAAGCATGATGAACAAGTCTATTTGCCGCACTTGTTATTTCATCTTCCAAATTATCTGCACATGCAAGTAAAATTCTTTTTCTTTCTTCAAATGAAGTTTTTGCCCATGTATCTTGATAATTGTGTAAGATAGAAATAGTAGCCTCTACAGGAAGCATTTCTTCATCTGGTTCTGTGTGTGGAGGGGTATCTAGCATATAATCAATCATAGCAGGATCTGTTAAATCATAACCTTTACTATTTTTTCTATTTGGATAGATACTATCCCATGATGGCAGTTCTTGTTTGTCTTGCTTATATTCTATAAACGGATCCGTTACAACTTGATTGAAAACAAAACTTGTGTTTGCACCATTTTCTAAAAGTCTTCTGATTAAGTAGGCAAGTAAATCTTTGTATTCACCAACCGGAGCATATACTCTTATTGGATACTCATTAACTAATTTATCAAAAAGGCCATCTCCCATGCCATACAATTTTTGAAATTCTATATCTTTTTGTTTATTACAACACTCTGCACTATGCATAACTGCTGAAACAGTATATGGATTATGTGTTGCAAATGCAGGTGTGATATTCTTACAATGCAGTAGTTTTCTTGTACATGCAATATAAGAAATATCTGTATGTTCTTTTCTTGTGAATACTGGATAATCTAATCCTTCTTGTTGAGCAGTTTTAATTTCAGTATCCCAATATGCGCCTTTAACAAGCCGTATAGCGATTTTAGTGCTTATACTGTCTGTTATCGTCTGTAGAGTATCAATAACCCAAAATGCACGTTTCTGATAAGCCTGTAGTGCTATTCCTATTGTATTATCTTTAAATTTATATGTTTTCAATAGTTCTTCAAGAACCATAATACTAATATCCAATCTACGAGTTTCCTCAGCATCTATAAACATTGTTGTATTATTTTCTTCACATATTCTAGCCAGAGCGGCTAATTTTGGTACCATAGTATGAACTACTTCTTTATAATTTTTTAGTTCATATCTAGGGTGTATTGCACTTAATTTTACTGATATTGAATCTTCAAATTGTTTTGCGGCATACATATACTTTTCGTAATATGTATTTGCATCTTCCCAATTAGTTGCCGCTTCACCTAACATGTCAAAACTATATAAGTAATCTGGCTTCTTGTTTGCTTGAGCATTTTGAATAGTGTCACCCATGACAAAGATATTGCCACACACTTTAACTACTTCTTTTACTATTTTTCTAACTGCTGGCCAACCAAGCCTTGCTACTATGCCTTCATAAGCAGAAAACATTTGTGCTTTTGTTAATGCTAAACTTGTTGCTCTTGAATAAAAACTTTTGTCAGATAAATTACTCCATTGTGCGTTAGTTAATTTATCTTTTATTAATTCATCTTGTGTTGCAGGATCAGGTGTTCTTAATAGTGCTTCGCATAATGTCATAAGTGCCATTCCTTCTGGCGCACTCATGTCATACGATTGCATTATTTTTGTAAGATAATGTTTATCGTTGATTTTTGCCTGTAGTTCATTCGCCCGATTAAAGACATTTAGGCGGTCTTGTTTAGATGGCCGAGTGGCAATCAGTAGTTTTGACACTACATCTTTTTCATCGGCTCTATAATAGTCGTTATGTGGATAACATTTCATCTTCTTCTGCTTTAATAAACTAATAGTATTTATTCGAATCACGTTTGCCGTTTCAGTTCGAGGGGTCCTAAGACCCCTCTTAATCTGAATAGAAGACCTCTCTGTTGCTATTGCGTGTACACAATAATGCCTCGAGACTTGATAGCACCTCACAAAGAGAAGGGACTTCGAAATCTTTCACTCAAATCAATGAGTTTGCGTTGGGCACGTGATTAAATATAAGTTCTATTAAGCATAGAAAACTTAACGTTCCCATGCAAATATTTATTGTTTTAACAAAAATATGATGTAAAATAGACAAAAAAAGACCCGATAGTATTACTACTACCGGGTCAGTTGGCGAAGAGGACTAGAGAACGGTGCAGGGAGCACCGTACTAAAGTGCAGGCTGAAAGCCTGCATAAGTATTTACAAAAATTGTCGGGAAAGTAATATTACTATATATTGTATTATGTTAAAACATCAACGTCTAGCATTTCGGGATCCATGTCCAATGCCTGATGAGTATTCCAAACATCCATGTCTTCTGTTAAGGCTAAATGACTTGCCTCAACTTCTGTCATTAGTTTTAGTTCGCTTTCAATTCTGTTTGTGATTTTATTCTTGTGTTCTACAAGATATAAAAAGTGTGGTTTCTTAGACTTCTTCATCGGCGCCCATCACAGTTCTAACACAGTGTACGGCGTCTTCGTCAAACCCTGATACGTGCCACCTATATATTCCGTCTGGTATATTGTCATCATCCCATTCATCTTCTTTGTGTATTGTTGCAGTTACATACTCGCAATCTTCTGAGTATCCTTCATCTAAAGGCATTTTGAATTGAAGAACCCATTTTGCATCTGTCATATCATCGCCTATTGTTGGGTCTCCAAATATGTCAACTAATTCGTCATATGTTGATTCAACATAACCTTGAAGTTCAACACCTTCAAAATCTATCATATCGTCATTTTCAAACTCGTACATAAATCTCCTTATTATTTAATAACAAATATAACATTATTTTACAAATTGTCAAGTTTTTTATCGTTTACTTTCTACTAGACACACTTTTACATCACCATATTTTTCTTTATCTAGTTTTATGTTATGCGGTCCGAATTTTTGTTCTAACCATTCTTCTGTAAAATCTGACCAAAGATAAAATTCAATGGGAAGTATTGTAGCTTGATTGACGAATTCTTCTGCAAGTTTATTTTCCGCTTCAATATAGTGTTGCATATGAAGGTCATCAACATACCATTGATAATTAGGATAAGATATATCCCAACCGCCTGCTTGTTTCCACCAATCAAAGCATTCTTGATTGCCACGCTTTACCAATAATATGTTTGAGTTAATTATATTTTCATGTAACCAGTCTAAATTATAAGCAAACTGGTGACATTTAATCATTTTTGTTTTTGAGTTTCTTTCTTCAAATGCTCTATCACACATTTCTCTAAAACTCTTAATGTCGTTTCCATAAAAAGATTCTAGTCTATGAAACTCATGACCAAGTTCCATACCTGGTCCCCAATATGCACCCTTGTGTCCTGAAAACTCTCCATGCTTATAAAGTCGCCAGTCTGTTTCATCTGACGTATTATAACCAAAGTTCTCTGCGATAATCTGGCCTACACCAGACCATCTAGAACCGGGTGCTCCTGTCAAAAAAGTATATTCATGCATTATCAAAGTGCTTCTGTAATTCGTGGAACCCACCAATATATTGTTTATCTAACCAAATTTGTGGTGCAGTTCTTGGTACGACATTAATCTTACCGCATTCTTCAAACAATTTTGCACGTGCCTCATCGTCAAGTTGAATGTTGTATTCTTCAATTTCTATACCTTTAGTTTTTAGTAGGTTCTTTGCTTGTACGCAATACCCACATGCGTTCTTACTGTATACGATTGCTTTCATAATATTTTTAGTCCTTTCATTCACTTACTTATCAAATTATAACATCTTGTTTACTGTACCAAGCATCGTATAATGCATCATAACATCGGTCATCCCATTCAAATTTAGTTGATAAAAATCTACGTAAGTATTCTTTATTGTAAATATATTTCATTGGTAGTAATATATCTTCTGTTTTCTTTTCTAATTTAACCATATCGGTTATTTCTTTGTGTTCTAAAAAATGAGTTTGTTGTAAGTCTTTTTCTGGTAAACGTTCAATCGGACCAGTATTCTGATCCTCTAAGTTTTTTATTGAATTGTTAACCCAACGTTGATTTGCCTCTTCAATAGAATTTATTGTAATATACAATACTATATCATTTTTTCTATAGTCTTTCATATGAACATAAAACTCTTTTAAACTATTAAATGTGTGTATAAAGTTTACATGTTCGTGTCCAACTGATACACTAGTTTTACTTCTTAATCCATTATCGCTAGGTGCTGTAGTACCGGCGTAATCGTATATATATTTTTGAAATTTATCAATATCTTTATTGCATTCAAGATAATAAAATTTTAAACGATTTACCCTTTTACCAATTTCATGACCTAGTTTTATTGCTCTGTATCTATCATCGTCTATATCCATTGGTCCAACTGCTTCTATCTTTCCTGTATCACCAACTTCTATAACTGGTTTCCATTCATGAAATTTTGCATAAAGGTTATTATCTTCAAATTTAGTTTGAATATCTTTTAACCCAGATACGATTAGACCTCTCAAAAAGTCTCCGCACGTCCCTCCATAATATCCAATATGATACTTCATTTTTCTACAAATGCCTTTTCTAATACATACTCGCCTTGGACTCTATTACTTCCTTCTGTGAAACCTAATCCTTCCAAGTATTCTTTTAATTCAACATTCATTGGCATTGAGCCACATATCATAACTCTGTCATGTTCTTTATCTAATTTAGGTAATCCTAATTTATCTTGTACTTTGTTTTCATACATAGCAGTTGTTACTCTGCCTGTGTTTTCAAATTCTTCACGTGTTACTGTAGGATAAAATTTAAACTTGCCTTGAGTTATTTCTCCCCATATCTCATGTTCATTCAACCCTTCCAAGAATTCTTTATATGCAAGTTCTTTTACTGTTCTAGTTCCCCATACTAAGATTACATTATCAAAGTCTTCATATGTTTCTAGGCCTCTTACTAAACTCATAAATGGTGCGACACCAGTACCAGTAGCAAGTAGATACAAATTTCTACCAGGTTTTAGATTTGGCATAACTAATGTACCAACTGATTTATCATTAACAAGTATTTCATCACCTGGTTTTATGTGTTGCAATCTACTTGTCAATGGTCCGTCTGGTACCTTAATTGAGAACCATTCCATGTATTCTTCATAGTTTGGTGATGCAACTGAATATGCTCTCATAATTGGTTTATTCTTTTGTAACTTCTCTGACCAATTATCTAATCCAATCATTAAAAACTCTCCGTCACGGAACCTAGTTCCAGGAGCACGTGTAGTTTTAAAATGCATTAAGTTATCTGTGTAATGTTTTACTTCTAATACTTTTTCTTTTATAATAGCCATTTATTTTCCCGGAAATATACATATAGGTAAAGTTGGCACCACTATACAGCCTACTGTACGTATAATCGTTAATTTTTTTCTATCTTCTTTTTGTTTTTCTGTTGGGTTACTTGCACAAGAAGTTAACAAAAACATTAACAACACCAATGTTATTCTCATTAATGATTTCTACTTCCATCGAATACACATACAAAGTACATATCACCCGAACCTTGATTATGAACACGATGGAAAACACCATCTTCAATCAGTACACAATCGCCTTCAATAACGTATAATTCTTTATCATCAAGTTCCATAGTACCGTGTCCTTTTAAAAACATATAGACTTCTTCCTGTCCTTCATGTTTATGCCCACTAGTAGATTTACCTGAATGTAATGTAGTTGAACTAACTATTAAATTTTTTAATAAAGTATTATCTTTTACTGTATATCTATCATCTTCTTTTACTGTCTGTCCGTCAATTTCCCATAAATTCATTTGCATTTGGATACCCTCATACGTAAATCACTTGAACTAAACCTATGGTCTCGTTCATTAAAATGTATATCTATTTCCCTTTTCTTACAAATATCACGTCCTGTAAAATCTTTATCTCTGTATTCTACTCCTAAAATTCTTACATCAATATGCATACCACTTAGAATATCTTCTAAGTCTTGTTCAGTAGCATATGGAATAATTTCATCTACGTATTTACATGCACGTAATTGTAAATATCTTTCAACAACTGTTTGTACAGGTCTGTTCTTTGTTGGTCTATCTATTGAAGGGTCTGTTTGTAATCCTACAATAAGATAATCGCATTGTGCTTTTGACTCTTCTAGCATCAATGTATGACCTGCGTGTAACAAGTCAAATGAACTACATGTAAATCCTATCTTCATAATACGTGTACCTTTTGTCTTATAGTTTCAATTAAATTTCCTAATCCATTTCTACGTTGCTGAGATAATAATTGTTGAATATTTAAACTTTGAAAATCTTCATGCTTGATTTGTTTTGCCTCTTTAACTGGTATATCTGAAAAACAATCTGCAACAATGCTTGTGATACCTTTTGTAATCATCGCATCACTATCGTAATAGACTTTTACTTTATCTTCTACAACTCCTACGTCAATCCAAATCTTTGACATACAACCGCCTACAAGCCTATCATCTGTCCTAAGTTCACGTGGCAATGTCGTAGACTTTTTTGCAAGTTCTACGAGATATGTTAATCTTTCAGTACCGTCTTCAAAAAGATTTAAATTATCTGCCCATTCATTTATTTTCATTGAACGACTTCCATATACGATGTAGCACATAAAACCAAACGCCATTGATAGCTGGTTCTATCAATGCTACTGTGCCTGCTTCCCATAGGCTGGCACCAGTCATTAATGTAACAACTGTCATTGCGATAAGGATATGACCACATGTATATACCAGTGCAAGAGTCAAAGAAGACCCTTTAATCAAACCTTTAAGCACGTTCCATATACCTTGTGTTATTTCCATTAGTTCCTCATTAAGAAATCAGCACAATCCTCTTCATTTCTAAAATTGATTGTTGCAATTCTTGTATAGTTATCAATGTGACATGAGATATCTTTTTGAGAATATCTTTGCACTAAATCTTTCCTGAACTTCCTCATAGCATCATTATTTGCAAATAATGAAGACTTAGCATTATTGGTTTCTTCAACAGGAACAACTTGTGCTACAATAGAATAAGGAAGACCAACACCTGTGTTAGTCTTTGTCTTTGCTATATCTATTTTATATGTTTTCATATCACATCTTTGTTGTTGTATTTTCATACGTTTTATTATATTGACTATTTGTTCTTATAAATGTAGCACATTTTGAAAGATATTTCAACCTTTTT
>Ga0228644_1000838_pt1 | contig 9126 bp, 4 predicted proteins | sample 56DmetaG_FD_186020 | JGI IMG/M metagenome (GOLD analysis project Ga0228644, IMG submission 186020) | Seawater microbial communities from Monterey Bay, California, United States - 56D | ecosystem: Environmental > Aquatic > Marine > Coastal | place: USA: California | collected 2016-11-09
ATTTAAAAGAAAAAAGTGAAGTTTTAAGACCTAAAATCCTGGAGATGTCAAAGAAGATTAGACATCGCGGACCAGACTGGAGTGGGGTGTTTGATAGCGACAACGCCATCATGGCGCATGAGCGTCTTGCGATCGTCGATCCAGCTTCTGGGAAACAGCCGTTGTATAGTCCAGATCATAAATTGGTACTCGCTGCAAATGGTGAAATTTATAACCACAGAGAATTAAGAAGCCAGTTGAATTCCAGCTACGAATTTCAGACACAAAGCGATTGTGAGATTATTCTAGCGCTCTACAAAGAAAAAGGGGTTGATTTTATTGATGATCTCAATGGAATTTTTGGTTTTGCTATTTATGATACAGATAATGATTCTTATTTCATTGCCCGCGACCACATGGGTATTATCCCATTGTACATAGGATGGGATAAAAACGGAACTTTTTATGTTGCTTCTGAGCTCAAGGCTTTAGAATCTGTATGTACTAAAATTGAATTATTCCCACCGGGTCACTTTTTAGACAGTAGAGATGGTGCGTTTGTAAAATGGTATAATAGGGATTGGAGCGATTATGATGCTGTCAAATCAAATGAAACAAGCATTAAAGAAATCAAAGAGGCTTTAGAAGCAGCAGTGCGTCGTCAATTGATGAGTGATGTCCCTTATGGCGTTCTACTTTCCGGTGGTTTGGATTCTTCTGTTACCTCGGCTATTGCTAAAAAATATGCTCAAAAAAGAGTTGAATCCGGAGATACAACAGATGCTTGGTGGCCTCAATTACATTCATTTTCAGTGGGCTTGGAAGGTTCTCCAGATTTGGCAGCAGCACAGAAGGTTGCTGACCACATAGGTACAGTTCATCATGAGATAAAATTCACTATTCAAGAGGGGCTGGATGCCATAAAAGATGTGGTTTATAACTTGGAGACATACGATACAACAACAATTCGAGCAAGTACGCCAATGTATTTAATGGCCAGAGTGATAAAGTCTATGGGAATCAAAATGGTGCTTTCTGGTGAAGGTGCTGACGAACTTTTCGGGGGGTATTTGTATTTTCATAAGGCGCCAAATGCGGAAGAATTTCATCAAGAAACAGTTAGAAAATTAGATAAATTGCACATGTACGACTGTTTGCGTGCCAACAAAAGCTTAGCAGCTTGGGGTATAGAGGGTCGTGTACCCTTTCTAGACAAAGAATTTATGGATGTAGCAATGCGGATCAATCCACAAGACAAAATGATTAACGGAGAACGTATGGAAAAATGGGTGGTACGTAAAGCATTTGAAGACATGCTTCCCAATAGTGTAGCGTGGCGACAAAAAGAACAATTTAGTGACGGAGTTGGGTACAGTTGGATTGATACTTTAAAAGAAGTTGTTGATAAAGAAGTTAGTGATGAGCAAATGAAAAATGCCCATTTTAGATTCCCTGTACAAACCCCACTTAACAAAGAAGAGTTTTACTACCGAACACTGTTTGAAGCTCATTTTCCTAGTGAAGCAGCAGCGCTTTGTGTGCCGCAGGAACCAAGTGTTGCATGTAGCACTAAAATTGCTTTAGAATGGGACGAGGCATTTAAAAACCTAAACGATCCAAGTGGTCGTGCAGTTGCTAAAGTTCATGATGATGCCTATTAATTTTGAAAATTAAAAGCAACTAATTTATTTATTTTACAATTACTGTTTTATTATTTTTTTGATGTATTTTCGATCAGAATCTGTTTCAAGCACTACGAAATAAAGGCCTCTTTTTAACTTGTTTGTTGGTAGGTCTACTGGGTTTGTTTTGGTATGGTATATGGTTTGCCCTATGAGGTTTAAAATCTTTAGCGAAACAATATTAATATCCTTGTCGATTTTGATATTTGTAACGTCTTTGACGGGGTTAGGGTAAATAACTATGCCCTCCAGTCTTTGTGGAGTTTTAACCGATAGCGTGTATAGATTATTTGCTTCAAAACTTTTTGAATTTTGATTACCCAGCAAAGTTGAAACAAGGCTCACGTCGTTGGTTCTAAAGGCGATATTATCTTCACTACTATCGTAGTAGTAATAGGATAATTGATTGACTGTAGCTACAGGAGCAAAGGGATTTACAGCTACAAATAAATTCAAATTTTGTACAACTTTTAAGCGCGTTACCCCGCGATTGAAGTTACCTCCGGAGTTGTCGCTCAAACTTAGATTTCCGTGTGCATCTACTACAGCTGTAAAAGTGCCAGTGAAAGTGCCGTTGGTGCCGTCGTAGCTAAATGTTCCCGAAACAGGCCCAGAATTTTGAGTGTTAAAAGACATGGGGAATTCGCCAACATATGCATTTTCAACACTGTAATTCAAAGTTATACCCTCTTGAGTTGCGCCAGTTATGTAAGTGGCATTAGCAGCGTGCTTAAGGAATAGTTTTCTTTCAGCTGGAGGGCTTAATTGCTGAACTGTTAATACTTCAGTTGTTCCTTGGAATGTATTTTGCTCATCGGCATTGGGGACGCTGTAGTTATCTGTATTTTCACCAATTCTGTTCAAGTTGCTAAAACTCCAATTCGAACCTGAGCCGGAGGGCGTTTGATCAATTGTAGAAGTAGGATCGTAAATTAAAAATTTGGATCCATCGACTGTGTTAAACGTTTCTATTTCCTGACAGAAACATAGATTAATAAAAAAAATAGAAAAAAAAAGTAAAAGTGTTTTCATAGTAGGTGTTTTTGAGTTCAAATAATATTTGGGTACTCAAATTTATAAAAATAACTTCAAATCAAGCTGTTTTAAGGTCTTTGATTAAAATTAGGCGGTTGGCATTAAACTTAGCGGTACGGATTTCAATTTTAAGCCCTGTTTTAGGCTGTTTAAGGCCGTTTTTCAAAATACGCGAAATGTTAATAATTTCAACTAAAATTATGTTAGAAAACCATCTTTAAAAGCAAGTGAATTTTTATATTTGTAAGGCAACCATAACAGCAAACAAAACAAAAATTTTTTATGAGCGAAGAGATTAATAAAAATCAGTACTCTGCAGATAGTATTCAGGCCTTAGAGGGCATGGAACACGTGCGTATGCGCCCCTCCATGTATATTGGAGATGTTGGCGTTCGTGGCCTTCATCACTTAGTATACGAAGTCATTGATAATTCAATTGATGAGGCACTCGCTGGACATTGTGATAAAATAACTGTAACCATCAATGAGGATAATTCTATAACGACCGAAGATAATGGTCGTGGTATCCCTGTTGGACTACACAAAAAAGAAGGGGTTTCTGCCCTTGAGGTGGTAATGACTAAAATTGGCGCAGGAGGAAAATTTGACAAGGATTCTTATAAAGTTTCTGGAGGGCTACACGGAGTTGGGGTTAGTTGTGTTAATGCACTTTCGTCCAATTTAAAAGCAACAGTTCATAGAGATGGTAAAATTTGGGAGCAAGAATACGAACGCGGTAAAGCCATGTACCCTGTAAAATCCACAGGAACCACAGATAAGCGTGGGACAATCGTTACTTTTAAGCCTGATTCTCAGATTTTCACACAAACCTTGGAGTATAATTACGAGACTCTCTCCAGTCGAATGCGTGAATTGGCTTATTTGAATAAAGGAATTACGGTTGTCATTGTTGACAAAAGAGAAAAAGATGAAAAAGGAGAATTTCTTAGTGAAACTTTCTTCTCTGAGGAAGGACTTTCAGAATTTATCAAGTATTTGGATGAAACACGAGAGCCAATAATGAAATCGGTTATTGCTTTTGAAGGTGAAAAAAATGGCATTCCAGTAGAAGTTGCTATGATTTACAATACTTCATATGCAGAGAATCTTCATTCTTATGTGAATAACATCAACACTCATGAAGGTGGAACCCACCTTACAGGCTTCAGACGAGGTTTAACGCATACTTTGAAAAAATATGCAGATGAATCTGGGATGCTAGAGAAATTAAAATTTGATATTGCCGGAGATGATTTTAGAGAAGGACTTACGGCAATAATATCAGTTAAAGTTGCAGAGCCACAATTCGAGGGTCAAACCAAAACAAAACTTGGAAATAGAGAAGTTTCTTCATCAGTGAGTCAAGCAGTTTCAGAAATGCTAACAGATTACTTGGAAGAACATCCAGACGATGCCAAAATCATTGTTCAAAAAGTTATTTTAGCTGCTCAAGCTCGCCATGCTGCCCAAAAAGCTAGAGAAATGGTACAGCGCAAGACGGTAATGAGCATAGGAGGTTTACCTGGAAAGCTAAGTGATTGCTCTGAGCAAGACCCAGCTAAATGTGAAGTGTTTCTTGTAGAGGGAGATTCGGCAGGCGGAACAGCTAAGCAAGGACGTGATCGTGCTTTCCAAGCGATTTTACCTTTGCGAGGGAAAATCCTCAATGTTGAAAAAGCCATGCAACACAAGGTTTTTGAAAATGAAGAGATAAAAAACATCTTCACCGCACTGGGAGTTACAATAGGGACCGAAGAGGACAGCAAAGCCCTTAACTTATCTAAATTACGCTACCATAAAATAGTGATTATGTGTGATGCAGATATTGATGGGAGTCACATTGCAACACTAATTTTGACTTTCTTTTTCCGTTACATGAAAGAGTTGATTGAAAGCGGACATGTATACATCGCTACACCACCGCTTTATTTGGTCAAAAAAGGTCAGAAAAAGCAATATGCTTGGAACGATAAAGAACGGGATACTATTGCTGAACAATTCGGTGGAAGTGTAAGTGTACAACGCTACAAAGGTCTTGGAGAAATGAACGCAACTCAACTCTGGGATACCACCATGAATCCAGAGTTTAGAACCTTACGTCAAGTACAAATTGATAACGGTACAGAAGCTGATCGAATTTTTTCTATGTTGATGGGCGATGATGTACCACCGCGCCGGGAGTTCATTGAAAAAAATGCGATTTATGCCAACATTGATGCTTAATTTTTAATTTCAAAAATAAAAAACCTTCACAACAAAATGATGCATTTAAGTGAAGGTTTTTTTTATTAATTTTATATTAAATATGACATTATGAAAATCCCCAGAATCATTAGTTACTTGTTTTTTTGCGCTCTAAGCAATACAAATGCGCAAGAATCTATAAACGAATTACTCGCTGCTGGTGTAGCGGACACCCAACGCTTTGCAGAATACTACACTGCTCCTGCTTCCGAAGGACTCGTGTATAGCATTTCTAACGCTTGGTTCAACACCGCCAAATCTCCCCGAAGATTCGGATTTGAAATTTCAATTATTGGAAACACGAGCTTCATAAAAGATCAAAAGAAAAGCTTTAACATGGTTGCTTCAGATTTTGAAAACATTAGATTTGTGGACAACAGTACAAGCAAGAACGTGCCGACAGCTTTTGGAGGTTCATCTAGTGAAACTGTGGTTTTGACTTATGATGATCCAATATTTGGAGATCAAGAAGTTACCTTGTCACTTCCCGGAGGAATAGGGTCTTCAGATTCTAGTTTTATTCCAACAGCGTTTTTACAGGCCAGTTTTTCCCCCTTTAAAGGTACTCAAATTAAAGCAAGAGTTGTTCCTAAAATGGCTTTCGACGATGCAAAACTAAATGCTTATGGTTTCGGAATTCAGCAAAATTTACTTTCGTGGTTGCCCACAAACAAGATTCTTCCTGTGGCAGTTTCAGCCGTGATTGCTTACTCTCATTTGGATGGAGTTTATGATTTTTCTTCGTCTGAGATTGTTTCTGGCGAAAATCAAAAAATGACACTAGATGTCAATTCTATGTTGTATCAGCTTGTAGTGGGCAGTAAGTTGAAGATTATAAATTTTTATGGGTCTTTGGGTTTACTCAAAGGTAAAACAACAACAGAATTATTGGGATCTTATCAAATTGTTAATGGGGACATCAGCTCGAGTGAAATCACGAATCCAATTTCTATTACCAATAAAATATCGGGAATAAGAACAACTTTTGGAGCCTCCTTAAAACTCGGTTTTATTGGTGTTAATGCTGATTATACAATTGCAGAATATAACAGTGCTTCCTTGGGTTTAAATTTTGGTTTTTAAGCAAAAAACAACAACAATTATCAGTACATTTGCGTACGCTAAAAAATAATTTAATCTTAAAAAAATAGAATTGAAATGAAAGTAACTGTCGTAGGCGCAGGAGCCGTAGGCGCAAGTTGTGCCGAATACATCGCCATAAAAAATTTCGCATCAGAAGTTGTACTTTTAGATATTAAGGAAGGCTTTGCTGAAGGTAAGGCTATGGATCTCATGCAATGTGCTTCACTGAATGGTTTTGACACCAAAATTACCGGATCTACTAACGATTACACTAAAACTGCAAACAGCAACATTTGTGTAATCACTTCTGGAATACCAAGAAAACCAGGGATGACACGTGAAGAACTTATAGGAATTAATGCAGGGATAGTAAAAACAGTTTCCGAAAATTTGGTAAAACATTCCCCCGATACTGTTCTTATTGTCGTGAGTAATCCAATGGATACAATGACTTATTTAGCGCATAAAGTTACAGGGCTTCCTAAGCATAAAATTATTGGAATGGGAGGTGCATTAGATTCTGCACGATTTAAGTATCGATTAGCTGAAGCATTAGGCGCTCCTATTAGTGATGTTGATGGGATGGTGATTGGTGGACACAGTGATGTTGGAATGGTACCTCTAACTTCTCATGCCACAAGAAATAGTATAAAGGTTTCTGAATTTATTTCTCAAGAACGCTTGGAGCAAGTCAAAGAGGATACTAAGGTTGGCGGTGCAACATTGACAAAACTTTTAGGAACATCTGCATGGTATGCGCCCGGCGCTGCTGTAAGTGGGTTGGTACAAGCTATTGCTTGTGATCAAAAGAAAATTTTTCCTTGTTCTACCCTTTTGGATGGCGCATATGGACTCAGTGATCTTTGCATTGGGGTGCCTGTAGTTTTAGGAGCAAATGGTATAGAAAAAATTGTCGAAATTGAATTAAGTGCTGCAGAACAAGAACACTTAATGCGAAGTGCTGAAGGCGTAAAAAAGACCAATAGCCTTCTAAATTTGTAGCGCACAACGCTGTGTTAGACTCAATAAATTTAAAGCACCACTATTTTTGTGGTGCTTTTTTTATTAAAACATAAATTCTATTGGCAAATTACCTCGTAAATCATATATTTGCTCGTTTACAAAAATAAAGCAGATCAAAATAATTCAAAATGCAAAATAAAGGATTAGTAAAGTTATTCGCCCTCTTGTTTGGATTGGTGAGTATATATCAATTATCATTCACTTTCAAAGCAAATCAAATTGAAGAGGATGCTCAACAGTTTTCAATAAATAAAATTGCTGAAACGGAAGTAGATTATGATTCGAAACGTTCGATAGAACGTTTGAACTATTTAGACTCATTGAAAACTCAAGAAGTGTTCAATATTGGCATTGCTGCATACAATTACGACGAAGTCAAAGAGAAAGCAATGAATCTTGGTCTTGATTTAAAAGGTGGGATCAACGTCATTCTTCAGATTTCTGTAAAAGATATTTTAGTTGGTTTGGCAAACGACAGCAAAGACCCTGTGTTCAGACAAGCTTTGGCTGATGCTGAAGAACTTCAGAAAGACAGTCAGAACACTTACTTAGAAGACTTTTTTGTAGCATTCGAAGCAATTGATGCGGATGCAAATTTAGCCTCACCAGATATTTTTGCCAATAGAACGCTCAGCGATGAGATTACTTTTGATATGAGTGATGATGAAGTAAAACCTATATTATCTGCAAAAATTGACGAATCTATCGTTTCTGCTTTTGAAGTCCTAAGAAAACGTATTGATAAATTTGGTGTAACGCAACCCAACATACAGCGTATTGGTAATTCAGGACGTATTTTGGTCGAATTACCAGGAGCCAAAGAAGTTGAACGTGTGAAAGGATTACTCCAAAGTACGGCACAGCTTGAGTTCTGGGATGCTTTCAAAGGCGAAGAATTCGCTAGTTTCTTATTCCAAGCTAATGAGGTTTTAAAAGAAGTCGTAGACACATCCGATGAAGTAGATTCTGATAAAACTGATGAAGATTCCATTTCAGATATTATTGGTGATACTGATGCTGAAACTGGTGTAGATGGCACTGTAAACCCATTAATCGATTTGATTCGTGCATCAGGTTACACTGGCGGACCGGTGCTTGCATCTTTTGAATCCAAAGACCAACAAACAGTAACGGCTTATCTCAATAATCCTAAGGTCAGAGCATTACTTAGCCCTGAACAGCGCTATGCAAAATTTGTTTGGGGGATCCCTCAAATTCAGCAAACCAATGAAGAGGATACACAAAGTATTGAGCTAGTAGAGCTTTATGCTTTAAAAGGAAACAGAGAAAACAAACCACAATTGAGTGGTGCTGTAATTACCGATGCGCGTCAATCCTATCAGCAAAATGGAAACCCTAGTGTTTCTATGCAAATGAACCTTAAAGGGGCTAAGATTTGGGAGCAAATGACGGGAAATGCGTTTAATACAGGAGGGCAAATTGCCATCGTTTTGGACGAGATAGTTTATTCTGCTCCAGGTGTTACATCAGGACCCATAGCAGGAGGTAATTCAGAGATTTCGGGATCGTTTACGCTCAATGAAGCGGTTGATTTAGCAAATGTTTTGCGCGCAGGTAAACTTCCGGCTTCTGCTGATATTGTCCAGGCTGAGGAAGTAGGGCCGTCTTTAGGACAAGAAGCTATTGAAAGTGGTATGAAATCCTTCCTTATTGCATTGGCTTTTGTATTGCTTTGGATGATATTTTATTATGGAAAAGCAGGTATTTTCTCCAATGTAGCCTTGTTGCTCAATATACTTTTGATTTTTGGAATTTTATCAGGTCTAGGAGCTGTACTAACTCTACCTGGAATTGCGGGTATCGTTCTTACAATTGGTATTGCAGTAGATGCTAATGTGCTTATATACGAACGTATTCGCGAGGAGCTGTATAAAGGTAAAGGACAAAAAGAAGCTGTCCGTGATGGCTTTTCTAATGCATTATCTTCAATTTTGGATGCGAACATTACAACGGGGCTAACCGCTTTGATTCTATATACATTTGGTACAGGTCCAATAAAAGGATTTGCAACAACCCTTTTAATTGGTATTTTAACCTCACTATTTACGGCTATTTTCAT
>Ga0228644_1000847_pt1:2500-9042 | contig 9042 bp, 4 predicted proteins | sample 56DmetaG_FD_186020 | JGI IMG/M metagenome (GOLD analysis project Ga0228644, IMG submission 186020) | Seawater microbial communities from Monterey Bay, California, United States - 56D | ecosystem: Environmental > Aquatic > Marine > Coastal | place: USA: California | collected 2016-11-09
GAGAACAAACGTCACATCTGCTAACTGGCTGCTACCGCTTCCTTTCCAACGATTTCAAGTCTTTTCACCCTCTTTTCAAAGTGCTTTTCATCTTTCCTTCGCAGTACTTGTTCGCTATCGGTCTCCCACCAATATTTAGCTTTAGAAGAAGTTTATCTCCCATTTAGGGCTGCAGTCCCAAACAACCCGACTCTCAGAAATCTCTCAGTCAGTTCGACTTTCGTTATGTACGGGGGTGTCACCCTCTTTGCCTCGCCCTTCCAGACGATTGTACGAAGTCTTTCTTTTTGAGAAACTCTACAGCTTACAACTCCAATTGCTTGGATTTTCACTGTGAGCTATTGCCGGTTCACTCGCCGCTACTGAGGCAATCCTTGTTAGTTTCTTTTCCTCCGCTTACTGATATGCTTAAGTTCAGCGGGTGATCTTGCTTGATTTCAGGTGCCGATCGAAGAATTTTTGATTACTCATAAACAAATCATACAAGATGACCATTGTTTACAAATCCATCTTTAGCGAAAGAAACTCAATCGCATTTTTATTCTTGATAGCAACCAACACACTGAAACAAACATGCCAGAAGGATAGCCCTCTGGCGCAATTTGCGTTCGAAGATCTGATGACTCACGGATTCTGCAATTCGCATTGCATTTCGCATTTCGCTGCGTTCTTCATCGTTGTGGGAGCCTAGATATCCATCGTTGAAAATGTTTAACTAGTTAAATTTAAATTAAGTTTTGAAATGTATAACCTCTAAAGATTATGCATCAAAGAAAATGGTTTAGATTTAAGAAATGTTAATGATCCTTCCGCAGGTTCACCTACGGAAACCTTGTTACGACTTCTCCTTCCTCTAAGTGATAAGGTTTACTTAACTTCCCACATCCGTCTCGAGGACGGTCGCAGTCCAGAAGGTTCACCGGATCACTCAAAATCGGTAGGAGCGACGGGCGGTGTGTACAAAGGGCAGGGACGTAATCAGCGCAAGTTGATGACTTGCGCTTACTAGGAATTCCTCGTTCAAGATCTATAATTGCAAAGATCTATCCCAAGCACGATGCAGACTACACAGATTACCCGAATCCTTTCGGACCAGGTTGTACTTGCTGAAAGCATCATTGTAACACGCGTGCGGCCCAGGACATCTAAGGGCATCACAGACCTGTTATTGCCTCAAACTTCCATGTGCTTGAACACATAGTCCCTCTAAGAAGGCAACTAGTAAAAATACTAGTGTCTAATTAGCAGGTTAAGGTCTCGTTCGTTAACGGAATTAACCAGACAAATCACTCCACCAACTAAGAACGGCCATGCACCACCACCCATAGAATCAAGAAAGAGCTCTCAATCTGTCAATCACAGCCATGTCTTGACCTGGTAAGTTTCCCCGTGTTGAGTCAAATTAAGCCGCAGGCTCCACTCCTGGTGGTGCCCTTCCGTCAATTCCTTTAAGTTTCAGCCTTGCGACCATACTCCCCCCAGAACCCAAAGACTTTGATTTCTCTCGAGGTGCTGACCGAGCTTCTACCCGGCCAATCCCTAGTCGGCATAGTTTATAGTTAAGACTAGGACGGTATCTGATCGTCTTTGATCCCCTAACTTTCGTTCTTGATTAATGAAAACATCCTTGGCAAATGCTTTCGCATAAGTCAGTCTTTAATAAATCCAAGAATTTCACCTCTGACAATTAAATACTAATGCCCCCAACTGTCCCTATTAATCATTACTGCGTCCAATAACCAACAAAATGGACCCAGTCCTATTCTATTATTCCATGCTTGTGTATTCAGGGCGTTAGCCTGCCATGAACACTCTAGTTTTTTCAAAGTAAAGTGTCAGATCCCCAGAGCGATCACTTAAGACCCTCCCTGGTTTTCTGACGGATGGCCATGCCTGCCTCGACCGAAGCCAAGGTCACGCTTGACCAGAAGTTCAACTACGAGCTTTTTAACTGCAACAACTTTAATATACGCTATTGGAGCTGGAATTACCGCGGCTGCTGGCACCAGACTTGCCCTCCAATTGTTCCTCGATAAGGTCTATTAGATTGTTCTCATTGCAATCCCGAAAGACAAAGTCCCCGGGTTGTTATTTCTTGTCACTACCTCCCTGAATCAGGATTGGGTAATTTACGCGCCTGCTGCCTTCCTTAGAAGTGGTAGCCGTTTCTCAGGCTCCCTCTCCGGAATCGAACCCTAATTCCCCGTTACCCGTTATCGCCATGGTAGTCCAATACACTACCATCGAAAGCTGATAGGGCAGAAACTTGAATGATCCATCGAGTATTACCCGATCCGACCAGTTATTATGATTCGTCACAATAGCCGAAGCTATTGGTTTGGGATCTAATAAATACAACCTTTCCGTAAAGTCAGGCTTACAGCATGTATTAGCTCTAGAATTACTACGGTTATCCATGTAGTCCATCATCAAATAAACTATAACTGTTTTAATGAGCCATTCGCAGTTTCAATGTACACTATTTATACTTAGACATGCATGGCTTAATCTTTAAGACAAGCATATGACTACTGGCAGGATCAACCAGATTTCTATAATACAAATTCAATACGTATTTAAAAAACATATCATTCATATTATTTATTATTCTCACCAGGCAGTCCCTTCCTCTACAGAATGCTACTGAGGAAAACCTCTGTGCATTCTGGAAGAAGTTCCTTCCTAGCAGACTATCCCAGCCAGGCTTTACAACCTTTCGGGGTAGGCTCTGCAGAGAACTATATGTAACTCTATCCATGGATAAACCCAATAACTTTATAAAGGGAAGATGTCCACAGTCTCATGAGCCAAGGCTCAAAGTCTCGCAGTCATACATCCCATTGAGATCATAGAAATGATCCCAGTAGGATCCCTCTATAACCTTCAGGTACTCCCCAAAAAATGGAACCAGAATTAGCTTTCCGACCCTAAAGTTGTACTAGCATTTATCTAGACGTCACCACAAACTCAACATATGAGTATATCAGTATATTCTAGCTAGAAAATGTTGACCGAAGTCATTATTTTCCTGCATGAACCCTGATTTCATTCATATATATTTTGTTATATAATGACAAATTTCCAATTTTTTTCTTTCCCCTATATATATGCTTTTTTTCAGTTAGATATAGTTGTTGACAAAATATAATCAAAATGATCAAAAAAAATGAAGTCAATTTTTTTTTTTAAATTATTTAATTGATCATAAAATTAATTTTAATACTATTATTTCATCGTTTGTGATCAAAGTACATTGTTTCTTGTCTTTTAAGATGATAAAATTTAATTTTATATTTTTCATAAATATTACCATGAAAATTATTTTTTCAAAAACATTTAGATCAAAGATCACTCTTTCACTAATGAATTTGATTTGTATTTAGAAGAAAAATGAATCAAAAACATTATGCATTTATTTTTTTATCATTAATTATATGTAAGCTATTAATAATGATAAAATGAAAAAATTCATTAATTTGATTTAAAAAATAATAATTTCATATTTTATTTTATATCAACAACACTTCATTGACTGCTTTGTAGCTCAAGCTTTCGACTGAAGACCACAATGGCTGCCTTCCGTAAGCATTTTATATCTACTCTAAAAAGGTGAAAATACACTAGTTTCAGAAAGTTTCTGATAGTATTCAACAAGATTCAATCCTATATAAAAATATTGTATAATTATATAGATTTAAATAGATAAATAAAATTGTGAGAAAAATCGAATTTAGATATTAAAGGCTATTAAGTTAGACCAAGAATTGATTGAGACTGAATGTGATTATAAATTAAGCAGATTTAATATTTAAAATTAACATCAGAATCATATTATGTTAGATTATGAAGTCTATCTAAAAGGATTATTTTTTTAAGTAAATTAAATAACGGGCATTGAAAATATATATTTTATCAGAAATTTCAAAAATTTTTAAAATATAATAAAATATAAGATAATGTTAGCCTTGAATGAATAAGAAATTTAGTAATAGAAAAATTACTCAAAAATCATAAGATATATTTTTGTAAATAAAAGAAGATTTAATTGAAAATTTTGATAGATAAATTGATATAATTAAGTAACAAAATAAAAAGTATAAAATTAAAAAAATTGATCCAATTTTCAATTTAAATCTACTAAAATAAAAATATGAATAACATTTTCAAGAAAATTATAAATAAAATAAGAATTAAATGATTAATTATTATATTAACTAATTTAAGAATGCCAATAGAGATGAAATCTATTAAATAATAAGCAATTTTTAAAATATAATTAAAGCTAAAAAAGTTCGATAGTTTTTTTATAGATATAAGTTAATAAATATTATATAATAACTCTTGAGGTTATTTTACATATATACAAAATATATGTGTATATAATAAATATTAAAGAACTTAGCTATTTTAAAAACTATTTTAAAATTAGATTAAGCTTGAAATATTAATTGGACATAATAATTTTGTTTGTTCTTTAATTTAATTAAAAATAGGAGAAATAGTTTCATTATCTTATGAAAGAAAAGTCATAATATGGAATAAAAATGGAAACTGCTTGTAAAAATATAAAGGGCATATTAGTTTTATTTATTCATTAATTAAATTAAAAATAGGAGAAATAGTTTCAAGATCTAGTGATTAAACAAAAAAATACAGGCAAGTGATATTTTATACTACATTTTTATATTTTATTTATAAATATTGTTAATATTTTCTTATTTCAACATCTTTTTTATTTTATTTACAATTAATATACATATAAATGTATGTATATATTAATTGTTTGAATTTCTTTATTATTTTTAAGATTTAAATTCTTATTTACTTTAATATCTCATAAAATTTATTAAAATAATTACTACTATTTTATATTAAATATAATTATATTTCAGATTAATTTAATAGGTAATAAATAATTATTTATAAAATATACAAAATTATTAATTAATATATTATTAGTAAGTAAAATAATATTATAAATATAAATTTATTGTTACAAACCCATAATTATTAAATAATTTTAAAGCTAATTATCATAAATATTATATCAAATTATTTGTATTTTAAATTTATTCAAATTTAAAATATACTGAATAAGTTATAATCTTATAATATTTAGTATTAGCTTGGTAGATAAAATTATCAATATATAGTCTGACAAAAAAGCCTCAATAATTAATTATCAAATTTATCAATTCCTTAGTATGGTAGATGATTTGATAAGTTAGGATCAACATGCTATCAGCTAAGATAATTTTCAACCTAACCTTGTTAATTTTGCCCTTGAAAAGAAATTCCTTCATCAGTACATGATAAAAAAACACCCTTAGGATTCATAATTTAATCAGGTGATTCAAATAGCATTTATTCGTCAACCATTAAAGATAAATTTAGTTTGGAGTGACATAGAAAATAATTATTTTTATTTAGGTTTAGAGCTTCTATTAAAAAGAGAACTAAGTTAATTTCAATTATTTGTATAGTCTTTCACATATTTTATTTAATAATTATTTAAGCACTTAATTTAATATATTTTAATTAAATCAAAATGATCTAATAATTAGATATTTATTTATTAATGATTTCATTCGTTTATAATTTTAATGTATAACTTTAATTTAAAACAATTCTAAAAAATTGGCGATATAAAATATACTCATATGCAATTCAGTTTATAAAAATTAAACTTAATTAATAATTAAATGATTTTAAAAAATTATTTAATCTAATTGATTAATTATGATTATATTTGTATTCATATGAAAATATTTTTGTTATAATTAATTTTGGGGTTTAAAATTACTATAAAAATTTCAATTAAAAACATTTACGATAATAAAACTATGTTAATATTTAATATCACAGATTTTTTTTGCAATAAATATATAATAAATAGGTACTGGTCAAAGTGGTAAGAGTCTCTATGGCCTACCTTAGTTGTATAATTGTTTTTTCTCTCCTTTTTTAGTTGAGTATGGTTGTATAACTCATCTTAACCAAGAAAATGACTGTATATATTTTTTCTAGCTACTTTTTTATTTCCCTTTTCTATGATCAGGGGTTTATTTCCTCACTAGAGTGTAGAGAATTTATACTTAATCTAAGGAGATATCTGATTTTAGGTCTTTATATTTATAGTTCAAATGATTGAATGAACTGTTTAGGATTTTGCATGCTACGCATGATGCATCTATCTATTACGAAGTGTTATTATAGGTTTTTGAAGTGCCTAACATTTATATATATATATATTTAGAGTGCCAGTGAAAGCTGAGGGATGTTATTGATTCTCTTACTTTTTTCTTCAAAGGGAAAAATATTTTAGGCTTTTAATCTAACTATGCACCTGATTATATCTTTTAGGTTTCTTCGATTGGTTATTAGTCTTTAAACATCTCGTGTAAGGTTTCTTCTACTCACTTAGCGAGGGTCAGTTGCTTATTAATGAGTTTTCATTAAGCCAGTTTAGTACATATAAATTTATAGGCATTTTAGATCCTGTCAAGAGATTGAATCTTGTTGAATACTATCAGAAACTTTCT
>Ga0228644_1000851_pt1 | contig 9023 bp, 8 predicted proteins | sample 56DmetaG_FD_186020 | JGI IMG/M metagenome (GOLD analysis project Ga0228644, IMG submission 186020) | Seawater microbial communities from Monterey Bay, California, United States - 56D | ecosystem: Environmental > Aquatic > Marine > Coastal | place: USA: California | collected 2016-11-09
TCCTACTCATAGCATCAATAGTAATACTAATTCTCTAAATTTAGTTCAAGATGTAATGTCCTCTCAATTACTTTTTGAGTGCGGGGTTGCTAATGTTTATCTGCCAGGCTATCACGTTGGTGCGCAGTTAACATTATCTCTCCCTGATATGAAAGAATTTGTTAGAGGTAAGGGGGCCATCGGAAATTACCTTTATGAGCTCTATACTAATAACCCTTTGCATAAGCAGAGAGGAGTGATTGACCAAACGTGGAGAACTTGGGTTATTTGGGATGTTATCAATATTGCTTGGATGCTTGATGCCTCATGGGTCCCTTCTCAGATTGTGCCATCACCAACTTTAAATGACGAGCTTTATTGGAATCGAGAAAAAGAATCTTTTCCAATGAGAGAGGCTTATGGTGTGAATAGGGATGCAATATTTCATGACTTTTTCACAAAAATAGATAAACTTAAATGATTCTAGGAGTCCATTCCGCCACTTTTGTAAAAAATTGGCATGAAGATATCACCCCTTATATTCTCAAGTGCAAGAAGGCTGGATATAAATCTGTAGAGGTTTCTTTATTAGGGCAAACGCCATCAAGCGCAAAAGAAATTGCAAACTTAGCTAAAGATTTAAATATTTCCCTCACTTGTACAACAGGCTTGGCTAAAGGTGAAGATATAAGTAGTAGCAATAAATTAATTCAAAAAAATGGTGTTGAAGCCCTTAAAAGGGCAATTGATATGACTTCAATAATGCAATCTAATTTGCTTACTGGAGTAGTTCATGCGGCTTGGGGCATCAGTGATAGTATGGGGAAAGACAAAGAGGCTAAATTTTCAAATTCAGCTCAATCTATCAAACAAATTTCAAGCTCATTAATTGAAAAAGATATCAAACTAGGTATAGAGCCACTAAACAGGTATGAGTCAGATTTTATAAATACAGTTGATGAAGGGTTAAAGCTATGTGAGCTAATTGATCACCCTAATGTAGGGCTTCTTTTGGATGCTTACCATATGAATATTGAAGAAAAAAATATGATTAAATCAATTGAAAAAGCTAAAGATAAATTGTTTCATTTTCAAGTGGCAGAAAATGATCGAGGAGTTCCAGGCACAGGTAGTTTGAACTGGTCAGAAATTATCAGCACTTTAAAAAAAATTAATTATAGCGGCTATGTTTCTCTGGAAATGTTTATTCAAGCAAATGTTGATACCAGTAAAGATTTATTTACTTGGAGAAATATAGAAGATGATCCCTATGATGCAATCTTAAGGTCTTTTAATTTTTTAAGTGAGTATGTGGATGCATAGCGCTTATCAAAAGTGGATTTTGAATTCATATGACATGATTCTCACCGAATATGTTCATCTAGATAAATTAGATCAGCAAGTTGGTGATGGGGATCATGGCTCAACAATCTTAAAAGGAATGAAAGTCGCTAAAGAATTATTTTTAAGTAATTTAGATTATCCAATTGAAGAGTCTATGGCCATTATATCGAAGCAAATGCGAATTGAAATGGGAGGTGCTTCTGGAATTTTAATGTCAATATTTTTTGCTGAATCCGGAAAAATTGATGAGACAAGTTTAAACCTGTCAATCAATAATATTTTTGAAAAAACGATAGATAAAATAATGAAGAGAGGAAAGGTAGAAGCTGGGGATAAAAGTATTCTTGATATTTATATTCCTATTTCAAATTTTCTAAAACAAAATACAAATTTTCAATCTAAAAAAGAAGAAATTAATAAAATTTTATCGCAATCTTTAGAAAAAACAAAAGATATGGAGGCTAAAGTTGGTAGGGCTAAATTTTTAGAACATAAGGGCGTTGGATTTGTCGATCCAGGTGCTTCATCAACAGAAATAATTCTTAGGGCTTATTTCGAAGCAGTGCTATGAAAAAAATTATAAATAAAAAAGATCAAATAGTTGATGATATGTTGAATGGCTACACAAAGGCTAATAGTGACAGAGTTAAGTTTTCTAAAAATAATAAAAGAATTATTTTAAGAAGTCAGCCAAAGAGTATAGATAAGACTGCCCTTTTAATTGGAAATGGCTCAGGCCATGAGCCTATCGCCATGGGATGGGTTGGTGAAGGCTTGTTGGATGCTAATATTGTTGGAGATATTTTTGCTGCACCCTCTGGTGATTTAATTTTTGAAGGTATAGAAATATTTAAAGAAAACTCTGGATGTATTCTGCTAATTTCAAATCATGCAGGTGATGTCATGAATGGAGAGTTGGCAATTGAGTTAGCAAATGACCATCACATGAATGCTGATTTATTATTGATGTATGACGATATTGCTTCTGCACCAAAAGGAAAGGAAGATCAAAGGAGAGGAGGGGCTGGAACTACTTTTATTTATAAAATTTTGGGTGCATTATCTGAGTTGGGAGAAGACAAAGAAACCCTATTAAGTTTAGGTAGTTTAGTCAGAGATCAAACAAGAACCCTCTCAATTGCAATTGATTCTGGAACTTCGCCGATATCTGGAGAAAAAATATTTCATTTAGAAGATGATGAAGTTTTTATTGGGATGGGTGTTCATGGAGAGTCAGGTTATGGGCGACAAAAAATTTCTTCATCAAAAAAAGTCATTAAATTTATGATGGATAAAATATTTGATGATTTCGATTATAAACATGGAGATGTTGTCATTCCATTTATAAATGGATCTGGAGCAACCACTTTGATGGAATTATTAATAATTTATAATGACGTAGAAGAGTATCTTTCTCAATATAAGATTAAATGCTTTAAGCCTCTGGTTAATGAATACATAACAACACAAGAGAGTGCTGGATTTTCAATATCATTGTTAAATTCAAATGAACAAATGAGACGCCTATGGTCTTCTCCAAGTTCAGCTCCATATTTTCATCTGTAATGAATAAGAAATATCATTTCAATAAACTTTTGCAAAATGGAAAATTTGCTGCACTTGCAATTGATCAAGGTACTAGTTTAAAAAATATTATTAAAGAGAGCAAAGGAAAGTCTTTTAAAACTTCAGACTATTTTTATTTCAAAAAACAAATAGTTTTGAATCTTGGTGTCGAGGCATCATCTGTTTTATTTGATCATGAAACATACATGACTGACCCAAGCTTTAGAGCCCTAAATATCTCTAAAATAATAGCCTATGAGGATGATGCTTACAATATAGACAATAATTCACGGATTACACTACTTCCAAAAAAATTACATAAAAATGATGTAATCATTAATGATTTTTCTGCAATTAAATTTTTTATGTACTTTAATCCAGATTCAGACCCAATCATTAATAACGAGAAATTTGAAGTTATCAAGCATGTTGGAGAAATATGCAAAGACTTAGACATACCCTACTTGTTTGAGCCGCTTCTCTACTTTGATGAAAGGGCAAATCTTAATTATCAAAGTTATTTATTAAAAAAGCCTACCTACATTAAATATCTATACAAGGAATTTTCTAAAGAAGAGTATCAGATTGATATTATAAAGATTGAATTTCCTTTCAATGAAGATCAAGTCAATGGATTTGAAAATGATGGCACTTCATCAATCTATAGCTATGATAATTGCTCTGAGATAATGACCGAATGCTTTGAAAATTCCACAACACCCTTCGTTTTTCTGAGTTCAGGAATGAAATTTAATAATTTTCTGAATAGTTTAGAGCTTGCAAAATCCTCAAAAATAAATTTATTGGGCTTTTTGTGTGGAAGGTCAATATGGCAAGACTCTATTGATATTTTCTGTCAATCTAACCAAGATAATTTTCTGGATTGGTTAAATTTAGAAGGAAGGCAAAGAGTAAAAAAATTAAAAAATGCGTTAACGGACACTTAACATCTTATTTGGAGAATTATGTATACAAAACTTGGATTATTTATTGGTGGAAAATGGATTTATGAGGCAAAAAAAGGGGAGGATGTGCTCAATCCTTTTGATGAAAGCGTCATAGGTTGGCTCCCTCATGCAACCAAAGAAGACTTAAATGATGCTATTAAATCTTCAGAGAAGGGTTTTGATGAGTGGAGCAATACAGACCCAGAAGCAAGAAGTAAGGTAATTTTGAAAGCGGCAGATATATTATCCAAAAAGATTTCCATGATATCTGAAGTAATGACATTGGAGCAAGGAAAGCCTCTTGCTGAATCTGCAGGGGAGATTAATCAATCTATTGCAATTTTAAAATTTAATGGAGAGAAGGCAAAACTCATTAAAGAGGAAGTTGTAGCAGATAGGGATAACGGACTAAAAACTTCAATCAAGCCTCAGCCGCTTGGAGTGTGTTTATGCCTAACTGCATGGAATTTTCCAATTGCTCTTGTAATTCGAAAAATTGCGCCTGCTCTCGCAGCTGGCTGCTCTGTCATTATTAAGCCTTCCGAGGAGACTCCTGGAACCGCAATCGAGGTTATAAAAATATTCCAAGAGGCAGGATTACCAAAGGATGTGATTAATTTAGTATTTGGTGTTCCCCATGAAATTTCTGACTATCTCCTAAGTAGGGAAGAGGTTAAAAAAGTCAGTTTTACTGGATCAGTTCCAGTAGGAAAGCTTCTAGCGAGGAAATCAGCAGAAACATTAAAAAGATGTACTTTGGAACTGGGAGGTCACTCTCCAGCAATCATAGCAGAAGATGCTGATATTGAAACAACTCTTGATACTTTAACAGGATTTAAGTTTAGGAATGCTGGTCAAGTTTGTATTGCACCGAGTCGCTTTTATGTTCATGAGAGTATATACGACGAGGTTCGAGATGGATTTTTAAATAGAATTAAAAAAATTAATTTAGGCAATGGTTTGAATGAAGGAGTGACAATGGGACCTCTTTCAAACTCCCGAAGAGTAGACGCGATGAAAGATTTTATAGATGATGCTGTAAAAAATGGCTCAAATCTTATTCACGGAGGCAACAAACATAAAGATAAAGGCTTTTTTTGGGAACCAACACTCATTGAAAATATAAATGAGGAAGCAAAAATGATGACTGAAGAAATTTTTGGCCCTATTCTTGCGCTATTCAAATTTACTGACTATGACGATGTTATAGAGAAAGCGAATTCGTTAAATTATGGACTTGCTTCGTACGTTTATACAACGAGTAAAGCTCTGCAAGAAAAAATGGCGAGAGAAATTATTGCAGGAGGAGTTTCTATAAATACTGCCTCCCCAATGCATCCTGAAATCCCTTATGGTGGTATTAAAGAGAGTGGCATTGGGTACGAGGGAGGCATAGATGCCATATATTCTTTTTTACATAAAAAGAATATAAATATTGTTTAATTAAAAGAGAGGAAATATGAAAAGTATAGGTTTTATAGGAGTTGGGACAATGGGTCTTCCCATGGCTTTAAACTTAATCAAAAAGGGTCATTCACTTTCTTTTTTTGATCCTTATGCAAATAATGAAACGATCTTTGCTTTAACTGATGTAGGTGCGAAGCAAGATAATAATATTGTAGACTTATGTGATGGAAAAGATTTTGTTATATCAATGTTACCAATTGGTAAAAATGTTAAAGATGTTGCCCTTGGAGAAGATGGCATCATCAATCAAGAAAATACAGATTTAATCTTTATAGATATGAGTACGATATTGCCTGCTGATACTATTGAAGTAAGCAACAAATTGCTCGAAAAAAATATTCAAATGCTTGATGCGCCAGTAGCTCGTTTGGTTAATAATGCAATTGATGGCACCTTACTCATCATGGTGGGAGGGTCTTTAGATGGATTCTCAAAAATTGAAGAGATTCTAAAGTGCATGGGTAGTGATGTAGTTTATTGTGGACCAATTGGATCAGGAAGCAAAATGAAGATCATTAATAATTATATGGCTATTGTTTCAAATATTGTTACAGCTGAGACACTCTCTTTGGTTCATCAATCAGGTATAGATCAAAAGCTAGCTATTGACAATAATGTCAACTACAGCTGCTGGAAAGGGTCATATGAGCTTTAGTTATCCTAAAAAGGTTTTGATAGATGATATAGGCCCCGGGTTTAAAAATGTACTAGCCCTAAAGGATTTACGTTTAGCTATTGAGCATGGCGAATCAGAAGGGATTGATTTAATCTCAGGTAAAAGTGTTGCTAATGTTTATGAACAAGCTATGGACACTGAATACCGTGATTTAGATTGGACTGCTATGTTTAACTTTGTGAAGAAAAGCAACAATCTTGATTAAGATTAAGTCCTTAAGGTCGTATTATTTAGAATTTCCATTGGCTACTCCAGTCATAACTTCATTTGGAGTTATGAAATCAAGGCCATGCCTCATTGTTGAGATTGAGGACTATAATAAGAATGTGGGTTATGGTGAAATTTGGTGCAATTTTCCAGGTGATGGCGCTTCATACCGATTCAATCTTCTTAATAGTATTTATCACTCCAGTATTGTTGGCTTTGAATTCTCAAATCCTGATAAATTAATTGATAAAGTTTCAGAAAAATTCAAGACTCTTTTTGTTCAATCTGGAGATATGGGCTCCTTTTACAATATCAATTCTGGCCTAGATTGTGCATTCTGGGATTTATTTGCCAAGAATCAAAAACTACCTCTAAATAAAATATTAAATTCTAAATCTCAAAATCATATTTCTGTATATGCTAGCGGTATAAATCCAAGTGAGTCTCAAAAGCATATAAAAGCAGCAAGAGCAATGGGTATAAAAGCCTTTAAAGTTAAGATAGGCTTTAATCACTCTTTAGATATAGATTTATTGGATTCTCTATCAAATTTTGTTTCTAATAATGAAATGTTAATGTTAGATGTAAATCAAGGCTGGAGCTTGGAGGAGGCTAAAGAGTATCTGAAAATATTGGAAAACTATAATTTTTCATGGATTGAAGAGCCTATTTCAGCACTTTTAAATCAAGAAAAATTTAGAAATCTAATTGCTGAGACTAAATGTAATTTAGCCTTTGGAGAGAATATCACTAACTTAGATGAGTTTATTTTTCTTGGCCAAAATAGTAAGTCAAAGTATATTCAGCCTGACCTTACCAAGTATGGTGGCGTTTCTCTAATAAAAGAACTGTCACAAAGCATCCAAAGTAAGAAAATATGGATTCATTTTTTAGGTGGTGGTATAGGTTTATTAACTTCAGCTCATATTATGTCAGCATTTAACCCCAACGCATTTTTAGAAACTGATATTAATCTAAATCCCCTCAGAACAAGCCTATTTGAAAATGAACTTGATATTTTAGATGGTAAAGTTTTCTTAGAGGATTCTTATGGGATTGGTGGCCCACTAAATTATGACACAATCGATAAATATTTGGTTTCTTCAAATTATTAATTTGCATTAATTTTTTTTCTTTATTTTTTCTGAATCGGCTTTTTCATTACAATTGAATTTTCAGTTTAATTGACAGTTTTGATTATCTTATTTTGCCTGATTACGATTATATAATTTTGGGTGCAGGTTCAGCTGGATGTGTTCTTGCAAATAGACTTAGTTTAGATCCTTCAAATAAAGTTTTATTATTGGAGGCAGGGGGTACAGATCGTCGTTTCTTTATCCAAATGCCTATTGGATATGGCAAAACTTATCACCAAAAAGCCGTTAACTGGATGTATATGACAGAACCTAGTCCAGAAGCAGATAACAAACCTAGTTATTGGCCTAGAGGAAAGGTTTTGGGTGGTTCTAGCTCTATTAATGCCATGGTCTATGTTAGGGGGAATCCAAGCGATTTTGATGAATGGTCAGAAGCTGGAAATCCGGGATGGTCATACGAAGAAGTATTGCCCTATTTTAAGAAAATGGAATCTTGGCAAAATGGCGCTGATAATTTTAGAGGTGGTGATGGACCTCTTAATGTATCTGAAGTCTCAAGCCAGTTGCATCCTCTTTGTGATAATTTTTTATCTGCTGCTCAAGAAATTGGTATTGAATTAAATCCAGATATGAATGGTAATAGACAAGATGGAGTGGGAAATTATCAGATCACAACTCACAAAGGTCAGCGAATGTCTGCCTCGAGAGCTTATCTTTGGCCAGTGATGAGTAGAAGTAATTTGACTGTACTTAAAAAAGCTTTAGCCTCAAAAATTTTAATAAGAGACAAGAGAGCTTATGGAGTTGAATATTTAAAATCTGGCAAGCTCCATAAAGTTGAGGCTAGGCGAGAAGTAATCTTGTGTGCTGGCTCAATTAACTCTCCTCAATTATTACAACTTTCAGGAATTGGGCCTAAAGAAGTTTTAGAATCAGCTTCTGTCCGGATGATTCATGATAGCCCTGCAGTAGGTAAAAACCTCCAAGACCATCTAGGGGTGAGTTATTTTTATAAAAGCAAGGTGCCCACACTGAATGACCAGTTAAGGCCGATTTTAGGTAAGGTATATCAGGGCATCAGATATATTTTGACAAGAACTGGTCCACTGAGTTTAAGTGTCAACCAGTCTGGTGGATTCATTAGGACTCGTGAAGGTCTCAATAAACCTAACATCCAGCTCTACTTTTCACCCGTGAGCTACTCTCTTGAATCTCCAGACAAAAGGGCAATGATGAGTCCAGATCCATTTTCAGCAATGCTTCTTGGAATTTCGAATTGTAGTCCTCGCTCAAGAGGAAGTGTTTGGCTAAAAAGTAGTGATCCCAAAGAGCAACCCATCATTGAGCCTAACTATCTTAGCCATGAGGATGATGTTAAAGATTTATTTGAGGGGGTGAAAGTATTAAGGAAATTAGCTCAAACAAATAGCTTTAGATCTGTAATTGGAGATGAGTTTCGGCCGGGTCCGCAGTGCCAAACTGATGAGCAAATGATCCAGCACATCAAAGATACTGTATGGACTGTATTTCATCCATCTAGTACCTGCAGAATGGGACCTGATCCAAAAAGTAATGTTGTGGATAGTAATCTTAAAGTCTATGGTATTGAAGGTTTGAGAGTTGCTGATGCGTCAATATTTCCGAGCTTAGTCTGTGGTAATATTAATGCGGCAACTATTATGGTTGGTGAAAAAGCATCCGATCTTATTTTGAAGGACCAAAAAGGAAAGAATGAAGATA
>Ga0228644_1000854_pt1 | contig 9016 bp, 10 predicted proteins | sample 56DmetaG_FD_186020 | JGI IMG/M metagenome (GOLD analysis project Ga0228644, IMG submission 186020) | Seawater microbial communities from Monterey Bay, California, United States - 56D | ecosystem: Environmental > Aquatic > Marine > Coastal | place: USA: California | collected 2016-11-09
TTTGCCGAGGGTGTATTTGTTAATTCGATTGGTACCTACGCCCATGATTCCCCGCATTCCCCCTGTTCCAAATTCTAAATCTTTGTAAAAGGCATCCTCAGCCTCTTCTGGAGATTGAGAAAGCTGTGCTACTTGATTTTGAGTCTCTTGATCGAAAGGAGGACGCATCCAAGGCGACATACGATTTTTAAAGTTCATGTTTAAACGGTTGCTTTAATGTTGTAACGATGAGTCAATCTGGCATTCCTTAGCACTAATTCACCCAAAAATCCCGCAATAAAAAATTGGCTTCCCAAAAGCATCAGGGTCAGGGCAACATAAAATTCAGGACGTTCCGTAATGAGTCTGGCCTTGGTGTCAAAGTACAGTTTGTCGATCCCGAGGTAGAGTGTAAACCCAAATCCGATAAAAAGCATAATCGTACCCCAAAGACCAAAAAAATGCATGGGTCTTTTGCCAAAACGATTGACAAACCAAAGGGTGATCAAGTCCAAAAAACCTTTGAAAAATCGGTCTGCTCCAAATTTAGTTTGTCCAAATTGTCTGGCTTGGTGTTGTACTATTTGTTCTCCAATTTTATGAAAGCCTTGTTGAGCGGCTAAAACGGGAATGTAACGATGCATTTCCCCGTGAACGTCAATATTTTTGACTACATCTCTACGATACACTTTGATTCCACAATTGAAGTCATGCAGCCTAATACCAGAAACGCGCCGTGCGGCCCAATTGAACAATTTTGAAGGCAAATTTTTGAACAAAACGGAATCAAAACGCTTCTTTTTCCAGCCTGAAATCAAATCCAGCCCATCATCCTCAAGAGTTTGAATCATTTTTGGGAGTTCCTCTGGTGAGTCTTGAAGATCGGCGTCCAAGGTAGCGACAAATTCTTTTTGTGCAGCTTCAAATCCAGCGTGCAAGGCTTGAGATTTTCCATAGTTTTTAGCAAATCGAATGCCTTTTACCTCAGGGTGTGCTTTTGCCAAGGTGCAAATGGTTTCCCAAGATCCGTCCGTACTACCGTCATCAACAAAAAGTACTTCATAAGAAGAAACTTTTCCCTTTAGGGCTTTGACAATCCATTGATGGAGGGGTGTCAAAGATTCTTTTTCATTGAGAAGCGGAATAACAACAGAAAGTTCAAAGGTGTTTTGCATGTAGTGCAAAACTACAAAATTTGGCTTATTCTGGTCTTGATTTTTTAACGATTAAACCTCCAATTAAAGAGATGATAAATCCAAAAAATAGAGCAAAAATGATTTGAACTGCTGCCAATATCAATGGAGAAGACATTTTCTCCTGGATAGAACGCGAGGTATCCAAAGCTTCCTGGGGAATTTCAGGATTTTCAGCCCTAACTTTATCCATGGTAAACTCAAGTGATTTTTGCATGGTGTCAGGATCTAAAACGTTGGTCAGAATTAGCGTGTAAACGACTCCAATTAACGCTGAAACGAGTGAAATTCCCAAACCAATTTTTAGGGCTTCCGATAAAGAGAGATAACCTTCATTTTGTTTTTTAAACTGAATAAATGCATAAATTAAAACACCAATCATAATGATTAGCGAAACAATTCCTGCAGTTGAATCATTTTTGTAGTGCATATCCAAAAAATAAAGCATTAATTGAAATGCAACTGAAATACCTCCAAGTAAGGTACCATAAGTAATCATGATTTGTTTGATAGAAAGATTTTGGTTTTCCATGGTAAAGATTGTTTAAATTCACTTCTAAGGTAAAAAAAGATAAAGAGTTTATGATGTTTTAAAAAATAAAATTAAATTTGCACACGATTTTAGTATTATGAAAGCAGAAATACATCCAGATAATTACCGCTTAGTAGCATTTAAAGACATGTCAAACGACGATGTTTTTATTACCAAATCAACGGTAAACGCTAAAGAAACTATTGAGTTTGAAGGCGTTGAGTACCCTCTAGTGAAACTAGAGATATCACGTACATCACACCCCTTCTACACAGGTAAATCCAAACTCGTAGATACTGCAGGTAGAATTGATAAATTCAAGAACAAATACGCAAAATTCAAAAAAGATTAAAGCTCAATTTATGAGTTTTTTACAAGCCGCTAATTAGCGGCTTTTTTTATTCCTTAGATACATTTTTTAAGATCAGTAGATTGATGGGATTGATCTCCATCCCTTTTATGTTTCGTTGCACAAAGCGAACAACTTCATCATAATAAAGGGGTACCACCGGATAGTTCTCCATCACTAAACGATCCATTTGTAAATACTTTTGAATTCTTAGGGTATCGTTTGGTGTCGTCATGGCTTGATTGTAAAGAGAATCGTATTCTTCGTCTTTGAAATGAGTGTAGTTTGGTCCATTTGGAGAGAAATTTTTACTGTAAAAAAGGGAAAGATAATTTTCTGCATCAGGGTAATCCGCAATCCAACTTGCCCTAAAAAGTTCTAATTTTCCGGATGATTTTGCTTGCCTTAGAGTTGCAGTAGGCATTACTTCTACTTGAATTTCAACACCAATTTTTTGCATTTCATGCTGAAGGTATTCACAAAGGTCTAAGTAGTTTGCATCCGTTGTTAAAGTTAGTTTAGGGATTGTTTGAGTTTCTTCAATAAAGGATTTAACGAGTGCTCTTGCTTTTTTCGGATCGTAAATTAGTGCTTCTTGACTGCTTCCTGACAAACCTCTAGGGATAAATCCTTTTCTTGCTGGATACCCAATGTTATTTCTCAAATAGGCAATCATTAATTTACGATCAAAACCAATGTTAAGGGCTTCCCTAATTTTTAGAGATTGAATAGCAGGATTGGGATTGTCAAGATAGATACCAATGTATTCGGTATTTAAGTAGGGTCCGTTGAGAAGTTTTAAACGGTTTTTGTAGTTGGGTTGTAATGATCCTGTAGGTGTCAAAAGTTCATCCTTGTAGGAACTGTCAAGAGAGTTAATAAAGTCGAGCTTTCCCTGGAGAAAAAGCATGAATTCACTTTGGATGTCTGGGATGAATTGAATGGCAATTGCCTCGAGATAGGGTAGCGAGTTGCCTTCTAAATCTTTTTCAAAATAATGTGTATTTTTTCGTAAAACCAATTTGATGTTTTCTTCCCATCGTTTAAAATAGAAAGGTCCAGTCCCAATCGGATTGGAGCGGAACCGATTTCCGTAATGTTCTACAACCTCTTTTGGAACAACAGCACAATAGCGCATGGAGAGTAAACCTAAAAATCCAGGGAATGGATTTTTTAGTTGAACTTCAAAGGTATGATCACTAAGCGCCTTGTAAGATGCTACCTGTTGCATGACCCAGCTTCCTGGAGAAGCCACTTTTGGGTCGGTTAGTCGATCAAAACTGTAAACAAAGTCTGAAGCCCTGACTGTCCGAGTACCTGCTTTGCCAAAGAGAGGGGAGTTGTGGAAATACACATCATCACGTAGATAAAAAGTGTAGGTTAAGCCGTCCTCACTAAGGTTCCACTGGGTCGCTATTTCGGGTTTGATTTGAAGTTGATTATCTAGTTGTACAAGACCATTAAAGAGCTGATTTACAGGCCATATGTTTTGAGGATTTCGAGCAAATGCAGGATCTAGTGAAGTGACATTTCTGTATTCGTTGTACCGAAATACTTGTTTTGGATCTATGGTTTCATTAGGATTACAACCCATTATGACGAAGAGTGTAGCAAAAACAATAGTGAAAACAGTGAATGTCTTTTTAAACATCAATTTTTTTGTTGATATATTTGCGCTAAAATTACGGTTTTAAAAACTGCTATGGAAAAAACATTACACCCACATGTAAATAGTGCTACTGGGGTCATACGAGTTGCATTTCACACTCTTGGATGTAAACTTAACTTTTCAGAAACAGCCACCATAGCTCGAAATATTGAAAATGAAAATTACAAAAGAGTTTCTTTTGATTCCTTTGCCGAAGTGTATGTAATCAATACGTGTTCGGTAACTGAAAATGCAGATAAAAGAGTCAAAGGGCTTGTTAAAAAGGTAATGCATCAAAATCCTGAAGGTTTTGTAGTTGCCATTGGTTGTTATGCCCAACTACAGCCTGAGGCAATTGCTTCACTAGAAGGGGTTGATCTTGTTTTAGGTGCTTCAGAAAAATTCAAGCTAAATGAGTACATAAAAGACCTTGGGAAGAATTCAAAGGGTGAGGTTCATTCTTGTGAAATAGACTCTGTTGATTTTTATGAAAGCAGCTATTCCGTCAGTGATCGAACGCGTGCTTTTTTAAAGGTTCAAGACGGTTGTGATTACAAATGTACTTATTGCACAATCCCTAAAGCAAGAGGAGTTTCTCGAAGTGATACATTGGAAAACGTAATTCAAAATGCATACAATATTGCTGATGCCGGATTGCGAGAAATTGTCCTTACAGGGGTCAATATTGGAGATTATGGAAAAGGAGAACAAGGCAATAAAAAGCATCAGCACACTTTTTTTGAGCTGATCCATGCACTTGATGCGGTTGATCCTATTGATCGGATTCGGATTTCCTCCATTGAACCCAATTTGTTGAGTTTGGATATGATTTCTTTTGTGGCTCATAGCAAAAGATTTGTACCCCATTTTCATATTCCACTGCAAAGTGGGAGCGATAAAATTTTAAAGAGTATGCGAAGAAGATACCTTACTCCACTCTACAAAGAACGCGTTAGTTGGATTAAGACCAAAATGCCAGATGCTTGTATCGGAGTTGATGTTATTGTGGGTTACCCAGGAGAAACAGAAGAGGACTTTTTAGACACCTATCATTTTTTAAATCAATTAGAGGTTTCTTATTTGCATGTTTTCACCTATTCAGAACGTCCGAATACTGAAGCTGTAAAATTGAATGGAGTGGTTCCAGCTCAAGTACGCACTAAGAGAAGTAAAATGTTAAGGGCTTTATCTGTAAAAAAACGTAGAGCTTTTTATGAATCCCAACTTGGGAAAACAGAAGAGGTGCTTTTTGAGGGTGAAAACAAAAAAGGCTACATCACGGGCTTCTCAAAAAATTATGTCAAAGTAAGAGCACCGTGGAATCCAGACTGGATCAATACAGTAAAAAAGGTGAAATTAAAAGAAATTGATGATGAAGGAATCGTTAGATTCTCACTTGTTGATTAGAGCTTGATCCCGACAGGGAGTAATTCTTTGTAACGACGGTTACGCCTTACAAAACCAGCTATTTTTGGAGAAGTAGGAACGACACGAAGGTTTTTATTTTCGATAAATTCAAGTACTTTAACGATAAAAGCCTCTTCGAATTTTTTATTTTGAATGGATTCTGGGATTGAAATTTTTGTAAGGAAAATTTTTCTTTCTTGTTCTGAATATTCTATCCTTGCTAGCTGGTCGTCTAATTGGACTTCAAATTGTCTTAAAAACTCATTGTTCACTAGATTCAAGTCATCCATAACGCTAATTTTGAAGTAATGTTTTAGTTTTGCCTTAAATAATAAGAGGGAAACAAAAATACAAAAATTTGTTAACATCTAAACCAAATTCAAAGGCAAAAGCAAAACCCATACATATCTACTGTATGCCCGGTATGGCTGCAAGCCCTAAAATTTTTGAATTTATTAAATTCCCTGAACCTTTCGTTGTTCATTATTTAAGCTGGATACAACCCTATGGAAATGAGACTTTATCAGCTTACGCATTAAGAATGTGTGAACGGATTGAGCATCCAACCCCTATTTTGTTAGGAGTTTCTTTCGGAGGAGTTTTAGTTCAGGAAATGGCAAAACATATCGTTGTTGATAAATTAGTTATTATTTCAAGCGTAAAAAGCAACAAGGAGCTGCCCCTTCCAATGAAAATGGCAAAAAAAACAAATGCACATAAATTATTGCCTACTCAGTGGATTAACAGTTTGGATGCATTGACTTTATTTGCTTTTGGAAAGGGAATTCAAAAGCGTTTGGAAATGTATCAAAAGTATCTTTCAGAGCGCAATCCGGACTATCTAAGTTGGGCCATTGATGCCATTGTGCAATGGGATCAAGAACTGAGCTGCCAAAACGTACTTCATATTCATGGTGAGAAGGATACAGTCTTTCCAATTAAAAATTTAGAATCGCCCTTTGTAAAAATACGGGGAGGGCATGCAGCTATCCTTACAAATGCTATTTGGTTTAATAAGGAACTTCCCAAGTTACTGCTAGAGTCTAATTAAACTAAATCCATTATTTTAGTAGAATAGTTTATTAGTTTATTGAAATTGAAAAAATCATTTATGAATACTAAAAATTCCATATTCTTATCAATCTTAATGATTGTCTTTCTCTTGAGTTTTAAAGCCTTTGACATTGAAAAGTTAACAGCTTTTAACTCACACGATGAGGATAGTTACAAGGTCTATGCTTTAAAATTACCAACAAACCTTGAATTTTCTGGAGAACCAGTTCCGTTAGATCAACCCGATATTAGAGAGCGATTGGATAAAGAGTTGTTAGTTAATACGTATTGGCAATCCAATATGATGTTGCTACTTAAACGGGCGAACAAATTTTTTCCTACAATTGAAAAGATACTTCAAGAAGAGGGGATACCGGATGATTTTAAATACCTAGCCGTAATTGAAAGTGCTTTAGAAAATGTTCGCTCCCCAAAGGGAGCCAAAGGGTTTTGGCAAATCATGCCTAACACGGCGAAAGAATACGGTTTAGAAGTCAATTCAAATGTTGATGAACGTTATCATATCGAAAAGGCTACACGTGTGGCTAGTACGTATTTAAAAAAAGCTAAAAAACGTTTGGGTTCATGGACCTTAGCTGCAGCATCATACAACAGAGGGATGTACGGTACAGATCGGTTGTTAGGGAAGCAAATTACAGACAACTATTATGACTTGCTATTGAATTCGGAAACAAGTCGGTACGTTTTTAGAATTTTAGCGGTGAAAGAAATCATGTCCAACCCCAATCGTTATGGATTTATTTTTGATTCTGAAGATCTGTATCAACCGATACCGGTAAGAAAAATGGGCTTGGATACAGCCATAACCAATCTGGCTAAGTTTGCGAAAGAACATTCCATCAATTACAAGATTCTTAAAATTCATAATCCCTGGTTGATTCAAAACCATTTGAACAATAAATCCAGAAAGTATTATGAAATCGCAATCCCTGAAGCAGGGAGTTATTAGATTTTTTTCATTTGCTGTTGAATCATTTTCATTTGACCCGATAGCATTCCATGTTTATCTAATTTTTTTGCTTCCGACAAGAGTTGCTGTGCCTCACGTTTTCTTCTCTTTTGAAGATAAATTCCAGCTAAACTCATTTTTGCCATAGCCAAATCGTGATTCATTGAAAGCCCAAGTTTTAAAGCATTTTTAAAATGTTTTTCAGCTTGAGTAAGGTTTTTTTGCGATTGAATAATACCCATTAAATAGAAGTAATAGCCTTGCTGTTTTCGCACTAAATTCTTTTCAATATTAGGGATGCGATTCAGCCATTTCTCTGTTCCAATAAAATCTTGCTTCCGAAGTCGTAAAAAAGAGAGAAAGATAATTTCATTTTTAAAATAAAGTAAAATAAACATTCCCGAAAGGAGTGTGAACATAATCCCATTGCCGATGTAGTCATCTGTAAATTGATAGACACTATAACCTAAAGAGAGAATAGCAAGAATAAGTTTAAAGACTTTTGGAAACATAATTTTTTTTGACAAAGGTAAAAAAAATCAATCGTGAAATGTTCATTACGATGTTTGGAAGACTAAAAAGTTGTTGTATATTTGCCCGACTCAAAAAGGAACAATATTTCAGTTACGAAATTATGAAAAGAACATTCCAACCCTCAAGAAGAAAAAGAAGAAATAAACACGGTTTCCGCGAACGCATGGCCTCCGCAAATGGTCGTAAAGTTTTAGCGGCTCGAAGAGCTAAAGGCAGAAAAAAAATATCTGTTTCATCTGAACCGCGTCACAAAAAATGATTTTGTATAAAACCGATTTTAGAGGTGTTACTTTTTTGAAAGTAGCACCTTTTTTTTATATTCACAAGCTATATTTTATCTATGCCAAAAGTAAACTCAATTAAAAGTATCCTAGTTATTGGTTCTGGCCCCATAGTAATTGGTCAGGCCTGTGAATTTGACTATTCAGGAACTCAAGCGCTCCGTTCTTTAAGAGAAGACGGAATCGAGACGATTTTAATTAATTCAAATCCAGCAACAATCATGACCGACCCTACCATGGCGGATCATGTTTATTTGAGACCTTTAAATACAAAATCAATTGTTGACATTTTAAAAAAACACAAGGTAGATGCAGTACTTCCAACCATGGGAGGTCAAACCGCACTAAACCTTTGTATTGAAGCAGATGACAAAGGGATTTGGAATGATTTTGATGTTGAAATTATTGGAGTAGATATTGACGCCATTCAAATTACCGAGGATCGAGATAAATTCAAGCAATTGCTTAAGAAAATTGAAATTCCAGTTGCTCCTGCACATACGGCTAATTCTTTTTTGAAAGGAAAAGAAATAGCACAAGAATTCGGATTTCCTTTAGTAATTCGTCCTTCTTTTACTCTTGGAGGGTCTGGTGCTTCTTTTGTTCATAAAGAGGAAGACTTTAGCGAACTGCTTACCCGAGGTTTAGAAGCTTCACCCATTCACGAGGTTCTTATTGACAAAGCTTTAATTGGATGGAAGGAATACGAACTGGAATTGCTTCGTGACAAAAACGATAACGTAGTCATAATTTGTACTATTGAAAATATGGATCCCATGGGAATTCATACCGGAGATTCTGTAACCGTAGCTCCCGCAATGACACTTTCAGATACTGCCTTTCAACGTATGCGTGATATGGCAATCAAAATGATGCGAAGTATCGGTGATTTTGCTGGAGGATGTAATGTCCAATTTGCCGTAAGTCCAGATGAAAAAGAAGACATTATTGCTATTGAAATTAACCCACGTGTTTCTCGCTCTTCTGCCCTTGCTTCAAAGGCTTCAGGTTATCCAATTGCAAAAATTGCTGCCAAACTTGCCATAGGATACACTTTGGACGAGTTAGAG